>MDTC01005523.1_pt1 | contig 13792 bp, 14 predicted proteins | sample 811181 | NCBI WGS metagenome assembly MDTC01 (sample SAMN05326644, study PRJNA326480) | marine metagenome | isolation source: seawater | place: Pacific Ocean: North | collected 2011
ACCAATACAAAAGCAAGTATTTTAGAAGAAACCAAAATTTTAATTTCGCATATGTTGAAATTAAATCATGTTAACAAAGAAGATATTGCATCGATATTTTTTTCGGTTACCCGAGATTTAGATTCGGCATTTCCAGCTCAGGCTGCCCGTGAATTAGAGTTAACCTATACACCATTATTATGCTTAAATGAAATTAATAACCCAGAAGGACTTACAAAGTGTATTCGCATTTTGATGCATGTAAACTCAGAGATCAAGCAAAAAGATATTCATCCGGTTTATTTAAATGAAGCTGTATCTTTAAGACCAGAGTTTGCATTATAGTGTTTAATTCAGTTGCTATTGTAGGGTGTGGGTTAATTGGAGGGTCATTGGCGTTAGCTATTCATAGGGCTTATCCCAATTGTAAAATTTATGGCATTAGCCGGCGGTTAGAGCATATAAAACAAGATAAAAAGTCATATTGTTTTGAAGCATTAGCAACAACAGTAACTAAAATACCTCAAAATATTGAGTTAGTTATTGTGTGTACACCTATTGAAACTACCGTAGAAACAATACAAACTGTGGCAAAACATGTATCTGATCAAACAGTTATTACCGATGTTGCTAGTGTAAAAGAGTATATTGTAACTAATGTAACAGCTTTAAATATTAAACAAGACTATATCCCAGGACATCCAATGGCCGGCAAAGAAACCACAGGCTTTAATGTAGCAAGTGCAGATTTGTTTGATAATGCTCCCTATTTTTTAATTCCAGTAGCATCAAATAAATATATCCAACTTAAAGAGTTTTTTACAAAATTAAACTGTAATATTGTCGAGGTATCGGCCCCAGAGCATGATCAGTTGGTGGCCTATATCTCGCATGTTCCATATTTAACAGCCGCAGCATTAACCCAAACAGCCATTAGCTCTACAAGTGTAAATCAAATAAAAGCTTGCTATGGACCTGGGTTTAAAGATTCGACACGAGTTGCCGCAAGTGCCCCAAATTGGGCCTTAGATATTTCTAAATACAATAAAAAAGCAATTATCGAGGGGTTATCACAGGTGATTGATTATTGTTCTAAATTAAAGCAATCTATTCAGTCTAATACAGCTGACCAATTACTAAATCAATTTGAGCAGGTTAAAAGTCAACGCGATCAATTAAATAGAAGTACTTAGTGAAACACTTGTACCGCTTGAGGTACAACATGAATTTTGGCATTCTGTTTACCAATATATTCTGCATCAACATGAATATGGTGATATTGATTTTCGATAAAGTTTAATGACTTGGCTTGGACAATATCAATCCATGAACATTTGTTAAGTTTGTTTTGAGTAAGGTACCAGCAAAATTGTAATAATCGAAAGACATTGCGTCGTTTCATAATAATAATATCAAGTTTGCCGTCTGATAGGGTGGCTTTGTTAGAGATAATAAAGTTTCCTGCATAATATTTTGAATTGTTGACGATTAAAAAATAGGCTGTGCGGGTATAGATTTCTTGATCAATTTTAAAATGAATCGGACGAAACTTATAACGAACAAGTAATTTAACAGAAACAAAGAAAAAGCTAAGTAGGCCACATAGTTTTTTTAAAACTAATGGGGTATGTTTAATAACTTTTGCATCAAAACCAATACCAGTCATGCAGGCAAAGTAGTGGTCATTAACCTTACCTAAATCAACAGTTTTAAGTTGACCATTAATAATACGCTCACAAGCCCGTTGGATGTTATTTGGAATACCTAATTCAAGCGCTAAAATATTAACACTTCCAATAGGGATTATACCTAATGGAATAGCATTATGTACAAGACCGTTAATAGCACGATTAACTGTGCCATCGCCACCTGCAACAACAACAGCCGAATAGGTTTTTTTACAGCAAGCTTGAACAACTTTAGCGGTATCTATATTTTTTCTAATAATAATGGTGTCAACCGTAATATCATGTGCTTTAAATTCGGCTAAAATATATTTAAGTACATGCGTATAAGAGGTTTTAGAGGGTTGAAAGAAGCGCGATAATGTATTGCGGCCATAACCAGCCGTTGGGTTAAAAATAAGTTTAATATGTTTTTTGTTCATGTGGCCCCCTATAATGAAGTAACGAGTAGTTTTGGTTAATAACTTGTGAAAATAGTATAGTATTGATAGTTACCCATTTTAAAAAACAGTTAAACATAAAAATAAGGGTAGGAATAATATAATTTAAGTAATGACACAGAGCCAAAAAGGGAATCACATGAGGAACTTTACAACTACTATGCGGTAAAAAATTGTTATTGAGTAATTTTTGTTAAAAAACGATAAACAAGCATCTAAAAATTTTCCTAAACTTGTAATTGGGTATATATTGTCATGGCCAACAGTCGTAAGTGCAGCTATTCCCCAAGGTTGAAGGTATGCTAGAAAAAGGGTCTGGTTGATGTATGGGTTCAATGATGTTAATAATACTAGAGGCTAAAATTAATACTATAACAAAGGCCATGATGCTGATAGTTAATTTTTCTTTTTTAACAATAACAACATTAATAATGGTTTGTTCCACCTTAGTCTAACGTGCCATTTTTAAAATCCGTAATAAACAAATTAAACCATGTAGTAGATACTGTTAATAATACTTAACTAAATTAAAAATAAAATTATAAACTAGGTGAAAATAAGTGACCCACGCGGTTATAAATAGTAAGTTTTTCATTAGAAACCCATGACAATTCTTTTACCGGTGAAATGCGATCTAATTGCCCATGAAAAAAAGAATAATTAGGACAAGATTGTTCCACGTGAAACGCATATTGCTCCAAAAACTGTAATCCATTTAATAATATGGCCGGATCAAAGGTAAATAAACGATGAGCTTTACGTAGTTCTAAATACTGTGATTTAGTGGCGCAGCATTGTTGATAAAACTGATCAAGGCATTGAACTTTATTGGTTTTCAAAGAGGTTAGTATTGGCAAGAGGTGGGACTTCTTGTAGTACTTTCTAATACCAAGGTAGCAATTTTTAGCTGAATCTGGAAATAAGTTTTGATGTAAAGATAACCATAATCCACCTAAAGAAACACCCAGTACACAATAAGAGGTAATTGCATAGGTAGTTAGCAACTCAGGAATTAAGTGGTGTAAAGTAAACGGATCATAGTGTGAAATATAAAGCATATTAGAATCGTCTACAGGTGGGATAACATGTTCAGCTAAAATACCCCAGCCCGATAGAATAATCCAGCAGTGATTGGCATGATTATGATGAAAGGTTATCTGAGGCATGTAATTGTTCGATAATAAGGTCTATATCAGCAGTTGTAAGTTGGCTAGTCAATGAAAAACGTAAGCGCTCTTTACCTTTTGGCACAGTGGGGTGACGAATAGCTGCAACATTAATATGTTGTTTTTGAAAATTATTTTTAAGCGAAACAACGTTTTTATTACCAGCAAGAAGTACTGAAATAATGTGGTGGTGCCCTAAAAAGGGAATGTTAAATTTGGTTAGTTGCTGACAAAAATAGGCAGATATGTCAGACAATTTTTGGCGCTGAAAATCAAGGGTTGGCATTAAATCTAAAGCTGCTTGGGTGGCTGCAATTACAGGTAAAGGTAGTGCCGTTGAGTAAATAAATGAGCGGCAGTGATTAATAAGATAATCAATCGAAGTAGCATTACTCGCAATAAAAGCACCTTGACTGCCAAAAGCTTTACCAAAAGTTCCAATGAGGTAGTCAGGCTTAACATTAGATAGAGCGGTTAGGCCTTTACCATGGGGACCTAAAACTCCAATTGAGTGTGCTTCATCAATCATAAGCTGTGCATTAAAGTCACTACATAGGGTACTTAGTTTGTTTATAGGAGCCGTATCTCCATCCATGCTAAATAAAGATTCAGAAACAATTAAACAGCGATCAAATTGTTTACGGTAAGTGATAAGTAATTTAAGTAAGTGTGCTGTATCGTTATGTTTAAAGCGTTTAAATGTGGCCTGAGATAATTGCATACCATCAAGTAGGCTTGCATGAATATATTTATCAGCCAAGATTAAATCATTTTTTCCATAAAGAGTAGAAATAACACCTAAATTAAGTTGGTAGCCACAATTAAAAACGAGTGCTTTTTCATAGCCAGTAAATGTTGCTAAATTACGTTCGAGTGTTTCAAAAAGACTATGGTTTCCACTTAATAAACGTGAGCCAGTAGAGCTAATTCCACTGTTTCCAGCAGCATATTGAAGAGCTTTAATTAAGTTCGGGTGTTTAGCTAAATTAAGGTAGTCATTAGAGTGTAATGATAAGTTTATTTTTTGAGGATTTGACGAAGGAAGTTCGCGTAAAAGGTGATTTTTTTTAAGTTCTAGCAAACCTGATTTCATAGTGTAATAGTTTACATTTTTAATAAAATTAGTACTAGAGGGTATTTTGAAAAAAGCGATAAAAATAGTCTATTGTTGAGCAGGGCTTAAGTAGGAAAAAAAGTTGTTTTAAATCAAGAAAAAAAATAAACAAATAATAAACAGACTTATTAAAATGGAGACAAAAAACAGTTTAAAATTTCTTCTTTTTAATAAAAAATAAAATTATGGTATCGTAGTGCCTACAATGGAAACATTATTAAATCGCTATATTGAACGTTTAAAACAGTATAATGAGCATACTAATATTTATTCAAAATCAGCTTATGATAAATTACCGTTTCATATTCAAGATAGTATTTATTTAAGTGAATTAATTACTAATAAAAAACAGGTTGTTTTTGATTTTGGATCAGGTTCAGGATTACCTTCAATACCTATTGCAATTATGAACCCATTAAATCAAGTATATGCCATTGAATCAAAATCAAGAAAAACAATGTTTTTAGAAAGCGTAAAACAAGATTTAAAATTAACTAATTTGACAGTTATTACAAAAAATTTATACGAATGGAAACCCCCATCTAAAGCAGATATTATTACAGCAAAAGCGTTTGCCTCATTAGAAAAAATTCAAACAATCGCCGTTAAGTGTAAGCAAACTGCGGCTCAAATTTATATACCTATTAGCCATCACCAAGCCACGCAGTTGAGTAATAATTTGGCAGTAACTATAATAAAGGTAAAACAACATTATTTTTTAACCCAGAAACCAAAAAAATAAAAGGATATTTAACACACAATGAAACAAGAAGGGATTTTAAATATAAATAAACCAGCCGCAATTACATCTTATGATGTTATCAGAGAGTTAAAAAAAGTATATGGTAAAGTAAAAATTGGGCATGCTGGTACACTAGATCCTTTTGCAACAGGGGTTTTAATTGTCGCTATCGGAAAAAAATATACACGACAGTTATCAACTTTTCAAAAAATGGAAAAAACCTATAAATTTACAATTCAGCTAGGACAAACCACCACAACATTAGATCCAGAAGGGGATGTTGTGCAACAACAAGCTGTTCCAGATATAACCTTAGAAGTTATTGAACAATGCTTAGAAAGTTTTTTAGGTGATATTTTACAACAACCACCCATATTTAGTGCTAAAAAAATAAATGGAAAGCGCGCATATAAATTAGCAAGGTCAGGTCAGCAGGTAGATCTTGCTCCAGCAGAGGTGTCAATAAAAAAGATAGAATGTATTAATTATAATCCAACATTACAGCAAATAGAGTGCCGGGTTGTTTGCTCAAAAGGAACCTACATTAGGGCGTTAAGTCGAGATATTGCACTTAAATTAGGTACGGTTGGTTATACAATTAAATTGATTCGAGAAGCAATCGGGGATCACACCATAGTTGATGCTAAATCATTAGAAAGTTTTAGTAAATCTATAAGTAGTTAATCCCCCCCCAAAAAAAATTTTTAATTTAACTAGAATTATTTAATACTTAATAACTCTACTTCAAAAATTAATGCCTGATTAGGACCAATTAAACCGCTTGTTCCTCTGGGGCCGTAAGCAAGTTCAGAAGGGATATAAAGTTCCCATTTACTGCCTTCAGTCATTAGTTTAAGTGCTTCTGTCCAGCCAGGTATAACTTGGTTTAATTGAAACGTAGCTGGTTCATTGCGGCTGTAAGAGCTATCAAATTCAGTTCCATCAAGCAGTGTTCCTCTATAGTTAACAACAACAGTATCCGTTTCAGAAGGTTTGGTTGTTCCTTTTCCAGGAGTAATGACTTTATATTGTAAACCACTACTTAATTGAACAACATCAGGATTAGATTTATTTTGTTCTAAAAATGCTTTTTGTGCTTCAGAGTTTTTGACTCTTAATTCAGCAACTTCTTGTGCATATTTTTCACGCATGGTTTTTTCTAGATCTTGTAATGCAGCTTGAACATCTTCGTCTGAAAGTTGTTGAGTGTCATTTAAACCATCTTTAATTCCAGAAATAAAGGCATCTGTATCAATATCTATACTCTTTTTGATAACATCATCTCCAAGAAAAAAACCATATGAATAACTTTGTTTTTGACTGTCAGTTTCTAAAGTTGCAGAATTTTCACATCCTGTAATAAAAAATAAACTACAAGTAAAAATTAAAATAAGACTTTTTAACATATTAAACACTCCTGTAAGTAAAAAATTAACTAAGATAACTATACAAGAGTTTTTAAGAAAAATAAAACAAAAAATCTTAGATTCCTGTTTTTTGATCCCAGATAGCAATATGTAAACGCGTAGATAGCCTAAAGTTAAATTCTTTGCACCATTCAGCTAGTTGTTCTTGTACAAATTTTAAAGATTTAAGTGAACTTGCCGCAGGCATTAACATGACTTGTTTTTTCGGTAGATTAAAATGATCTATATAGGTTGTGATACATTGTGTGATATCAGATTTTTGTGAAATAACAAACTTATAGGTAACGTTAGGCTGTTGTGTAAAAGAGTTGATAGCAGATTTTACAAAGTAGTTTTCTTTTTTCATTCCAGAATTATTAAGTTTTAAAGACACATTATAATGACCAATATAGGGGTGAAGTTCAGCACAAATTGCAATAGTTCCGTTAGTTTCAATTTCAATAAAGGGTATAAAGCTATAGCGAGTGTTGAAATAGTTTAAAAAAGCAGTTAATTGGGATTGTTGCAATAAAGGTTCTCCACCAGTAATAATTAAATGAGCTCCTAATTTTAAGTGATGTATCCAATTATTTTCTTCCCAGTTTAAGCAAATTGAATCAAAAGAATAGGCTGAACCCTTAGTCCACACTTCAATTGTGTCGCAGCGCCATGTGGCATTAGAATCAAGCATTTTTGTTTTTACCGTGTCTTTACCACCACAAGTTAAATTACAGCCCTTTAGGCGTAAAAAAAGACTAGGTTGGCCAACATAAATACCTTCACCTTGAATAGAATAAAACATTTCACTAATAGTTAACGTCATGGTTGATTTTTTAGGTTTAAGTCATTAAATAAGCGGTTTAATGTTAGTGATTGATCTAAAATAGGATAAGGGTAATGTTTAGCTAATAAAGATAAGCGATTATGGTTTTCAAGATAGTAGAGGTAATTAATAATTTTTTCTTGATCTAATCTAGATAGAGATTGGTAAGTGTTAAACTGTAAAATAGAGTCGTCATTTAGAAGTTCATGGTGCCTTAACTGTTTAAGTAGGTGGTTATACTGACTGGATACCGATATAGTAAATGGTTTTAAGGGAGATATAAGTAATAAAAAAAGTATGATAGCTAATGAAATAGGAATAAAGCGAATATCTTTACGTTTAGAGGTTATAAAGTATAAACATAATATGCTAATCCAGATTAAATATAAAAATATAAGATACCAAAATTCAGTAATCCCACCATCTTTAAAATAAAAAAAGAGTTGAACACAAAAAAATAAACAAAGTGGTAATATTAGGGTGTAAAAAAAGGGTAACCCTTTTGCAACAATAATATTATGAGTACGTGAACGAAGTAGTTCATATTGAAGGGTTAAATAAACAGATACCCCCATAATGACACAAAAAATAACAATAATACCTAAATGAGGGAACGTCCATTGTAATAAGTAATAAAATAATAAGCCATAAAATGCTAATATTGAGCATAAGCAGAATGGTAATAAATAACCATTAGAAAATAAATAATAAAACGTTGGAAATGGAGTGTCAGATTCGAAATTTTTTAAGTTTTGTGGAATTTGACACAAAAAATAGCAGCAGCCAAATAAGCAAAAAATTAAGATAAAAAAGAATTGGTAAATCCAAAAATAAATGCCAATATTAAAAATAAAATCAACAACAAATAAGCTGCCATTAACAACAAGTAAGCTAAAAGAACAGTAAATAATGGTTTTAATAAGTTTAATAAATAAAATGTTATTGAATTTCCAAAAGTTGCGCATTGAAAATAATAAAAAAGGAACAAATGAAATAGATATCAATGTAAAAAAAAGTAAGGTAAAAAACTCTTGTTTAATTAATAGAGCATCATTATAAAAAGATTTTAAAAAAAATAAATCAATCCCATAAAAACTTAATAAAATAATTCCTAATAAGTAAAACCAAAACGGAGCAATATGTGACGCATATACACTGTGGCTTATAGAAATTAAAATAAATAGGGGGATTCCAATACAAAAAATTTGGGAAAATTGATGAATAATAGGAAATAGATTATCTGTTATGGCAGGTTGATCAATACCTCCAGGTTGAAACACTAATTTTAAAATAAGTGTTATTGTCCAGCTAAACGTCATTAGAGTTGCACCCGGAAAGCGAATCGCAAGATGTTTAAAAACATGTTGAGAAAAAGTATTCATAAATTTTATTGTAACGTATGTATTGGCTTGGCGTGAATATGGTTGAGTAAAAAAAATGATATTTTTAATAAAAAGAGTGTGTTAATTAGGAGAGTACTAACCAATTATTAGGTAGCTTGTTTAGCAGGCAACTTTTTTTTTAAAATATAATGAAAAACCATCCATTCGGTGCCTTTTTTATAGCCAAATAATTCGGCACAAGCTATAAAAAATATACGCCAAGCAACCCATTTGGTTGGCGCAAGGTTTGTTCCATAAGTTTTTTCAAATAGTTTAATAACAGCATCTTTTTGTTGCATAATATTAGCTAGCCATGCATTACACGTTCGATTGTAGTGTTGCCCATTGACTTGCCATTGTTTGGCAATAAAAAAGTCATTATCAAAATATGAAAATAACTTTTCTGATGGCATAATTCCTCCTGTAAAAAAGTGACGGGCCATCCAATCTGTTGTAGAGGTATTAGTAAAACGATAGGTATATTGTTTATGTCCAAAGACATGGATAAACAAATGGCCAGTGGGCTCAAGCCAAGAATTAAGTTTTTTAAATAATAATTTGTAATTAGATAAGTGTTCGAACATTTCAATTGAAATAATTCTATCAAATTGTCTATCGGGTTCAAAATCTTGAATATTAGCAGTTATAACAGTGACATTGTTAATATCATGTTGTAGGCAATACTGATCAATATATGTTTTTTGTTCAACAGAGTTAGACATCGCGACAATAGAAGAATTTGGGAATTTTTGTGCCATAAATAGGGTTAGTGATCCCCATCCACAACCTAGTTCTAAAATAGAGTTTCCATCTTCAATTCGTGCTCGAGAAACGGTAAGTTCCAGCATATCTGTTTCGGCCTCATTTAAGGTTTTTGCTGAATCAGAAAAAAAACCTGATGAATATTTTAGCCGCTGACCTAGTGCAAGTTTGAAAAAAGCCGGAGGTACACAATAATGTTGATCATTAGCGGTAGATGTATCTGTTGCCAAAGGGCCATGAGATAAAAATTTAATCATTGATGTAAGACGACCATTATCAATACTATGTAAATATGTTTCAGTAGTTAGTTTTTTGCCAACTAAATAACGAATTGCAACTCTAAATAACCAATTGGGTATAAATGGTTGCATAATAATTTTATCAAATAATGTCATGATTGCTCCAAAATATTAAATGAGATTACATAAAAATAACATATTGAATCAGCTTAAGGTAGTATATTATTTAATATTAAAAATATTAGGAATTATCATTGGGGTTTGTTTTGCATAATCTTCAAATTCGGCACCATACTTTTTTCGGCTTAAATTTTCAGTGATACGTCCAGTAATCCAGCGCATAATACAATAAAGTAACACTGGACCTACAAAGGCAACATAATAATTGGTAAGAGTAAATGTATAACTGGCTATGGAAAACCAAAATAAAACATCAAAAAAATAGTTTGGATGACGAGAAAAACGCCATAAACCTTGTTTAAATATACCCTTTCCTTTGTGATGTGTTTTGAATTGGTAAAGTTGCCAGTCGGCCAAAAACTCACCAGATATAGCAACAATAGCAAAAATTACCCATAACCATGGGGGAGACGTTAACGTGGGTTGTAACATTAGCGGTATAAAACTAATAGAAATAAGTGCTTGTAAAAAACCTTGAAACAAAAAATTGTAATAAACATTTAGTACAGTGTTAGACTGATAAGAGGCTTTAATTTGAGCGTAGCGTTTATCTTCATGACCAGTTAGGATGCGGGTGAAAAAGAAAAAAATAGCCAATCTAAATCCCCATATGGCAATTAAACTGACCACAATAATATAACTTATTAGTTGAGTACTTGATACATTCGTTATAGATTGAGTATAAATGACAAAATCAAATATAGCTAAAACAACAAATCCTATAACCCATGTGATATCAATAAACACCATGCGTTTGAATATTAAATATAATAACCAAGTAACTGTTACTAATAAAAAACAAATGCCAAAGTGAATACCTAATAAAGATAATAATGTCATTGTTTTGATAAGACTATATGATAATCTTGGATATGTTTAGTAGAAAAACCAGCTTGAGAGTAAGAAAAATAATAAACCCATTTACGAATAAAATTATCATCAAATCCTAATGATTTTACTTGTTCAACTTGGGATAATAGTGCAGTTTTCCAGTCTTCTAATGTTTGAATATAATGAGTGCTAATATCATCAAGTTGATTAATTTGAAGTTGAATTGGTTTGATTAATTCTTTGATGTAGCCAACCGAAGGTAAATGCCCGCCTGGAAAAATATATTTACGTATCCAGTCAGTACCTTTGCTATAACGGTTGTAGGCGTCATCTTTAATGGTAATGGCTTGAATAACTATTTTGCCTGAAGTTTTGAGTAGTTGATTTAATTTTTTAAAATAGATCGGTAGAAATTTATGGCCGACAGCTTCAATCATTTCGATTGAAATGATACGGTCAAAAGACCCTTTGATAGTACGGTAATCTTTAAATAATACCGTAATTTTATCTTCTAGCTTTAAATTTGAAATTTGTTGTTTTACATATGCATATTGTTCTTTTGAAACTGTAACGGTAGTAACTTTACATCCAATAGTTTGGGCCACTTCAATAGCCATTGCACCCCAACCTGAACCAACTTCAAGTAAGTGATGCTCGGGTTTTAAATCGGCTTTTTTAATGATTTGCTGCATTTTTTCTTTTTGGGCTTCGTAAAGTGTAGTGTTGGAGTTTTTGTAAAAGGCACAAGAGTACATCATTGTTTTATCTAAAAATAGTTTGAAAAAATCATTGCTTAAATCATAGTGTTTGTTGATATTTTTTTTGCTATTGGATTTTGTATTACGATTAAAAAAGTGCTGCAAAACTAAAATGGGCTTGAATAGTTTAAACACTCGCGGGTTGTTGTTGTTGAAATGATCTAAGTTTTTTGTAAGTAAACTTAATACTTGTTGTACGTCGTTAGATGTCCACTCGTTAAATGTAAATGATTCACCTAGACCAATTTCTTGTTTAAATAGCAGTCGGGTAAAAAAATTGTAATCATGAATTTTTATGTGAGCAGAAAAATCACTAGCTGGATCACCATAACTTTTTGCTAAGCCAGATGGCAGTTCAACTAAAAGCTTACCAATACTTAAGCAAGAAAATTGTTTTAAAATTATATTTTTTGCAATAGCTTGTAACAAGCTAGGGTTATTTAATTTAATAGGATCATTGATCATCATACTTTCCTTTAAATAATATAGAGATGTTTAATTTTAAATTAAAAAAATAAAAAAGTATATTCTTAAATTACATAATAGATATGTAATTGTGTGAAAAATAAAACTAACGGAGATTAGTTGTTGTGAATGATTGATTGTATTTATTTATTGCTTTAATTATAGTAAAATTAACAATTATGTTTAAGAAATTAAGTGTGTGTGGGCACGCTGTTAGTGCTGAAAAGAAAAAACAATTACAGCAGTTTTTAATTAAGTTTAATTGTAAAACTGTAGAAGCTACAGCAGGTAAAATTGTAAAGGGTGTTGAAGATTTATATACGCTAATGCATGAAGATGTGCAGGGTTTACAAGAACAGTTAATTAAGAAGTCAAGTCGAAAGCGAAGAAAGATATGGAAAAATACCCAGCTTTTTAAACAAAGTCCAGATATGATGATCGAAAGATTTATGTTGATAAACCCGGACTATAAAGTTTATAAACCATATATGTGCCCAGTATATGACTGTCGTAAAAAATATGTCAATGTAACATTCTGTGCAAATTGTCCCGATATAGTTTGTTCAGATTACTTAAGTGCAAAAAGGTATTTAGGTTCTTTGAGTACAGACGACTTTACTGAATTTGATTATGCCAAAGCCTTGTGCCGATTACAGACCGTTGTTCAAGAACATCGCAAATTACAGGCTACATGAAGAAAAGAAATTTAAATTATACAGTTTTAAAAAGAGACGTATCCCCAAAGGGTAAATCTTTAAAAAAAATAATATGTTGGTCGAGAGATTGATAATTATTTTTTGTATAAAAATGGGTTAATGTTTTGGTTTTTTTAGTTGATAAATAAACAGCATTGATGTTTTGTTTAATGCAATTGCTTTCTAGTTGATTAAGTAGTTGTGTTGCAAAACCTTTGTTTTGGCTTGTCGGGGCAATACACAGTTCTTTTAAATGGAGTATTGTTTTATCAAGATATGGCTCTGTATAGCCAATTAAAAACCCTAAAAGTTTTGTGTTTTTTAATATACATAAATGAAAGCTACTTGGCATATTAAATAAAAAATCAAGACGTTTTTTAGCGGTTGATTTTGTCCAGCTTTCTAACCAAGGAGCTTGGTTGAACACTGTTTTGTAAAGCATTGCAGCGGTAGTTAGCTGGGCTGAATGTAATGGCTGTACAGTTATTTGATCTGGCATACTTAGGTTAGTTGAGCTGTTTGCTGGTATTGTTTTGCTAATGTATATAGCTTGTTAACAAGCGCGTTGATACCTGTTGGTAGTTGTGACAGTCGATTTGCTAGCATGTAGGCTGGGGTTGAAACAACAAGATTGGTTTCATCAAAAATAATATCATTGATGGTTGCATTAATATGAGTAGCCCCCATAGCTTCAAGTGCTTGCGCTGTGCTAGAGTCAGACCCGATGGTTAACTTAACATTAGGGATAACTTTTGCAGCAAGTACTGGGGCAATACACATAAAACCCAAAGGTTTTTTTAGCTGATGAGCTTGTTTGATTAAGTGTTCAATAGTGGGGTCAACCCAACAGTTAGCACCTTCGGTTGCAAAGCTAGATAAATTTTTTGCAACACCAAACCCTCCAGGAAAAATAAACGCATCAAAGTCATTAATGTTGATAGATGCAATGTCGTCTACACAACCGCGCGCAATTCGACCAGATTCAATTAAGCAATTTCTATCAGATGATGCTTGCTCTGTTTGTGACGTATGGTCAACGGTATGTCGTTGTTGTTTCGAAATAGATAAAGGTTTAACAGTTACATTTAATTGATCTAGTGCTAAAAGTGTTAAGGTGGTTTCATG
>MDTC01106235.1_pt1 | contig 13792 bp, 10 predicted proteins | sample 811181 | NCBI WGS metagenome assembly MDTC01 (sample SAMN05326644, study PRJNA326480) | marine metagenome | isolation source: seawater | place: Pacific Ocean: North | collected 2011
AGTGAAGCTATCATCAAAGCTAAAAAAGTTTATGCTGTTGTAGAAATCGACAGAGAAACAATTAAAGCTGCTTTATCTGATGAAGGTGCTTTCGTACGTGCTACAAAAGAAGTAGTTAAGAAAGGTGTTGAATCTTATATGAGAAACATGTCTCGTATTCTTTTCAATGACGGAACTGGTAAACTAGGTACAGTAGGTGCTAAAGACGGTACATCACTTCCACAAGTTCTTACTATTAGTGATTTCAAAGAAGCAAACTTTGAAGAAAGAGATCTTATTTCTGTAAATTCTAATGGTGGAGGTCTTTTAGAGATTACTGCTGTAGATCCAGATTTAGGAAAAATTACTGTTGACGATCCAGGTATTTCTGGACAAACAGCAGCAGCAGCAGCCGTTGCAGACGTACTTTTCATGCAGAATTCTAAAGACAGAGATCCTCTAGGGTTAAAAGCTCTTTCTAATGAAGCAGGGGCAGCAGATCTACACAGTATTACTCGTGGACGTAGATGGCAAGCTCAAGTTAAAAATGCAGAATCAGCAGCTATTTCTACTGATATGTTGAATGAAATGATGTTAAAAGTTAAGAAGGCTTGTGGTAAGTCTCCTAACCTTATTGTTACTTCATTTAAGCAATACGAAAAAATTCTTAACCTACTAGAAGATCAAAAAAGATATTCAGTAAATACTAGAGCTGGGCTAAAGTCTAAATCTGGTGCTGACATCTCTTTTAGTGGTGTTGAATTTATGTCTGTTGACGGACCTATTGGGATTTTCCCAGAGCGTTTTGTTGAAGACGACAGAATCTACCTTCTAAATGATTCTCACATCCATATCTACCACAGACCTGACTTCGGTTGGTTTGATGATGATGGAACTGTTTTCCTACGTAAAGCAGGAGAAGATTCGTATGAAGCTAGATACGGTGGTTACTTAGAAGTTTATATGAACCCATGTTTTCATGGCGTAATTAAAGGCTTGTCAATATAACCTAAAAAGAGGACATTCCTCCCTGGTCCTCTCCCCCTAGTTTAAAAACGGCTAGGGGGTTTTTTAGGGAGTTACATTTGAGATTAACCAAAGGAGACAGAAATGTTAAGATCAGTAAAAAGTTCACAGAGAAAAATGAGACAACTAGAATTAATTCTAGACGAAGCATCTAGTGGTGTAAGTGGAGATTTAAGTGCTAAATTAAGTGGACCAGCTAAACATCAAGTAAAAGCTATTACATGTGATGGATCAGGGGTTGTAGAAATAGAACTAAAGCAACCATTTGCAGCACAGCCAGTAGTTATTAGAAGTAATGCTAATAGTATTGCTCCAGGAGCTAGAAAAGGTGGATCTGGTACAGACCAGATAAAATTTACAATAGATAATGCTGGGTTAGAAACTCACATTATAATTGTAGGATCTGATATTACAGAACAGTATTAAGTAAGTTAGCCCCTTCGGGGGCTTTTTTGGAGATATAATGGCATCTACGGACAAGAAAAAATTTAAAATTACAGAAAGTAGCAAACAAGCTAGTGTAGATATTACGTCTGATAAAATAATATTACCTGCGGATTCTGCTGATCACTTACTAGTAGCTACTATTCCAAGCGGTGCAAACGTAAATGACACTGTAAACGTAGAAGTAGAAATGTCTCCTGATGGCGAAAATTGGTGCGATGCTCTGGTAAAACAATCTGTAACTACAGCAGGAAGCACAACATCAGAAGTTAAAGGAAATGAACAATATGCCGACCTTACCGTTAATAGTCCAGTATTTAATGGACATGCCAAAGGATCGTTAAGTTTTGATAACTCGGGTAACACTACTACAGAAGATGCAGGTACTAGAGATTTTATGCATCAACATATAGAAGCCAATAAATGCTTTAATCAAAGTATGTGGATAAAATCAAGTACAGCACCGACTACTACATATAAGCCTGTCCTATTTAGACATGGCGGCTACGATAACTTTGAAAATCAAAAAGTGGTTAAACTAGATTCTAGTACAACTACAACTTTTGCTATTACAGTTAGTAACCCAGGATCAGGTAATCTATTTTACATAGACGCAGTAAGTTCAGCTACAGCAGTAGACCTAGTAGAAGGAAACACATATATATTTGATCAGTCAGATTCAAGTAGTGCTGGACATCCTTTAAGATTTTCTACAACTTCTAATGGTAGTCATGGAGGCGGATCAGAATATACAACAGGGGTAACAGTAGTAGGAACTCCAGGATCAGCCGGAGCATATACAAAAATAGTTGTAGCAGATAGTGCTCCTACTTTATATTATTATTGTACACAACATTCAGGAATGGGGGGACAACTTAATACATTAACAGCAACATTATTACATACTACTCAAAATCTATCTCAAAATGTTAGTTTTTCAAATAGCCAGTTATTAGCATCAGGACATGTCTCTGCTAATGGGTATGCATCTCATATAGGAGATCCCTATAAAAATTGGTCCATTATTACGTGGTACACGCCTAAAGATGAGGATAATACTACCGATATAGACGGTCCTAAACTAACTGTAAATGCATCCGGAGCAGGTGCTAGATTCACTATAGAGCATAGTAATTATATAGGAAGCACTCACTATTCTAGAGCACAAGTAAATGCAGGTTACTATAATTTATACGCATCTTCTGGCACTATTCCACAGTTGGGTACGGGTAGGTATATGTTTCCAGGAGGCGCTTCCGGTTATTATGATAATGTACATGGAAATAAAGCATGTGTACTCAACTCTAGTTTCCTTACAGCAATTACTTGTGAACATGATGTTACTACCGGACAAACTATTATGACCACAAGAATGTATAACCACCTAGGGGTTCAGAGGACAAATTATGTAAACACATTTGTTCCGACTACTACCTGGACGACCGCTCCTGCTCTTATATATGGTACTGACGAGTTTATGGCATATGATATAAAACTAACCGATGCTGAGATAGAGGCACATTTTACAAATCACCCTACTTCTTTTGCTTATTCTACATCACAAGCAGATACTCTTACTACTACACCTTGTATAGCTCCAACAGACCCTACTAACTTAAGTACATGGTCTAATGCTATACTTTATCTTAGAGGAGGCGATGCCTCAGGAGATTCTTCAACAGCTCTACAAAATGTAGCTGGGGCTAATACACATTTTCCTGCATCAATACCTAAAGGAAGTTCTTCTGCTAATTTAGTTTTTTCTTCTGTACCTAATAAAGGTACTTATCTAACATCTAATGATAGTCAAGATGCTTTTACTGTTAGTAGTAATCTGTCTATATCAGGTTGGTTTAAAACTACTGATACAGGTACTCTTTTTAGTAATACAGAAGGAGCTTTAACTGATGGATTAAAAATGGAAGTTAATGCCAGTAATATGGTACTTACTCTCATAGATAGTAGCCAAACTGTAACAGCTTCCTCAGATGTAGATGATGGAGAATGGCATCACTTAGTTGTAACAAAGCCCTCAGGAACAACACCTACTATAAAAATATATGTAGATGGAGTAGAAAAAGTTTCTACCACCGTATCTACTATATCTAATGATGATTTAAGAGGAGGTAACGGATTTACCCTACTAGGAGATGGACAAAATAATGTTAACGCAACAAGTCCTGCTTCTACAGATAGTTCAAAATTAAATGCTTCCCTATCTAATTGGTCTTTACATACTGAAGTTCTTAGTGCTAATGCAGTTTCACAATTATATAGTAATGGACACGTTCGTAATATAAAGAATTTACCAGGTGTATCAGTAAGCAGTATAGAGGCTTGGTGGCAATTAGCAGATGCTTCTAACCCTCAAAATGATTTAGCCAAATCTAACCCTTTAGCGTATCAAGACGGAGCTTCAGCAGCCCTGACTAGTAAGTTAGTAAATTCAGATGGAGCTACTTACGTAAATGGGAGTATAAATGGTAATGCTATAACAATGTCACTTACTAAATCATTTAATTTTACAACAAATAAATGGGTATCTACAGCAGATCAAGATGCTGCTATATGCCTTTCATTTAACGGCTTTGAAGAACAAGCAGAGTATTTTGCACTATGGAAATGTACTCAAACAGTACCCTCAGGGTCGGTTAACATATTAGATGGTGGATGGCATAATCTCATACTATCTTATAGAGGTATAAACGATTTGACAGGTAATAATAATGTTGTAGCAGGAAATACAGAAGTAAGATTTGGTGTAGGAGATGGCGCAACAGATGAAGAATATCATTTTAATCTGAGTATAGATGGATACCCTATGGCACTTGTATCAGGAACGGATAAGGTAGGAGCTGATTACATAGGGGGATTAGGATCTACATTAGCTACAGAAACTATTGATGGCGTATCTAAAAATGTAAAATTTGTAATAGAAAATAGGCATTTAAGATATGATTCAAATAATAATGAAGAAGAATATAAACCGCACGGACAATTTAGTGCTGCTATACATCCTTTCTCAGCTAGTGAAACAGACCCTAATAACTTTAGAGGCTCTGTAGATGAAACATCTTTTCATTCTCAGTGTTTTTGGCTAAATCAAGGATCTACAGGAGTGCAAGCAATAATAAATCAAGAAAAGCCATACACTATATATGGTAGAACAACAGCCTTAGATAATAGAGGTACTTCAAATACTTATCCTATAGGGGTTCCTTACCCTCTACTAAATCCTGAACTATTAAAAAACTCAGGAGATATAAATGATATGATTAGTACTAATCAATTTATAAATCCGGTGCCTAAGGGGCAAACTCAGCCTTGGAACTCTCAAGTAAGTACAGGAGGTCTAGAGGCATGGTATAGATGGGGAGATACAGATGGAGATTGTTCTGTAGATATTAAAGATGTTAGAACGCATAACGCAAACGGATATGATAGATTCCTGACTGCTGTAGAATTAGATGATACTGCAAATGTTGGAAATGTTAAATCTGCTCAAGGTGAATCTATATATTTACAATCTCAAAGTGCATCTACATCATCCGGATCTTCATCAACTACATTTGTACAGGTAAAATTAGAAGATTTATCTACTCTAGTAGGGACAGCAGCCTGTACTATTAAAAATATGTCATCTCAAGTATTGCAATACCTTAGAATTAAATTGACAGGTAATGGAACTTGTGATATAGGTGATAATAAACTAAAAGTAGAAATACACTATAAAAAAAGGAGGATGAAGTAATGTCATCTGCCCATAGAATAAATTTAATAAAAGATTTAACCTTAGTAGATATAGGTGGAAATGGTTTTACAGTTGAAAATCATCCTGATCTAGTAGATGCTAGTGGTAATCCCATAACTCAAGTACGTCTTACAGGATCAGGAGTAGATCATGTAGCCTATAGTAAAACTGTGTTACTATCGCCTAAATACAATGATTACATCTTAACAGCTACTTGTACAGGATGTGTACTAAAAGTAGAATTTGAAATGAGTCCAGATGGAGTAAATTGGTGTGCGTGTAATCTATCTAATGGAAATCCTTGTGAGTTTACCTGTACAGCAACATCAGGAGATTGTACCGCATCGGTCATAGATGTTCCGGTGTTACAATACGTAAGAGTAAAAATAAGTAACGCTGGAGATGCAAGTTTAGACTGTAGCATTTTTTTAACCCACACAATGAATTATTAGGAGATAATTATGGTATCAAGTGAAATAAAAGATTTAAAAGATGGAGCTATTATTACTCTACCTAGTAATGCTAGAGGTATAGTTTTAGAAATAGCTTTAGATGGAGCTACAGGTATACAACTTCAAATAAGCCATGATAAAACAACCTGGCATAATTTTGGTACTGTTGTTGATGCGGATGGATTGTTATCATATAATGATAGTGATGAACATTTTTTACAATATGTTAAAGTGGTTGTAACAGGAACTATGGGCGCAAACGGTAAACTCAATCTATATTTTGGAAGGAGTAAATAATGGCTGCTCAAGTAGACATAGGTAATGATACTATTTTAATTATAAAAATACCTGCTAGAGGAGCTACGGATTGGGCAGCAGAATTTAAAACAAATTTTGCAGATAATATAGCCGACCATGATCACACTACCGGAAGAGGAGCTAGAATAAAAAATGCTGCTCTAGTAACAAATACTATGGTAGCTGATGGGGATGGAGTTACTAAAGTAGATGGAACTGTTACTGCATATACTTCAGCAGATGTAGCGGTTAGTACAGATACTATTCAAGATGCAGCAATAACTACTGCCAAAATAGCAGCAGATGCTGTAGATGGAACTAAGATTGCTGATAATTCAATTACAGCAGACCATATTGTAGATGGTACAATTATTGCAGCAGACGTAGCTAATAATGCTATTACAACAGCTAAAATACTAGATGCTAATGTTACTACAGCTAAGATTGCAGACGACGCTATAACTTTTGATAAATTAGAAAAAACAGTAGTTGTAACCCAAGATACTACAATAACACAAAATACTGCTAATACTCATTTTATACTAGAAAGTACTACCACTAATAATGTAACCTTAACATTTGATTCTGTAGAAGTAAAAGGCTGTTTGTTTACCCGAGGAGGTAATATTGGCTCACTATTTTTTCCTAAAATTAAATTAAAAGGAAATGTAGACTTTAGTTCTAACATAATAGATATGTTAAATATTGGACAGCTAGATTTAAACGAGGTAGATTTAGATAATTACAAAATGACTTACAACAAGATATGTGTGGAAAAGTTATTGGCTGATGTTGATGGTACTGATACAGGTATTACAAATAGTGGTCCGGCTGGAGGTACTTTTACTTTCAATGATTTAAAAATATGCAGTCTAACTAATAGTATAAAATTTCCTTTTGGTACATCTCAGGTTAATAAATTTGAGTTTTTAATAGATGGTAGTGGAACACCTACCTTTCAAGATCATGTCATGGATACTGATGGAGCTATTAGAACAACCTACAACGTAGGTTCCAATATTATCATATTTAATGGAGGAGGAGTAACATATAAAACTGCTACAGGAACAGGTTCGGGAACGATTACCACTATTACAGATACTAAACCATTTAAAATTATAGATAGGACCACTAAAGTAAGTTTAGTAGATACTAGTGCGGTTACAATTACGTCAACCGATGACATGACTAAATACCACGGCAACCACAGCATATTAAATATAACTAGTAGCTGTTTAGCTCCTACAACTCTTGAAAATAAAACTATAAATATTGCTTCAGGAGCAACTCTAACCGTTGGGGATGGAGATACAATAAAAAATTGTACTATAACAGGAGAAGGTAAAATACTTATGACCGCAACCGACACTAGAAGTGGTTTACAGACTACTCCTGCCAATACAGTAACAATGAAAGGATGTACTGTAAATATTGAAGAATTTGACATTAAACAAGATTTATCTAACCCTAGATGTTTAGCCGCTGTTATACTAGAAGATAGTTTTATAAATACAAATAATTATAGATATTATGTAGAATTTGGTCAATCTAACCTTATCGATGACACAGGTTCAGATACTTCTACAACCTCCCCTTCTCAATTTACTAACGTAACCATATTTGCAAAGAATATAATAGCTCTACCAGCTCATGACACCGTTTCTAATATAAACCGAGTACCAGGAACGGCTGTATTCACAAATTTAATAGTTACTAATAATATAACTTTAACTCTTGAGAGAGTTCAAATAAGTGATACTAGTGGCAATATACCAGCAGAAAATGATCTTGAAGCAGGTTCTAAAACTAATGCTAAGTCAATAACTTTAAATACTATTTAATAAATGGATAAAATATGAGTAAAGTAAAACAATTAATAAATAAAGGCAGTAAAAAGTTACAAGAACTTCAAAAAAAGGCTGCCGAAAAAAAGTTAAAAAAGAATAAAAGAATAGCCAGTTTAGGAGTTAGAGGATGAGTAAGTATTTTACACCTATGAATCAAAAGCCTAGTTTATTGCAGAACTTTAACAATCTTGTAAACTCTCCTATGCAGAGTCAAGAAGTTATAAGCAAGATGCCTAGAAAAGATAAGCAGCATTTACAGAATGTAATACATGATGAAAAATTAGCTGCGTCTGAAGATGCTGAAATGAAACAATATGCTACAGACATGGCAGCAAAAGGAAAAGCTGAAGCTGCTAGAGCTGCTCAAGAATCTTTAAGAAGTGCTCAAGGTGAATTTGAATCGTCTCTAGATACAATGATAAAACCTTCTATGGAAGGGGGTATTGGAGGAGCCTTAAACACAGGAGCCTTACACGTACAATCTTTCTTTGGCGATAAAATGGCTAATCATGCCTTACAAAAAATGGCTGCTAAGAAAGCGTTGGAAAAGGGTGGAGAACAAGTATTAAAGAAAGGTGTAGAAAAAAGTTTAGAAAAAGGAGCTGGAGGCATTGGCACAGGAGCGGTTGTAAACATGGGACTACAGGCAGCAGGTGTTGATGTTGGAGGTATGGCAAAAGAAGCTCTTGGTGGAGGTGATGCTGGAGGTGCTTTAGGAGGTGCTTTAAGTGCTGGTCTTTCATCAGGCTTTAATCCAGTAGCAATGGGCGTAGGAGCTGTGATGGGAATCATGTCCTCAGCAGAAGAGCGAAGGGCGCAGAAAAGAGAAGGACAGGCTCAAGCCTTAGAAGCGAAGTCAGGTGGAGAATCCAATAAGGCAAGAATTAAAGGTAGACTAGCTGAGTCTATGTCTAAAACATTATTGTCAGGTATGAATAGAAAAGTTAATTTATAAGGATAGCAATGAGAAATATAACTAAAATAATAGATCAAGTTAGGAGACAGACTGAAAATGAAGAGGTATCTGAATTTACAGGTATTCAAGATTCTGAATTTATACAGTACCTAAACGATGCTCAGTATCATCTTCAAGCGGCTATTGTACACAATCATCCTAATGTATTTATAGCTGAAAAAATTATAGATGCTGTATCAGATCAAGAAAAATATGACTTACCTAGCGATTGTTTTTTAGGTAATAAAGTACATAATGTTGAATACTCTACATCAGGTAGTGAAGAAGATTTTTACGTACTACAACAAGATACTTTAAAGTCCAGGGCTAGTGGTATTACAGGGTATCCTGCTCGCTACATTAGAAGATCTGGTCACATATTACTTGCACCAGAACCTCAGTCAGGTGGAAAAATAAGAATAAATTATGTTAAAAGATTAAAAGAATTAACCACTAGAAAAGGTAAGGTAAGTACAGAAGGTACTTCTTCTACCTCAGCTAACTTTACCATAAATTTAGATAATTCTACATTTAATACAGATTTTGATGCTATTGATGGAGCAGAGTTTTACTCCATAGTAGATTCTAAGGGTAACATATTACTAGAAAATATAGAAAGAGTTAATTCAGATATAAATACTATAACATGTAAACCTACTAGTACAGCAGTAACTATACCAGCAGGATCTTTCATAGTAGATGGGGAAAATACTAGCTCTCACTCAGAACTTGATATATCGGTAGAGCGTTTTTTAATTGCTTACGCAGCATGGAAAATACTAAAAAGAGATTCCAGTGTAGATAGTTCAGAAGCAATGGGAGAGTTACAACTCATGCAACAAGAAATAGTTAAGAGTTATGCTCTTATTACAGACGATGTTACCTTTATTCCACAGCTTAATAGCTGGGATGATTGGAGTTTATAATGGGCGTTGACCACAGATTACTTAAGACATCAGAAAATTTTAAAGGCTTAGATCTAAGATCTTCTGATATCATGCGTAATCAGGAGTTTTCTACAGATATGCGCAATGCAGCGTACAGAATATCTGGAGCCATAAATAAGAGAAAAGGTTTTACACATAAGAGAAACTCAAATTTTATAAAGGGAATGACTACTTTTAAGAATATTGGAGCAAATGGATCTATTGTAGATGAATTAATTTATGTAGAAAATAACACTATTCAAAAAGAAGTAGAATTTGACATGGTAGGATACAGGTCTAGTAATGTTACTACCTCCCCTATATCTTTACAACTTACAAGAGATGCAGGAACATCCACTATTACTGCTGTAGACGCAGCCGGAGGTTCCTTTTTTAATCAAAATTATACATCTTCTGATACAATTCAAACTTTTATAGATGACTTTAGCTTTAAGTCAGATTTTATAGATGGTACTCCCATAATAGATTTTGCTAGTATGACTACTTTAAGTGTATACAATTTAGCTTCAGCAATAACAATGGATTGGGATCCAGGAGCTACTTTTGATTTTGACGAACAAGCTGGTGACATAACAGTTATGATTCCTATCGCAAAAGTAAATACTAGTGCTGTACAATCAATACTAAATGAACCTAATGGTGCTGAAAAAACAGATATGTTGAGAAGGTTGCTTACAATAGGAGGGAAAAATTCAGGATTTCCTCCTTCAGTATTGTTTAGTGACGATGAGGCACGTTCAAATCTTTCTACTACATATTCATCGGGAACACATAATTTTCTTGCGATAAATATGCCTGAGTTTGGTAACTTATATATAGGTAGTAGCTATAATAATGATACTGGTGGAGGATCTGATCCTACTGCTTGGGAATACACTCCTTCCACAGATTACACTACTTGGAGTCTTGGAGAATATTTTTTATTTTTAATTCAAAGTGGGAGCTTTACTGTAGATCCTAAAGGTGGTGGTAAGCAGAAATCTACATTTAATATAAGTAATCTTGATTCAACTATAAAATCAGGATATAATTCTTTAGATAGTGATTTAACCGATGTAACTTTTCCAACTTTTCCATCAGCACTAGATACAAGTACCCAAGTAACAAAAATTGCATCTAAAAATACTTCTAACATATCATTACAACTTAGAAATGATGCTAATCAATCTGTAAATCAATTCTTATCTCAATCCATAGATAGATTAAATGTATTTAATACAGAGATATCTAATAATGCCTCTACTACTTTCCCTACAAAAGTAACAATAGGCTCTATTCAAGAACAGGTAGGATCTAATTTAAGTTGGACATCAGCACAGTATGAAGATGTATTAACAGAAAACGTAAACTTTGCTCCTCTTAATAATTTACTATATATGTCTAATGGGATAGATGAACTATTAAAATATGATGGAGATGATGTATATAGAGCAGGTTTACCTAATTGTGATAAAGATATAGCTACATTTAGTTTTAACACCACTAGTACAGATTACTTACATGAAGTTAAACCAGGTCAAGTTGAATATTTTACACTAGATGATTCTGTTTTTGATAACCCTAATACTGTAGACGAAACTTTAGTAGGTGATAGAAAGTATTATTTAGAATTTAAAAATAATGGAGGTACTGCTCAGTTTAGAAGAAAACATGGATCTATAACAGGTAATTATGGCTCTTTTAGTTCCTGGTCTGATTTAAGTGCTTATGGATCTACTTCAGTTTTAAATGGTAATGGGTTTGCAGTAGAGGTAACTACAGACGGATCAGGTTATGTTAAAAATTACTACCAAATAGAAGCAGGTACAGGCTTTTTAGGAGAAGCAGATAATGGAACTTTTCCTAATTTTATAGAAATTACTAAGGCTATGTTTTTATATAGTACATCAAATAATAATTCTACTCTAACTTATGGTAGATTAGATATAGTAGAAGTATCTTCTAAGGTTAGAGAAAAAACTTACGAGTATAGATTTGCGTATGAATATACAGACTTTAAAGGAAACATTATAAGTAGTCAACCTTCAGATCCAGTTAAACTAGTTGTGGGATCAGGTAAAAGTGTAAACATAGCATTTCCTGCTACTATAGCTGCTCTATCTACATTCAAAACAAATGGTTTGTTTAATGATGAGTGGGAATCCTCTACTGGAACTACTTTAGGTACATCTTTAACAGATAGTAATTATCCAATAGACAAATTACATGATGAAAATAGGATGCGTATTCTAGTATATAGATCTAAGGGATACTCTCCAATAGCTGGTGAAGTTGTAGGTCAATACTACAAAATAGCAGATTTGGAATATGAAGCAGGTGGTTCAGCTACTACAGTAACAGATAAATATAGGGATGAGCCTAGTGATCCTGAAGCAGCTACACAGTATGATCCTATCATAAACCCTTTCTTAGCGTTTGTAGAACCTATAAAGAGGAAAGACCCACCACCTAAGGGAAAATATTTATCAGTATTTAAAAACTGTTTAGTTGTTGCTGGGCAAAATGACAATGTTAATAATGTACAATACTCGCTACCTAAAAACTTTACTACAGGTGAGATAGGTTCTGAATACTTTCCAGACGATGACAATGGTATTGTAGTAGAATCTCCCTTTGGATCTAAAATTACTGCAATAGCAGCTCTAAAAGATCTAATGTTTGTATTCCATAGAGACAGTATCTTTACTGTGTCAGGTAATATTAACCAGTTAGAATTACCTAACGTAGAATTACTTACTAAAGAAGGTGGGGTAGGTTGTACTAGTCAGGCATCTATTGAAGAATACAGAGGCGGTCTAGCGTTTGTATCTGATACAGGTATATATACAGTATCTAACCAGGGTCTATCAGAACTATCTGAATTAATACGACCTTTATTTCTAAACTCTAATTTTGTAAAAGAAAAAGCAATATCATTTAACTGGACATCTAAAAACTTATTACTAGTATGTATTCCAGATTACATAATTCAAGGTGATTCTGAGTACAATGTATTAGAAGATACTATGTCTGCTTACATATCTTCAGATAGTTTAATACTAGCTTATGATTATTTTAGGCAAGCGTGGCTACGATGGGACACATTAGAATTTACAAACGGTATAACAGAGTCTTCTGATACAGTAAATTTTTCTCGTATGACAAATACTACAAATGTGTTAGCTAGTATAACAGACAATGGAGATGCTGATGATTATTCTGACAACGGTAATGCTATAAAGTTTGTATATGAAACTAACTGGGAATCATTAGGAGATCCTACTGTACCTAAAAAGTTTTTACGTATAAAAGTACATAGTTTTGATACTGATGCATCTTTTGAATCTCCAGGTTTTCAGCTAGAAGCAGGTGTTCAGAATGATTATATTAATGCAAATAGTGGAAAAATAGACTTTGACTTTTCTAAACAAGCTGGTGGAGGCTGGGGTAATTTTAGATGGGGTACAGACTCATGGGGATCTCTACCTTCTCAATTCTTAAAGAGTAAGTTACCTACAGGCAAATCACGTTCACTTAAAATAAGGTTTGCTAATAATACAAATAATGAAAATATATTAATAACCAATTATGAGCTTGAGATAGCAGCTCCATATAGAGCGGAGATAAAAGAGTAATGAAGTTTAGTCTAGGTTCAATAAAAGATATAGAGGAGTTAGTTAAGAAGTTGACGCACGGCTTAACAAAGCTCACACTAGCTGATAACATGGAAACCTTTGAAACTACGTTCTCAGTAGCAGGTGGAAAGACTATAACTATACGAAATAAGTTGACATCTACTCCAACAAGGTATATAATTGTTGCGCAAGAAGGCAACGGACTATTAACTAAAACAACTTTACAAGACGGTAAAGAAACTATTCAATGGAATAATGAAAACGTCTATATAAAGAATAATGGAAAAGAAACGGTTAAAGCTACCGTTGTATTTATGAGGTAAATATGGCAAGTAATTATGTAAAAAAGTATCAACAACAGCAGCAAGGTAGAGAGGGTAGTAGGAAATCTTCTGCTGCTGCTTATGACAAGGCTAAATTAGCTTATGACAAAAACATGAGCGAAAAGGCTCAACAATTTCAGGCAGATCAAATAGCTTC
>MDTC01262855.1_pt1 | contig 13790 bp, 16 predicted proteins | sample 811181 | NCBI WGS metagenome assembly MDTC01 (sample SAMN05326644, study PRJNA326480) | marine metagenome | isolation source: seawater | place: Pacific Ocean: North | collected 2011
CCTAAGATCTCACTTGTTTACAGCAGATTTTGTTGGCATAGGATTTGGCTATAAATTGTTTTGATGAGATTAATTATTTACATATTCTTTATTGGTGTTCTATTTAGCTGTAAAAAAGATTATAATCGCTCTTGCTTTAAATCTAACGGAATAACAATCAATAAGACACAGAATATCAATTCACATAACGATGAAATAACCATTTATGATGACATAAACTTAATATTAATAAATGACTCTTTAAACTACATTAATATTCAAGGCCCTAAAAACTTAATCGATCTAATCGAAATTATTCAAAATGACAATCATACTTCCATAAAGAATAATAATAAATGTAGCTTTTTAAGAAAAAATAGAGAAATAAATGTTGAATACCATTATAACAGCTTAAATCTTGTACAGTTAGAAGGACATGGAGAGCTCAGTAATTCTTTAGAAATCAATCACTCGATTTTAATTAAAGCTGTAAATTCACTTTCCTCAGTTAATTTAAAATTAAATAATGATTCTATTAAAATAATACTACAAAACGGCTCTACTGACGTAAAACTTTCTGGAAACTGCAACTATTTTTACATTTATGATGAAAGCTATGCACCTTTAAAAGCATTTAATCTTGAAGCTAAGAAAGTCCATATTCATTCAAATAGTATTTCAAATTCACAAATCAATGTATTAGAAGACCTAAATGCCGAAATCAGAAATAAAGGAAATGTTTATTATAAAGGCAGCCCTTTAATTATTAAAAACACAAATACTTCAACAGGTAGATTAATTCAAGAATGAAATTTTCAACTGCACAACCAATTGTAGAATAGTGTTGTGGTATACTAAAGTCTTTTTCTAAATTTGTACCTACTATGAGCGTAAGACAAAAAAAGATTGGAAATGTTATAAAAAAAGAATTAGGAATTTATTTTCAAAAAAATGCAATTAACATTTGTAAAGGAGCTATGGTAACTGTTACACTAGTAAGAATGAGTCCTGATCTTTCCATTGCTAAGGTTTACATAAGTATTTTTGGAGGTAAAAACAACACTGAATCATACAATCACATCAGCGAAAACTCAAGATTTATTAGACACGAATTGAGTCAAATTTTAAGAAATCAACTCAGAAAAACACCAGAACTTCAATTTTACATTGATGATTCTTTTGACTATGCAGAAAAAATTGACAATCTTCTAAAATGAAAAAATTATATAAATTTTTATTAAACACATTGCCAAGACCTTTGTTAATAAGGTTGAGTTATGTATTTAAAATTTTTGCTCCAATTGCTTTTTATGGCGACAATGTGCACTGCCCTGTTTGTGAAAGGAACTTTAGAAAATTTCTTTCTTATGGATCAAATAAAGCTCATCGAGAAAATGTTCTTTGCCCTTATGATTTAACTTTAGAAAGACATCGATTAATGTGGCTGTTTCTAAAATCTACTAATTTTTTTTCAGAAAAAAAATTAAAAGTTTTACATATCGCCCCAGAGCAATGTTTCTTTCCTATTTTTAAAAAACAAGAAAATTTAGACTACACAACTGCAGATCTAGAATCTCCAATTGCTGACATTCATTTTGACCTACATGAAATACCCCTACCAAATAACTCCTATAACGTTATATTTTGCAACCATGTGTTAGAACACGTTGAAGATGATTTAAAATGTATTAAAGAACTTTTCAGAGTAATGAGCACTAATGGATGGGGCATTTTTCAAGTTCCTATTAACTATAATAGTTCTAAAACGTACGAAGATAAATCAATAGTCGATCCCAAAGAAAGAGAAACACACTTTTGGCAAAAAGATCACATTAGGTTGTATGGAACAGATTACCCCAAAAGATTAGAAGAAGGAGGTTTTAAGGTAGAAATATTTGATCCTAAGCAATCACTGAAATCAGTTAACTTCAAGAAATTAAAGCTTAACCCTAAAGAATTAATATTTATAGCTAGAAAATAATGCGCAAATCTGAGTTTCTCGTCGCTAATATTAAAGATCTTGATGAAGTAGCAAAATATATTATTTCATTATTTAAGACTCATAATCTATTCCTTTTTGAAGGAGAAATGGGTGTTGGAAAAACTACTTTAATTAAAAGTATTTGTAATCAGCTTGGAATTGATAATTCTTGTTCTCCCTCTTTTAGTATTATTAATAGTTACATCACTAAAAAAAATAAAGAAATTTTTCATGTCGATTGCTACAGAATTGAGGACGAAAATGAGGTTGAAAACATAGGTCTGTTAGAAATTTTAAATGAGGAGTCAACCTGTTTTGTCGAGTGGCCAAAAAAAATTCATAACTTTTTACCAAATAAATCCGTAAAAGTTAAAATTGAATTGCAAAATAATCTACGTAAAATTTCAATTGTAGCATGATCTCATCTGGTGACGCCCTAAAATCTTTAGCTCTTGAAGCTGCTTTATCTCCTCAAGAAGAGAAACTAGAAGTTGGTAATAAAAAACAAAAATTATTTATTGGAATTCCTAAGGAAACTGAATTTCAAGAGCAAAGAGTCGCGCTTGTTCCTCAGTCTGTTGGTTTATTAATTGCAAATGGACATAAGGTTTTAGTCGAAACCGGTGCCGGTGAAAATGCAAATTTTAATGATAATGACTATAGTGAAACTGGTGCTGAAATAGCCTATGAAACTTCTGAGATTTACAAAGCGGATATTATTTTAAAGGTTACACCTCCTAACGATCATGAAATTAATCTGATGAAGCACAAACAAATTTTATTTTCTGCTTTACAATTAACCGTTCAACCAAAAAGCGCACTTAAAAAGTTAATGGATAAAAAAATAACTGCTATAGCTTGGGATTATATTGAAGACGAAGGCGGTTCATACCCAGTAATAAGGTCGATGGGAGAAATTGCTGGAACAACAGCTGTTTTAATTGCAGCTGAATTAATGAGTAATGCAAATCAAGGCAAGGGTCTCATGCTTGGAGGCGTTGCGGGTATTACACCACCTGAGCTAGTAATTATTGGAGCAGGGACAGTTGGACAATTTGCAGCTAGCGCAGCAATTTCGCTAGGGGTATCGGTAAAAGTTTTTGACAACTCAGTTTATAAATTAAGAAGACTTCAAAATGAAATTGGACACAAGGTTTTCTCATCTGTTATCCAACCTAAAGTACTTGAAAAGGCTTTGATGAGATGCGATGTTGCTATAGGAGCTCTTCGTGTTCCACATGGAAGAACTCCATGCGTAGTTAATGAAAATATGGTTAGAAATATGAAGTCGGGGTCGGTAATTGTGGATGTAAGTATTGATAAAGGAGGTTGCTTCGAGACATCAAAAATTACCACACACCAGAATCCTACCTTTAGAAAACATGACATTATTCATTATTGCGTTCCAAATATTGCCTCAAGAGTATCGAGAACTGCAAGCTACAGTTTGAGTAATATATTTTCTCCGTTACTTCTAGAAATTTCAGAGAGAGGAGGATGTGAGAAGCTCATCCAAACAAAAAAAGGATTTAGACACGGTGTTTACATATACAAAGGAACCTTAACCTCTTCCTACCTAGGTGAATCATTTGGTTTACCTTACAAAGATTTAGATCTTTTAATTTCAGCACTTTAATTAGCTTACGTACATAGACGATTTAACTGCATCGACGATTCTTTTAACATTGGGCAAGGCCTCTTCAATTAAAACTTTAGAAAAAGCAAATGGAGTATCAGATTGCATAACTCTCAATACAGGTGCATCTAAATAGTCAAACGCATGACGCTGTAAATGATAAGCGATTTCACCGGATATTGAAGCTAAAGGCCAGCTTTCTTCAACTACTACACATCGGTTAGTTTTTTTAACAGATTCCACAACTGAGTCATAATCAATTGGCCTTAGAGATCTTAAATCAATAATCTCACAGGATATACCTTCTTTAGATAAGACTTCTGCGGCTTGATGAGCAACTTTTATTATTTTACCAAAACTTACTATAGTTACATCATTACCTTTTCTTTTTACATCAGCTTTTCCAATAGGAATCAAATATTCTCCATCAGGAATTTCACCTTTGTCACCATACATTTTTTCAGATTCCATAATCAAAACTGGATCATCGTCTCTTATGGCTGACTTCAATAATCCTTTAGCGTCATATGGTGTTGAAGGAGTAACCACTTTTATACCTGGAACGTGTGCATAAAATGATTCAAAGCTTTGGGAATGGGTTGCTGCAAGTTGACCGGCTGTTCCGTTACCTCCTCTGAAAACAATTGGACAAGAATATTGACCTCCACTCATTTGTAACATTTTAGCGGCACTATTTATGATTTGGTCGGATGCTAAAAGTGCAAAGTTCCATGTCATAAACTCAACAATTGGTCTTAAGCCATTCATTGCGGCACCTACCGCAATACCAGCAAAACCAAGTTCAGCAATTGGAGTATCAATAACTCTTTTAGGTCCAAACTCGTCGAGCATTCCTTGAGACACTTTATAGGCTCCGTTATATTCTGCAACCTCTTCGCCCATTAAAAAAACATTTTCATCGCTTCTCATTTCTTCAACCATTGCTTCTCTGAGGGCTTCTCTGTATTGTACTGTTCTCATTGTAATTAATTTTTCCAGCCCAAAAATAAATGATATTATCAGACATTTCACTTAAAATGTCAGTTTTTAACAAAAAACATTAAACTATGTGTTACAAATTTGAAAAAAAACACATGAAATTGTAAGATTTATTTAATTTAGCGAACTTTAAAAATTCTTTAATTAAAATCAATGAAAATACTGGTTTGTATAAGTAAAGTCCCTGACACTACAAGTAAAATAAACTTCGTAGAAAACGATACTAAATTCGATGAAAATGGTGTACAATATATTGTTAATCCATATGATGAATGGTATGCGCTAGTGAGGGCATTAGAAATTGTTGAAGCTAACGGTGGTAGTGTTACAACTATTACAGTTGGAACCGCCGCAGATGATCCAACCATAAGAAAATCTTTAGCGATAGGAGCTAACGACGCTGTCAGAATAGACGCACCTGCAGAAGACCCCTATTTCGTAGCAAAACAAATAGCAGATTATGCTTCTAATGAAGCTTATGACATTATTTTCACAGGAAAAGAAACAATTAATTATAACGGTTCCCAAATTGGTGGTATGGTTGCAGAATTACTCAATCAACCCTATATTTCTTTAGCAACAAAACTAGATATAAGTTCTAATATTGCAACTTTGGAAAGAGATGTTCAAGGTGGTATCGAAGTTGTAGAAGTTAACACTCCATTTGTTGTAAGTGCTGCCAAAGGAATGGCTGAACAAAGAATTCCTAATATGAGAGGAATTATGGCTGCAAGAACAAAGCCATTGAAAGTTATACCGCCAATTGAGCAGGACAAACTCAGCTCAGTAGTTAAATTTGAGTTGCCTGCAGAAAAAACAGGTTGTAAATATGTAGAGCCAGAAAATATGGATGAATTAGTTCAATTATTACACAACGAAGCAAAAGTTTTATAGTCATGTCAGTAGTCGTATTTGTAGAAATTAAAAATAAGGTAAGCAAATCAGCTTTGGAAGCTGTTTCTTACGGAAGTCAATTAGGTAATGTAACTGTAGTCACCTACGGAGATACATCAGAAGAAGTACTTAAAGAAATGGGTAATTACGGAGCAGAAAACATTCTTATTTGTAGATCTCTAAATGAAAATAATGACCAACAAATAACCAATTTGGTCACTGCTGCAGTCCAAGAAACTGATGCAGAATTCATCGTATTATCACAAGATCAAACAGGAAAGGCCATAGGTCCAAGAGTTGCTGCAAAATTAACCGCAGGACATGTATCCGGTGCTATCGACCTTCCTGAAGATAATGACGACTTTGTTGTTAAAACAAATGTATATTCGGGTAAGGCTATTGCGCACGTTGCAATACACTCAGCAAAGAAGGTAATTTCAATTCTTCCTAACTCTATTCCACCAGTTGAAAATATTCAAGATGTAACTATTACAGAATTTAATACTAAATTAGGAACTGGAGATGTGAAAATTATAGAACAAAAATCTCAAGGTGATGGAATACCATTACCTGAAGCTGAACTTGTAGTATCTGCGGGAAGAGGTTTAAAAGGTCCTGAAAATTGGGGAATTGTTGAAGATTTAGCGAAAACACTTGGAGCTACGACCGCATGCTCTAGACCTGTTTCTGATATTGGTTGGAGGCCACATCACGAACATGTTGGTCAAACCGGAATAGCCATTAGACCAAATCTTTACATTGCAGCAGGAATCTCAGGAGCGATCCAACATTTAGCAGGTGTAAATGGCAGTAAAGTAATCGTCGTGATTAACACCGATTCAGAAGCACCATTTTTTAAAGCTGCTGATTACGGAGTAATTGGTGATGCTTTCGAAGTGATTCCTAGATTATCAGAAGCAATTAATAAATTTAAAGCTTCGCAGAATTAATAGTATAATTTAATTATCTTTATGTTAATGAAATAAATTGGGGATTATTCCCCAATTTCATTTAAATATGGAGAAAATTAAACTAGAAATTGCGGGACTATCTTACAGCCAAACTCAGTCTGGCGCGTATGCCCTTGTGCTCTCGGAGTCTACTGGAAAAAGAAGACTACCAATTATTATTGGAGGATTTGAGGCGCAAGCAATTGCAATTGAGCTGGAGAAAATGACACCAAGCAGACCTTTAACGCACGATCTTTTTAAAAATTTTGCAGAGCTTTTCAAAATCAACCTTATTGAAGTAATTATTTATAATCTAGTTGAAGGTATCTTTTTTGCAAAACTTATTTGCGAACAACAAGGTAAAGAAATTGAAATTGATTCAAGAACATCTGATGCAATTGCACTTGCAGTAAGGTTTGATTGCCCCATTTACTCGTATGAATTTGTTTTAAGTTCAGCTGGGATCATTCTTGACGATGATGATGAGGACAATGAGGTAGAATCAAGTGCAGAAATCAATATGGAAGAAATCACTCAAAATCCAGTGGAAAGGATGACGTTAAATGAGCTAAATTCAAAACTCAAGGAAGCAATAAACAATGAAGATTATGAAGCTGCATCTAGACTTAGAGATGAGATTAATAAACGTTCTGAAAATTAAATTTTTCAAATACATATTTTCTTTTCTCTTATTGATTTCTTTTGTTATAAATCTTTCATCTTGTAAAAAAAATACCACGAAGAGTAAAATAATTGGAATTTGGGAAATAAATAAAATTATTTGGCAAAATGGAACAAGTTCCCAAGTACCTAATGATGAGAAATATAAACTAATATTAAATTTTAAGGGAAAACAAGCTAAATTTAAAGTTGATGATGTTTCTGGAGATTGGTTTTTAGACGATTCTCTTCTCATTTTTAAAAATATTCCTGAGTCAAAGACATATGTAGATTCAATTTTTGTTGAAAACGATGCCTTGGGCAACTCATCAATAGTTTTAAAAAACGGTAATCAATTAATTGCAACAATTACCAATAATGGGATTGAACCAGAATTAGTTACACAAGTTCTCAAACTAATTTATGTGGATAACAAAGAGCTTCATCTATCCAACAACGGAGATGTTTATATTTATATTAAATCAAAAAAATAATTTTGAGTTTTACACTAATTTCAGCTATTAAAGGACTTATTGGAATTTTTTTTATTCTTCTTATAGCTTTTTTCACTAGTGAAAATAAAAAAAAAATTAACTGGAAAATAGTGAGTATTGGGCTTCTAGCTCAAATACTTCTAGCTTTTTTAATTTTAAATCCCTTCGAATTTATTTTTCTTGATTACTTCAGAAAAGGATTTGATTTTATGGGAAAAATATTTGTTTACATTCTTGATTTCTCAAAAGATGGTACAAAATTCTTATTTAATTCTTTTTTAGAAACTGAAAAGTTTGGATTTATATTTGCCTTTCAAGTTTTACCAACAATTATATTTTTTTCAGCCTTAACGAGCTTACTATTTTACCTTGGTATAATTCAAAAAATTGTCCATCTCCTTGCAACATTAATAACCAAAATTTTAAAAATATCCGGAGCAGAAAGTCTTTCTGTTGCAGGAAATATTTTTTTAGGTCAAACCGAATCCCCACTTATGATTAAAGCTTATTTAGCTAAAATGAATAGGTCTGAAATATTACTAGTTATGACAGGGGGAATGGCTACTTTAGCTGGTGGAGTTTTGGCAGCATATATTGCATTTTTAGGTGGAGATGACATTAACGAAAGATTAAAATTTGCGAAGCATCTTTTAGCTGCGTCCTTTATGGCTGCCCCTGGTGCTATTATAATTTCTAAAATAATAATTCCACAAACAGAGAAGGTAGATAACAATGTTTCTATTCCAAAAGAAAAAATTGGTAGTAATATTTTAGACGCTATTTCTAATGGAACAATACAGGGTTTAAAACTAGCAGTTAATGTAGCTTCCATGCTATTAGTATTTATTGCCTTTATCGCAATGCTTAATTTTTTCCTAACAAGATTTGGATCATTAATCGGGCTTAACAGTTTTATTGAAGAATTTAGTAACGGACAATTTAAAGAATTTTCACTTCAGGTTATTCTTGGATATATTTTTGCTCCTTTAATGTGGATTTTAGGAGTGTGTGTTGAAGACATAACCTTAGTAGGCAGGTTAATCGGAGAGAAGATTATTATGACAGAATTTATAGGCTATATAAGTTTGAGCGAACTTAAGGAAGCTAATTTATTTCAAGAACAAAAATCCATTACTATGGCTACATACATGCTTTGTGGTTTTGCCAATTTCGCATCTATTGGGATTCAAATTGGAGGAATTGGATCTTTAGTGCCGAGCAAAAGAAAATTGCTTTCTGAACTAGGATTAAAAGCATTATTAGCTGGAACACTTTCATCACTTTTATCTGCTACAATAATTGGAATGATATTTTAACTTTTAGTTAATAAGTTTTTTTGTTTTATTAATTTCAATAATTAAATAGATTATACTTTTGGTGTTATCATATTTTTAACATGAAACAATATCACGACTTACTAAAACATTTACTTACAAAAGGAATTCAAAAAGGAGACAGGACAGGAACTGGAACAATAAGTTGTTTTGGCTACCAAATGAGATTTGATTTAGCTGAAGGATTTCCAATGATAACCACAAAAAAGCTTCATCTTAAATCAATCATCCACGAATTACTGTGGTTTATTAAAGGGGATACAAATATTAAGTATCTTAATGAAAATAAAGTAAAAATATGGGACGAGTGGGCTGATGAAAATGGTGATCTAGGTCCTGTTTACGGCCATCAATGGAGAAATTGGAATTCCGAAGGAATCGATCAAATAAAAATACTAATTAACCAAATTAAAACAAACCCCAATAGCAGAAGGATGATTGTCTCAGCATGGAATCCAAGTGTCCTACCAGATACTTCAAAAACTTTTTCAGAAAATGTTAGAAATAATAAAGCAGCACTACCACCATGTCATGCTTTTTTCCAATTTTATGTTGCAAAGGGTAAATTGTCATGTCAACTTTACCAAAGAAGTGCTGACACCTTTTTAGGAGTGCCTTTTAATATAGCTTCTTATGCATTATTTACAATGATGATTGCTCAAGTAACAGGGCTTAAAGCTGGAGATTTTATTCATACCTTCGGAGATGTTCATCTATATAATAACCATATTGAACAAGCTAAAGAACAATTAGCTAGAGAATTAAGACCATTACCTAAAATGAACCTTAACAAAACTATTAATAACATTAATGATTTTAAATATGAAGATTTCACATTAACCAACTATGATCCTCATCCGCATATAAAAGCAGCAGTGTCAATATGATTGTCTCATTAATTGTAGCGATTCCTAGTAACTTAGCTATTGGTAAAAACAACAAATTAATTTGGAATTTACCAAGGGACATGAAATTTTTTATGGACACTACAATTGGTCATCCAGTGATTATGGGCCGTAAAAACTATGAAAGTATCCCTAAGAAATTCAGACCTCTTAAGAACAGAACTAATGTTATAATTACAAGGAACAAAAATTTTAAAGCTGAAGGATGTCTTGTTGTAAATAGCATAGAGAGTAGTCTTGAAATTCTTAAAAAAAAGAATTTAAAAGAAGTTTTTGTAATTGGAGGTGGAGAGATTTACAGACGTTTTTTAGAGAAAAACCTAATTAATAGAATGTATATTACTCATATTAATGAAAACTTTGAAGGAGACACTTTTTTCCCTAAAATAGAACTAAGTAACTGGGATTCAAAAATAATAATGAACTATAATAAAGATGATAACAACCCCCACGATTTTAGAATCGTTAGATACGATAAATAAATAGAATTAGGCCACTTTAAGTTTACTGATCTTAGAATTTGAAAACTGCTTTTCAGCATATGCTAAATCGATAATTAATTCTTTTTGATCACTTGATGGTGCTTCAAACATTGCATCAGTAAGTATTGCTTCACAAATTGATCTCAAACCTCTTGCACCTAACTTAAGAGAGATCGCCTTATCTACAATAAAAGCTAGTACATCATCGTTAAAAGAGAGTTTAACATCATCCATTTCAAATAGTTTGACATACTGTTTAATGATTGCATTTTGTGGCTCTGTAAGAATATTGATTAGTGTTTCGCTTGTCAGTGGGTTCAAATAAGTTAATACTGGAAATCGGCCAATAAGCTCCGGTATTAAACCATATTGTTTTATATCGAGTTGGTTAACATGTGATAATAATTTTTCTTCGTTGAACTCTTCAGCTGACAATGCATTAAAGCCTATCGCTTGACTTTTTACTCTTCTTTCGATTATTTTGGAAATACCGTCAAAAGCTCCTCCACAAATAAAAAGAATGTCATTGGTGTTTATCTGCACCATTTTTTGCTCTGGATGTTTTCTTCCTCCTTGAGGAGGAACACTTATTTGAGCACCTTCAAGTAATTTTAGCATAGCTTGTTGAACACCTTCACCAGAAACGTCTCTAGTTATTGATGGATTATCACTTTTTCTCGCAACTTTATCAATTTCATCAATGAATACAATTCCTCTTTCTGCAGATGCGACGTCAAAATCTGCAGACTGAAGTAATCTCGATAGAATACTTTCAACATCTTCTCCAACATAGCCCGCCTCAGTTAAAACTGTAGCGTCTGCAATACAAAATGGAACGTTTAATAACTTAGCAATTGACCTAGCTAGTAATGTTTTACCTGTTCCGGTCTCACCAACCATAATCACATTTGATTTCTCAATCTCTACATTATCTTTCGTTATCCCTTTCTGCAATATTCTTTTATAATGATTGTATACGGCAACTGCAAGTACCTTTTTAGCATCATCTTGACCAATCACATGATTATTTAACTGCTGAATAATTTCTTTTGGTGATAGTAATTTTAATGACTTCTCTATTTCTGTTGTAGACTTGGCTCCAACTTCCTCTTTGACAATTAAATGAGCTTGACTAATACAAGAATCGCATATATGGCCCGTTATTCCGGCAATTAAGACATTAACCTCTTTCTTTTCTCTTCCGCAGAAAGAACATCTTATGCTATCTTCTTGAGTCTTTGTCATATAATTATTTTCTTATTAAGACTTCATCAATCATCCCATATTCCTTAGCTTCTTCAGATGTCATCCAATAGTCTCTATCACTATCTTTCCAAACTGTTTTATAATCTTTCTTAGTGTGATGGGAGATTATTTCGTAAAGTTCTTTTTTCAATTTCTGAATCTCTCTAGCTGTAATTTCAATGTCTGAAGCTTGTCCTTGTGCACCACCTAGTGGTTGATGTATCATGACCCTAGAATGTTTTAGTCCTGTTCTTTTTCCATCCTTGCCAGCGCATAGCAGTACTGCACCCATTGATGCTGCCATTCCTGTACAAATAGTAGAAATATCTGGATTTATATATTGCATAGTATCATAAATGCCCAAACCGGCATAAACAGATCCGCCAGGTGAGTTAATATATATTTGAATATCTCTTTTTGCATCCATTGACTCTAAAAAAAGTAATTGGGCTGTAATAATATTAGCTACATAATCATCAATCCCAGTACCAAGAAATATTATTCTATCCATCATCAATCTTGAAAAAACATCCATAACAGCAATATTCATCTGTCTTTCTTCAATAATATTTGGAGTCATTCCTACTGGAATATTGGGCAAAACTGAGGTGTATTTGTCAAGAGTAAGACTTGATATACCTAAATGCTTAGTAGCATATTTTCTAAATTCTTCACTGCTATTATGATTCATGTTATATTACTTTTTTTGAAAGTTAGGAATTTATTGCATGGCTTCACTCGACTTTTTAACAAAATCTTCATGAGAAATAAATTTATCTGTAATTTTTAAAGTCTTTTTTAGGTATTCAATTACTTTCTGATCATAAAGCATATCATTTATCTTTCTCGCTTCATCTTTATTTTTCAAAACATTTTCAGCTGCTTTATTTAATTCATCTTCAGCTGGCACCATCATATTATACTGCGCATACTGACTTGCAATAAGCTCTTTAGTGTGGTTTAGAAGTTCCTCACCTTGGACCTTTATTTTTTGGTTTTTTACGATGTTGTTTTCTATTAGCTGCCACTTTAGATTATCAGCATAAATATCATATTCCTTCTCAATTTGTTCTTTAGTAGCCTCTTTATTTGAAGATAAGATCCATTTCTTTAAAAATTCATCAGGTAACTTTAATTTTAACTTTTTAATTAGAGTTGAAGAAACTTCTTTTTTAAAAACTCTATCTGTATCTTGAGCAAACATTTTTTTTAATTCATTTGTCACTCTTGCTCTAAACTCATCCTCTGTTTTAACTTCTCCGGCCCCATAAATTTTATCAAATAAAGTAACATCTACATTTGCAGGCTCTAAGGTTTTAACTTCACTTACACACATTAATACGTTTCTATTATATTGAGAAGCTCTTTCTTTATCAATTCCAAGCATTGCAGCCATATCAGCTTGACCTCTACTAATTTTTTTTGGATCTAAGGTGAATTCAGAATTTACTTGAGCACCAACTAATTTTTTCTTTGTTTTTTTGTCTTTTATAAATTCTAAGGAAACAGTAGAACTTTGGTTAAACCCTTCCAAAACAACTTTGTCGTTTTCATCTAACTCCTTAAAATTAGCAAAAATCATATCTCCTTCACCAGCCTTTTCTACACTAATTAATTTACCGTATCTCTTTGCAAAATCATTAATTTGTTTGTCAATAAGAGAGTCATCAATTTTAGGTTGGTAACGTGTGTACTTTAATTTTCCAGGTAATTCGAGTTCAAAATTTGGAGCTATTCCCAATTCGTAAGCAAATTCAAAATCTCCAGGGTTGTTCCAATCAATCTTAATTTTGTCGTCTTCAATAGGTAAAGGGTTCCCCAGTATATTGATTTTTTTTGATGAAATATGGTCATATATTGATTTATTTAAAATTTTATCAATTTCTTCAGCTAGTATAGAAGGACCATATTTTTTTTTGATAATATTTGTTGGCACATGCCCTTTTCTAAAACCAGGCATTTGCATTTGTTTTCTGTAACTTTTAATAGAAGACTCATAAATGTCTTCATAATCCTTATTGCTAATTTTCACGGTTAAAACAGCATTAAGAGCATCTAAATTTTTAACGCTAACGTCCATATTGTATTTTTCTTTTTCTTATTAAAGCTAAAAATGGCATAAACTTACTGCTTATACCATTTATATTAGTTAGTGCGGGTAAAGGGAGTCGAACCCCCACGCCTTGCGGCACTAGATCCTAAGTCTAGCGTGTCTACCAATTCCACCATAC
>MDTC01074041.1_pt1 | contig 13786 bp, 10 predicted proteins | sample 811181 | NCBI WGS metagenome assembly MDTC01 (sample SAMN05326644, study PRJNA326480) | marine metagenome | isolation source: seawater | place: Pacific Ocean: North | collected 2011
CGGGTATGCAGATACCGGGTATGCAGATACCAGGCAGGCAACAGCAGATGCAAATGCCGCAGCCGCCAGTAGCAAACCAGGGCGCGATGCAGCAGCCACAAGCGCCGCAACCAGCGGAAACCGCGGCAGAGCCCGAGGAGCCGGATCCGTTCGCATCGTTTGGAGACTTGACTGGAATCAAGTCTTCCAAACCAAAGCCGCAAGCGGTGCCGCCGACAGCTGAAGCGCCCGTGGACGTGCCGGCGCCGCAAAATCCTGCGCCGCCGGCGCCAGAGCCGGTTCTCACGACCGCGGCGACACCAACCGCCGCACGGGAACCAGCTCCCATCCCACCGGCTCCCATTCAACCGTTAGCTCCGGCAAAACCCGTGAATCTTGGATCGATGGGCTTTCCCATGCCCGCTTCGCAGCCACCGCCGACGGCGACCGACACACACCAGGCGCTCATGTTTGAGGATATCAAGGCGCACGCCTCTGGAGATTCGTTCTCGTTCGCGCCCGTCGACACGCCGCAACCGAGCGTGTCGGAACCCTCGGCGCCGGTGCAGCAACAAGCACCTCCGGTGACGGCGCAGCCGACGGCAGCCGCGGGACAATACAGTTCGGATAATCCTTTCGCGTTCATTTGAGAGTCGAAATTAGCGAGCCGGTGTCACGTTAGTCGCGTGTGTTCTGTTACAATCAAATCAAATTTTCAAAGTCTTTTCGTACGCCTCGATGGACTTAAATAATTCGGAGAAGTTACCTTTGCCAAAGCCACCGCATCCCGCCGCCTGCTCCAACTCTGTCGAATGCGGCGCGCTGCGCGTGCAGCCGATGCGCTGGATAATTTCCAAAAATAACGTCGGTCTGTCCCCCACCGGTTTGGTGAACACTTGGATCAGAACGCCTTGATCATCCTTATCCACCAGCAGACCGAGCTCCTCGACCATGGCGTACTGATCGTCGGACAGCGCGTCGCCGATTTTAGCCTTGAGCGTTATATAATAATCGTCGCTCGCCGGCGCCTGGAAATCGAAACCTCCGCGAAGATGCGAGTATTTACGCATCTCCCGCACCGTCGAAAAAATATCGTCCGTTTTCAACGCCAAGTGTTGCAAACCCGGGCCGTTGTTTTGTTCGAGATAGGTTTGAATCTGACTCTTTCTCTTCGTCCCGAACGTGGGCTCGTTCACCGGTAAGAGGATGAATTCGTTGTTGTTCGCGAGCACCATGCTGTTCAACCCGCTGTCGATGGTTCCGATATCCTCGGCGGTGAACTCTGCGAATTCGTGGAAACCAGTCATGTTCATGATGTAATCCACGGTTTCTAAAAGGTTGTGCACGTTGCCAACCGCGTGATCGAGCCTTTGCAACCCGTAAGAAACGTCGGGAGCTTCCGGAGTCGCGACGTAATCGCACAAGTAATCGCCGTCAAATCCATCCGTCGCGTTTACGAAACGCAACACCACGTCCCCGTACAGCTCCACCTCCGAGATCACCTGTCCACCTCGAACCTTACCATCATCCTTCGCGTGCGCCAACACTCGTGGCTCCAACACACCGCGCGCACCACGCTGCACCGCCGCTTCGTACGCCGCGCGCGCGTCCGTCACGCGCACGCCCACCGCGCGCACCGCCAAACCGTGCTTTTCAAAAAACGCCGTCATCGTCCCTCGCTCGTGTCCCGGATGCGGCGCGCCCCTTTTCGCCACACTTTCATTCTCCGTCCCGTACGGCGCCGTGAACGCAAACGTCAGATGGTTCGATTTCATGACGTACGACGCGAACGTCCCGTTCCCGGTGCTCGCGTCGCTCTTACACGTCAACCCCATGCCCAACCCGACGCCGAACCTCGCCGCCGCGTTCGTCGCGTCGCCGCACCAGAACTCGATGTGGTGAAATCCCTCGCACTCGAACGCGTCGCTTCGCGGATTGTTGCGCACGAAATTGGCGCATCCGACGAGTTTTCTCTTCGTCGTCGTCATCTGCGCTCGTTCGTTGACGTCCGCGCCGCGTCGCGGCGACGCGCTTGACGTCCTCTCGCGCGCGCGCGAACACCGACGCGCGTTCGTGTCCACCCGTTCGCGCCCTCGCGCGCTCGCCGCGTTCGATTCCACGCGCGACACTGCGGACGCCCGCGCGTCCGTCCATGCGCCGACACACCGTCGCGCGCGCGCGCTCGTCATGGCGACGTCCGAGGGACTCCCCGACGACGCCCGCGCGTCCGTCGAGGCGTTCGAACGCGCGACTCGCGAGATCGAGGCGGCGCTCGCGCCGTTTCTCGACGCCGATCGACGCGCGGTGACGAAGGAATTGCGACCGCTCGAGCGCGCCGAGGTGCACTGCGAGGCGGCGCGCGCGATCGCGACGCTGTTCGGGATGTACCTGCGCACGCTGGGCGTCGATCCGGAGAAACACGCGACGTCAAAGGAATTGACGCGGGTGGAGGCGTACGCGAGGAAGATCGAGGAGACGCGAGCGAGGATTGGGGACGGCGCGAGAGGGGCGAGCGCGGGCGCGAGGCGGGCGACGGCGAGCGTGGAGGAGGCGGCGAAGATGCTGGAACGAGGCGAAGGGGCGGCGAAGGAGTTGTTGAAGGCGTGTGTGAAGGGCTCGGGTGAGGGTGGCGCGTCGGGCGAGGACGAGGCGCGAGGTGGGGAGGGCGAAGAGAAAAAGGGACGCAAACGCGCGGCGGCGGCTGAGACGAAGGGCGGCGCGAAAAAGACTCGCAAGGGGAAAAAGTAACGCGTCGGATGGATGAATGAGATGAATGGGTTTGATGAGTAGAAGTTATTATAGCCGTGTGACGCGTTTTGTAGCATCAGAATAAAAATTTTCGGTCTGATGTAATGTTACAACAAAGTTTCGCGCGGACTCTCTTCGCAAGGGTCCGGTCGAAACTACACAAAAAACGAGCAGATGGGTCTCGTACCACAAAATCAAGGATCCGGCGGCGATAACCGCGTGTATTAAGTGATCCATTCATCAATTGCGCAAACACTCAAAATATCCCGCGCGTCTGGCGCGCGTTTACGCGGCGGCGGGAGCTTGCCGAGGCAAGAGACGCGTTCGGCGTCTCTTGCTGACGTGCAAATCAATCACTCGAGGACGCGGAATAGAGGCCACCGCCGTGACTGCGACTTTCCCCACACCCATAACTTCGCGATCCTCCGCGACGACGGCGGCGTTGCTCAAAGCGTCAAACCGAGGGCTCGACGGCGGCTCGCGAGGCGTCTTGACGCGCACGTGTTCAACCCCCGAGTTATGTTGCTCATTACGAGCGAAAGATTTAGTGTTCGCACTCGTTTTGACCTTTAAAGACTTTCTCGGAGATGATGGTGCCGAACTTTCGTTACTCTTCACCTTCATTTCGTGTAACAAGGCCAAAAGCTCCGGTTGCGTTAAACTCTGCAGCATCGGAATTTCATCCTTGTATTCGCTGATGTCCATATTAGTACAGATGGCGCCACCCTCCACGGACGCCTTGAATATCGCCGCTCGATCGTACGCCCTCGCCGCTTCCTCTTCGCTGAAGAAGAAACCGAGATGAAGTTGTTTTCTCTGCACATTGATCTGAGCGTGAAATTTCCCCGTTTGTCTCAATAGCGACACTCCCCGATACAGCGACGTTCTCGACTCGTGTCGACGAGCCTGCGCCTTCAAGTTCTTCACTAGATCCTTATGAACCAAACCATTCGCTTGACGCGTATTTTTCACCGCGTTATTGCTCTGCTCGCAATCCGTCTCACTCGGAGACTTCGATCCCGACGACCCACTCACCCTCCGCGTTCTCGTCTTATTCCACTGACTCGCCTCCGCCCCGCGTCCCGGCGTTCCAACCTCCGACTCGCTCACGCTCTGCCGAAGGTCCTGCGAGTTGCCGATTCCATACACCCCTCCGAACAGAGGCGCCTCCACCGATTTTCCGGATCCGGAATCACCGTCCGCCTCCGTTCCCGCCGTCACCCCCGGCGCCGGGACGTGCACTTTTCCAACCGTCCTCGGGGCGTTCAACGCGAGCGTTTTCTTCGCGTCCTGCGTCGTCGAGTTGAACGTGTACCGTCCCATGACGCGCGACGAAAGGTCTTCTCACCGTCACCGCCCCTCACGCGCGCGTCCTTCGCGTCTCGCGCGCGCACGGTCGCGTCGATCGTCGACGAACACTAAAGCCCACGCGCGCCGTCCCGAGGAGGATTTTCGAAAGATTCCCCTCGCGCCGACTCGCACGCGTCGTCGAACGCGCTCGCGGTGGCTCGAGGGGATCGAGGAAACGTTTGCGCACGCGATTCGCGCGCGATCGGTCCCCGCGCGGACGCGAACGTCGGCGTGTGCGGGAAGATCGTCGCGAGAGGAACGAACCCGTCGACCGCTGCGCGCGTGCTGACGCGGACTTTTCGAAGTGATACCGTTAAAGGCACGAAAGTATGAAAACGAAAATATCCAATCGCTGAGTCACGCGCGAGACGTCGCGCGCGCGACGCGCGGTGCGGGCCGAGACGCGTCGCGACGGTCGCGAGCGAGGATAAAACGCATCGCGCGCGTCGCGACGCGTCTCGCGCGGACGAAGAGGGCGACGACGCGCGAGGGTGAGGGCGGTGAATCATCGTTGATGTGGACAATTACAGACCTCGCCGTCACCCACACCAGGGCAGCGTGCACCGACCGTCGCTCGGCGGCGGACCTATGACGACGATGAAGAGAAACAAAAGCGCGGCGACGACAACGAGACTGGCCGCGGTGACCTTTTGAGACGTCGCGATGTTCAAGACGCGATCTTCGTCGTCGTAAATTTGTTGTTTCGCGTCGGCGTCGGGGGCGCGTCTGCGCGAGCGCGAGGGACGAACGCGAACGCGTCAGTCTTTTTCATCGCGATGCGACGCGTCGAACGCGATGGAAAGTGACGAGACGATGCGTACCTGTTACTCTGAAACCTCGTCTCCACGTAATCGTTCGGCATCTTCGCGTCGTCGCCGACGAAGTCTCTCTTGAACGCGTTCCACGCGCCGTCCCAGTCGACCCCTTCCCTCTCGTCGACATCTTGCGCCTTTCCATCGCCTCTCCCGCGTCCACCGGACCCATCGGCACGGCGAACGATCGAACGACGTCTCCCATCGCGCGCGCGCGCGACGCGGACGCGTCCGCTCGACCCCGCGCGAAACGCGCGCGAGATGCGCGATGTCAGCGCGGTCGACGATGGCGTCGACATGACCACCCTTCGCGCGCGATCGACGCGCGCGCGGACTCTGAACGCCGGGGAAGGGACGAGACGACGACCGCGCGACGCTCTCGCGAGATCTCGCGCGTCGCTCGCGACCGGTTCGACGCGCGTCGCGCACTCTCGGCTCTCGCGGGTGAGGGTGGGTTCTCCCCTCTCTCGGACGAGTCTCTCGGATGACGAGTCACGATTCGAGACGACACATCGAACGCGAACCACACACCGTCGCGCGTCGTCGCCGCGCGCGCGCGCGATGGTGAACGATAAAAATCTCTGCGCTCGATTCGCGCAGGTCAACGCCGAGCTCGCGCGAGCGAACACAAAGGTGCGCGCGCGCGGAACGACGACGCGGGTCGACGGTCGTGTGGGTGCCAACTTTGTGCGCGAACGACCGACGCGAGAGGGGCGATCGCGCGCGAGAGGAGGCGGGAGAGGAGGCGCGCGGATCCCTTTTCGTTCGCGTCGCGATGGCGGGCGACTGACGACGCGCGACGGGCGACGCGGGAACAGCTTCGGTCGAACGCGGCTGAGTCGGAACTTCGAGCGCAACGCGCCGAGGCGAGCGCGCGCGCGATGTCCACCGCGCTTCAGATCGTTCGGAAGACGGTGGAGGAGGAGAAACAGTTGTGGTTGACGGAACTGCGCGCGGCGCGGGACGAGGGGTGTCGGTTGCGAATCGAATTGGCGAATGTGAAAAAGGCGGCGACGCGGCCGGCGAGACGCTATTTGCGCGTCTTGGCGGACGACTCGAGCGATTCGGCGTCGTCTTCTTCGGAAGAGGAGGGCGACGAGGGATTCTTTGGATTGGTGGAAGCCGCGGAGGCGCTGCGTGATTTATCGATGACACTTTCGGAGGCTGCACACGAGCGTAAGGTGATAGGGAAGACGCCTAGCAGAACTCCGAAAACGACGGCGAAAGCGTTGAACGATTCCGAGCGTCCCCCCGCCGTCGGTGAGACGGCGAGACGCGCGCTTCGGGCGCGACATGCCATGAAAATGATCAATTACGCGGAACCGAGTCTCAAGAAGAAGCTTCGTCGACCGAGCGTCGGTCGACCGAGCGAGGACGACGTCGCGCGCGAGGAAATGAGCGACGCGACGGATGAAAATCGCCCGCCACCCGCGACGCCGCCCGTCTCGCCGGTCGGCACCGCACCGCGATCGCCGACGCGCGACGAGTCGAAATCACCCATGGACATCATCGCCGACGTACCGAAACAACACGCATCTCTCATCTGGCCGAAGCCCTCGCCGCCGCTCTATTCAGCCGACTCGCGGCGCGCGCGCCGAAACGTCTCCAGAATCAACTACGCCGAACCCGATCTCGTGCACAAGATGCGCCGTGATGTGTAGATTTACCAATAGAATAATGATTTGTACGATACGCACGCCCACGCTCGCCCATTCGCCCACGTTCGCGCGTCGATGTCTCGCGCCGCGCGTTTCCTCGGATTTTTTTCAAACCGTCCCACCCACCGACCATCGTTCGTCCACACACCATGACGCGTCGCCTCGCGCTCGCGCGCGCGCTCGCGCGCGCGCTGTGTGTCCTCGCGCACATCGCGAGCGTCTCGACCGCGGCCGATCTCACGGCCATAGGTCCACCGTTCGTGGACGCCGACGTCTCGACGATTGAATTCCTCCACTCGTCATCCGCGGCTCGCGCGTCCGCGACGGCGTACGCGGTCGGTGCGCGCGAGATCACCGCCGTCGCGCTCTCGGGGACGCCGTCAAAGGTGACGCTCGCCGATATCTCCGACGTCGGCCCGTGCGAGGGATTGTTCGCGTACGAGAGCGCGAGAGATGGGCTCGCGGCGAAGGCGCGCGTGCGGCTCGGCGTCACGTGCGCCAAGACGAATTCGTTTCTCATTTACGCCGTCTCTGCGGACGGGAAGAGCGCGAATCGAGTGCACGCGATGGTAGGGGTGAGTAAAATCGCGGAACCGCGCGATTTGGTGGTGGTGAACGATACGTTGGCGTTCATAGCGTCCGGGTTTCACGCGACGGTGGTGGCGGCGCGTTTGGATCCAAAGGAGAAAGAGCCGCCGGTTTTCGTCGCGTCGGCGTACCAGCTCTCGGGAATAGATAAGATACAGCTCGGTCCAGCGTCGAGACAGACGATTCGAGCGGTGAGTTCGCGGACGCGTCGGGTGACGACGTTGAAATACACGCCGGCGGGTTCGATGCAACTCGTCGGGAGCGTCAAGGATAGTCGGTTGGAGAGCGCGAGCGGGACGTGCGTCGGCGTCGGGGAGAGCGATCGTTGGTACACGTTCGTCGTCTCCCCCGACGTCCACGAGGGCGCGTTTTCCATCCTCAACAGCTCCGCCTTCGGGGCGCCGGAATATTTAACCGCCATGTACGCCGGCGGATACGACTCGGAGGATTTCGATTGGACGCCCATGGCGCACGCCGATCTCAAAGGCGCGCACGACGTCAGCGTTCGCGGTCCCAACGCCTACATCGCCGCCAAAGGCATCGGCGCCCTCGTCGTCGTCGACATCACCGATTATCACCGACCCGTGGTTCGAGAGAAGCTCCAATCCATCGATCTCGTCGGCGTCGACGCCGTCGCCGCGTCCCCCGACGGCGTCTTCGTCGTCGTCGCCACCAACGCCACCGACCCCGCCTCGCCGTCATCCATCGTCATCACCAGCGCCGACGACGCCATCGTCGCCGAGAGCGCTCACGGGTCCACCACGGGCGCCAGACGTCGACGATTTTTCGCCTCTCGATGACGTCTCGGTAATTCAGTCGGCCACCCGCGAATGCTCCATTCCATTCATTACCCTCTCGCTCGTCGTCTCGTCGTCGTCACACGTCGCCTCGGCCGACGCCCTCGCGCGAGCGCGAACGCGATGACGATCGAACGCGCGTCCACGTCCGCGCGCGCGTCTCGCGGCGCGGTCGCGAGCGCGCGACGAGACGGCGCGCGCGCGACGAGACGCGCGCGCGGGGCGGCGCGCGGGACGGCGGCCGCGATGGACGACGGCGCGAGTTTCGTCCCGGGAAACGCGAACATGGCGGAGAGACACGAGTACGGAGGGGGAGAAGAGTACTCTAGGTGCGTTCGAGCCGTCGATGAGACGGGAGAGAGGGGAGAGACGGGAGGGAAATGTCGAGAGAGCGACGACGCGGGGACTGACCGACGGCGCGCGCTTTTTCGCGACGACGCGCAGTTTCGACGCGTTGCAACCGCACAAGGTGTATTTTCCGGAATCCTACGCGTACGACGTGAAATCGACTGTGGTGGTGCCCGGTAGGTACCGCGTGAAGCTTCCCGAGGGATACGACGCGAACAGAGCGCAGCCGTATCCGACGGTGATTTGCGTCAACGGGGAGGCGGGCTTCGGGCCTCGGGACGGGAAGGTGTCTCTGACGTCGAGCGTGTGCAAGACGAAGGGGTACAAGGAGAACGAATTGATCGTAGTGGAGTGTTCGTTCAACACGCCGACGTGGTTGAACGATTCGTCGACGATGAACCACGAAAGTTATTTACTCAAGGTGATGTTGCCGCACTTTCGAGCGGCGCACAACGCGGGGAAGATGTTTCTCTTGGGTTTCGGTACGGGTGGATACGGCGCGCTGAGTCTGTTGATGCGACGACCCAACGCGTTCGAAGCGGTCGTCGCCGCGGACGTGCCCATCTTGGGTGGATACAAGGCGATCGAACGGCCGTGGGAAGTCAAAGACCTCGAGCGTCCTTCGTATTGGGGGTCTTGGAACGAGGCGTTCCCTCGCGACGAGGATTGGACCCCGTACGACGTCACGCAGATCGTTCGCGACGCGTGGGTGCGCGAGCAACTCAACGCCGACGGCGCGAGAATCGCTCTCGTTCCCGGGAAGAAAACCGTCGCCGAACTCGGCGATTTCATTCGTAGTCTGGAGGAACGCGGCGTCGCCCACGACGTCGTCGCCGGCTTCGAGGACGACGACATCGATCGACAGGGCGCCTGGGTCGACGCCGCGCTCGATTGGCTCGCTCCAAAACTCGCGTAAGTGTCACCCGCGAGACCCCGCGCTCGAGGCGCGTGTAAAACAAACCGAAACGTACACCGACGGTGCGCGCCAGTGTGCCTCGACCAGCCGAGCCGCCACGTCCCTGCCGCGCGCGCGCCCTCACACGACGTCGCGCCGTCCATCCCGCGCGTCCGCCCGGCCGTGCAGAGACGCGCGCGCGATGACGACCGAGCCGTCGCCGCGACGCGTCATCGTCGCCGGCGACGCCAAGGGCGCGTTCGACGCCCTCGTCGCGCGCGTGGAGACGGTGCACGGCAATCCAAAGGCTGGACCGTTCGACGCCGTGTTCGTCGCGGGAAGGATTTACGACGGCGACGACGCGGCGGTGACGATGGAACCGTACGTCGCGGGGACGAAGAGCGCGCCGGTGCCGGTGTACTTTATCGACGCGGACGGGGAGAAGGGATTGGAGTACGCGCAGAGCAGGGCGGCGGCGGGGACGGCGAACGAGTCGTCCTCGGCGCGAGGGGTGCTGGAGATCGCGCCCAACGTGTACTTTTTGAGTGAGTCTCGAGTGTATGATCTGTGCGGTGGGTTGAAGGTGGCGTCGTTGCCCGGACGCTACGACGTGTTGTCGTACGAGGACGCGAGCGCGCTGGGCAAGTCGACGGCGAAGAGAAACGGCGAGACGACGGAGGACGACGTGACGTCGATGAAGGCGAGTTTCGACGATATGCGGAAAAGGGATGTCGTCGACGTTCTTCTCACGAGAGATTGGCCGGCGGGGACGCTGGACATACACGGACGCGAAGTCGGCAACGAGGCGAAGAGCGCGAGTTCCACCGGTAGTCCGGTGTCTCGCGCGTTGGCGTTGACGCTCACACCGCGGTATCATTTCGCCGCGTCGCCCCCATTCTTTTTCGAACGCGAGCCGTACATCAATCCGAAGAATGATCCGAGCGAATCACCGTGGGTGACGCGCTTCATCAACATCGGCAACTGCGGAAACACGGACGGAGAAAAGTGGATGCACGCGTTAAAAGTAGAACCCGGTTCTGGCATCGATCGCGCGGTGTTGTGCAAGATTCCTCCGGACACGGGCCCGAATCCGTATCTGCAAGCGTTGGGGCAAAAGCGTCGCGCAGCGGATTTGCAACCAGACTGGCGCGACGGCGCGAAGAAGCCCAAGGCTGAGGACCGCGGTAAACCGAGAGAAATCAAGGGCGATCCCGACAAGACTATTTACGTTCGAAACTTGAGTTGGAAGGCTGACGAAGGTGCCATCGCGCAGTATTTCAGTGAATGCGGCGAACTCGTGGACGTGCGCTTAGCGATGAAACCCGGAGGTCAACAGTCTCGCGGCTTTTGCCACATTTCTTTCGCCACCTCCGAAGGCGTACAGGCGGCGTTGGAACGCAACCAAGCGTCGTTTTTCGGTCGTGACATCACGGTCGAGATGTCAACCGGTAAACCGAAAGAGCGAGCGCCTCCTCCGGGCGTCGCACCTGGTGGATGCTGGTTCTGCTTGTCGAACGAAAAGGATTTACACTTGGTGGTGAGCATCGGTAACGAGTGCTTCATGAGCATGGATAAGGGTGGCTTGACGGAAGAACACTGTCAAATCGTACCGGTCGAGCACGTTCCGTCGTTTGCCGGTGTTCCCGAAAGCACGGCGACGGAGATGTGGAACTACATCGGCGCGCTTCGTCGTTTCGCGGAATCGGCGGACAAGCGTCTCGTCGTCTTCGAGCGTCACTTGGAGCTCCGGAACAAGGGCGGAAACCACTGCCACATGAACTGCGTCCCGGTGGCCGCCGATCGCGCGGCGCTCGCCGAGAAGATTTTCAAACAGGCGGCGAAGCGACTGGACTTTTCCTGGACGAAACTCGATCCGCCCGCGAACGCCGTAGAGGCCCAAACCGCCATCAAGGCTGTCGCCGACGATGGCGAGTACTACGCCATCCACCTTCCGGACGGCGCCATCCTCATCCGCACCATAGAGAAAGGCGAAAAGCATTGGATGCAATTCGGCCGCGAAGTCATCTCGCATCTCATCAAGGCGCCCGAGCGAGCCAATTGGCAAAGTTGCATGGAGGACGAAGACAAGGAAACCGAGCGAGCGACGAAATTCCGCGAAGCCTTCGACGCGTTCGATCCCATGAAGAGCGCGTGAGGGCGATGTAATCCAACCCTAGTCACCGTTAGACCACCACTACCGGTCGATGCCGTCGCACGTCGCTCTAAAATCGCGACGCGACCGCCGCCGCGCCTTCACATCGCGGCGCGAGGCGTCCGCGGGCGCGCGGGCGATGGCCTCCGATGTCATCCTCCGTCGCCCCCTCGCGACCGACGCCGCGTACGCCAACATGTTCACTCGACCTTGGCTCGCCCTCCTCGACCGTCGTCGCCCTCGCGACGCGCCCGAGATCGAGCGTCCCATCATCATGTCGACCCTGGACGAAAATTCCTTGATGGAAATCGCCACGCGCCTCGGTCCGCGCTGGTTCGCTCGACTCGCCGTGACGTGCGTTTCGTTCAGAGACTTTGTTCACACGCGCGAGGACGCCTGGCGCGCCTTTTGTCTCGACGCGTACGCGCACAGAGAGACGCCCAAGGAGACGCACGAGGCGTGTCGACGACTCTACGCCGGTTGTTGGCGAACCATGTTTCATAAGAGGCTGCGCCTGCGCACGGACGGCCTGTACGTGTCGAGAAACACGTACATCAAACCCGGGGCGAAGACGATGGAGAACGCCAAGTGCGTGCACCTCGTAGTGTACTATAGATTTTTTAGATTCGACGCGAGCGGAGGCTTCGTCTGTAAGACGTCGCCGCATAAATTGAAGACGGAGGCCAAGCTTTTACGGGATCGAGCGGCGTGCGCGCGATCGAGCGACGTCTATCACGGTGGATACACGATCGAGGGCGAAGACAGAGTGCACTGCCAGGTGATTCGACCGAGAAATAACGGCGAGCTGAGCACGACGCACTTTTGGACGAGACTTCGAGGGACTAAACCGGGCGCGTCCAACCGAATGGACGTGGTGAAAATCGCCATGGTGGATGATGAAAACGTCCCACCGTCGCCGACCGAGGACGAGTGGGACGCCATAGACGACGAGGAGCATCTCTACCGACGCGGTCTCGGGATCACCGATCATAAATTCGACGGAACCGCCGCCGTGCGCATCGCCAACCGAGGCATGAGCACGCTCGTCTTCGTGCCGTGGGACGAGGTCGACACGCACGAGATCAACAAGGGGACGGACGAGATGGATTTTTACGTCACCGGGTGATGACTCATCGAGCGCTCGATCTTCTTTCCCTCTCGTTCGCGTCGCCATCGCGTGTATCATTCGTGTGTATTCTACATTCCATTTCATTTCTTCTCGGCGGTCTCCTCTCGGCGTCGGCGCGGAGCGAAGGCGCATCCGATCGAGACTTTCGAGATCATCACACACCTCGACGTGCGGCGCGACCCACGCGCGCACGCGACGACGCACGCGCGCGAAACTGTACCGCGTGGATTCATCGACGTCCTCGCGCCTCGACACGCGCGCGTCGCGTCCGTGGCGTCGCGTGAACGTTCGGCGCGTACAAACCTAACGACGCGCGGGACGACGCGCGGGACGACGCGCACGCGCGCGAGGACGACGCCATGGACGCCGAGGCGATGATGGAGGACGAGGGTGGTCGTCAGCGTTCGCCCGAACCGGAACTCGCGGAGGCGGAGGTGGACGCGGCGATGGACGAGGGCGAACGCGGCGCCGCGGAGGCGCCGGCGCCGAGAGACCAATCCACGGCGACGCTCGTCATCTCGCAGGCGGACGCGAGGTTCTTGATCGGGACGAAGGGAGCGACGAAGAGAAAGTTGATGCGCGTGAGTAGGGCGAAATTTGAGATCGTACCCTTGGATGGAGACGCGGAGGAGAACCAGACGGTGACGATTTCGGGTTCGGAGGAGGCGGTGGCGAGAGCCAAGCAATACGCCGAGTGGGTGTTGCGACAGCGCGTCGGGAAGATTAGCGTGGACACGTCGGCGCCGAGAGACGATATGAGCGTTGTGGATGTTCCGCCGTCGTGCACGGCGTACATCACGGGGAAACAAGGTCAAGGGTTGAGGCGCATCGAGGCTGATAACGGGACGTTGATGTTTTTCGGCAAGCCGACGACGGATCCCGAGGACGCGCCGGAAAAGTTAATCATACTCGGAAATCGCAAGGCGAGACGCGGGTCGGAGCTTCAGGTGATGAGTTCGATCGAGAGGAAGCTGCCGGGGACGTACGTAAGCGAGGATAAAAAGTTGAAGATTAGGTTTAACCAACCGGGAGACGGACTCGGCGATGGGTGGGGATTCGACGTGTTTCCCTTCGCCAACGAGGAAGAGCTCAGTTTCGCCGTAGGACGAGAGGTACGTCGAGCGCGACGTTGCATTTTCGTTTTTTCTCTTCTCTACGCACGACGAGTAGATCCGTACGGCGCACAACCATGCCGGACGTTAGATCACTCGAAGCTCTCTCTCGTGCGAACAATAAATTCTGTCTGAAATATGCGGGTGTTTTCTGTCTCGCCGCTGTGGGCCAGTATGCCGTCCAGCGAGTGAACGCTTTCATGTCTACCCGTACATCC
>MDTC01074412.1_pt1 | contig 13784 bp, 10 predicted proteins | sample 811181 | NCBI WGS metagenome assembly MDTC01 (sample SAMN05326644, study PRJNA326480) | marine metagenome | isolation source: seawater | place: Pacific Ocean: North | collected 2011
ACGTGGAAAGCTTCTGGTCATATTGATGCATTTAATGATCCCTTAATTGACAATAAAGATTCAAAAAAAAGGTATAGAGCTGATATTTTAATTGAAGATTTTATGTCAAAAATAAATTCTAAAATTGATAAAGAGATAGTTAAGGCAAAGAAGAGATTTGGCGAGAATTTTGATGAAAAGGTCTACAGAGACACTAATGAAAGGGTAAAAAAATACACTTCACAGGTAAATGAAATATCTTCTAAAATGAATGGGTTTTTAAAATCTAATGATCTTAAAGGACTAAGAGGCCTTATCGGTGATTTAAATATTAATGATCCAGTTTCAGGTACCTCAAACTGGACTGATGTTAAGCAGTTTAATTTGATGTTCTCTACAGATATTGGTTCTACATCTGAGTCTTCAAAAAAGATATTTCTTCGTCCTGAAACAGCTCAGGGAATATTTTTAAATTTTTTAAATGTAGTTAATTCTACAAGAGTTAAAATTCCTTTTGGAATTGCACAAATTGGTAAAGCTTTTAGAAATGAAATAATTGCTAGACAATTCATTTTTAGAATGAGAGAATTTGAACAAATGGAGATGCAGTTTTTTATAGAACCTGGTACGGAAATGAAGTGGTATGAAGAATGGAAACATAAAAGAATGAAGTGGCATAATTCTCTTGGCCTTGGAGAAAACATGTATAAGTTTCATGACCATGAAAATTTAGCACATTATGCAAACGCTGCCTGTGATATTGAATTTAATTTTCCTATGGGATTTAAAGAGCTAGAGGGTATCCATTCAAGAACAGATTTTGATTTAAAAAGTCATCAGAAGTATTCTGGAAGAAAAATTAATTATTTTGATCAAAAATCATCTTCTAGTTATATACCATATGTTGTAGAAACATCTCTTGGTTTAGATAGGTTATTTCTAGCTGTTATTTCATCTTCATTGCAAAATGAGAAACTTGAAGATGGATCTGAAAGAGTAGTCCTTAAAATTCCTTTTGAGATTTCTCCTGTTAAAGTTGCTGTAATGCCATTAAATGCAAAAGATGGACTTCCAGAAAAAGCAATAAAAATTTATGATGAATTAAAACTTAATTTTAAAACACATTATGACTACAAAGATTCAATAGGCAAAAGGTATAGAAGACAAGATTCAATAGGCACTCCGTTCTGCATTACCATTGATTATGATTCATTGAAAGATAATTCTGTTACTATAAGAAATAGAGATACAATGAAACAAGAAAGAATATCAATTAATTTATTAGTTAGTCACATTAATAAATTTATCTCAATAAATAATTTATTAAAGAAAATTTAATGGCAGAAAAATTTTCAAATTTCGTTTTAAATAACAGAAAGATATTCATTATTATCATTCTAGGTTTTACCGTTTTTATGGCATATAATGCCTTAGATGTTAAATATAATTATGATTTTTCTCAAACTGTACCTGATACAGATGAGGAAATGATGTATTATAACTCTTTTAAAAAAACTTTTGGTGAAGACGGAAATGTTTTAGCCATTGGGTTAAAAGATTCATCAGTTTTTCTAATTGAAAAACTAAAGTTATATAATAATTATATTGAAGATGTTCAAAATGTATATGGAGTTAAGGGTGTATTAGGATTATCAAAATTACAAGTATTAAAAAAAAATAATCAAAATAAAAATTTCAATTTTGTTGATATATTTAATCCTTTCCCTAATGACCAACAATCATATGATAGTTTACTTGAGGTAATAAATAATGAAAAATTTTACGATGGAAAAATCTTAAATGATGAGGGGGCTTTAACTCTTTTAATTACTATTGATAAAAACATTTTAAATTCTGAAAGCAGAAACAAATTAATGGTTGATTTAATAGAAAAGAGTGAAGAATTTCAGTCACAATCAAATATTAAACTTCATTATGCTGGCCTTCCTTATTCTAGATATATCCTAGCAGAAAGTGTAAAAAAAGAACTTACTAGATTACTTATTGTCTCGCTTGTAGTTGTTGCAATTATTTTATTTTTATTTTTTAGATCTTTAGATACAGTCTTTATTCCTTTAATTATTATTGGAATAGTTGTTACATGGGTATTTGGAACTTTAGCTTTATTTGGTTTTAAGATAACATTATTAACTGGACTGCTCCCACCTATAATAGTTGTTATTGGCATCCCTAACTGTGTATATATGCTAAACTACTATCATTTCTCAATAGAAAAATTAAAAGATAAAAGGAAAGCTATTATAAATGTAATAAGTACTATTGGTCTAATCACATTAATCACTAATTTGACAACAGCTGTTGGTTTTTTTGTCCTTTCTACTACTGATATTAAAATTTTAACAGAATTTGGAATAGTTGCAGGAATAAATGTTCTTGCAACTTTTATAGTTAGCATATTTTTATTGCCTTCAATATATTTAGCACTACCAAAGCCAAAAAGTAGTCAAGTCAATTATTTAAATTATAGTTTTATTAATAATCTAATTTCTGCTTTTCGTTATATTTCTTTTAAATATAAAAAAAGAGTTTTCTTTATTTTTTCTATACTAATATTAACTTCGTTATTTGGTCTTTCAAAAATTAAATCAGTATCCTTTTTAGTAGATGACGTTCCCTCAGATAGTGATTTAATGAAAGATCTCAAATTTTTTGAGTCTAATTTTTCTGGAGTTATGCCTTTAGAAATTGTAGTAGACACAAAAATGAAAAAGGGAGTTCAGAATCTTAACTTACTTAAAAAAGTAAATGCTTTTGAAAATTTTTTAGAGAATAAAGAATATGTTTCATCCCCAATATCATTAGTTACATTTATTAAAGCATCAAGACAGGCATACTATAATAACAACCCATCGTATTATAGCCTCCCAAATAATAGAGATAAAAATTTTATTTTTAGATATTTATCTGAAGGATATCAAGATAACGTTTCTAATGATAACATATCAAAATCATTTGTTGATTCAATAGGTCAGAAAATGAGAATATCTTTAAATGTTGCTGATTTGGGTTCCTATAAATTAGATTCAGTTGTTAAAAAAGTATTTCAGCCAGAAATAGATAGAATTTTTTCAAATTCTAAAGCCGAAGTGAAAATGACAGGCACTACTTTAATATTTATTAAAGGGATAAATTTTTTAGTTGATAATCTAATTCAAAGTATGTTATTAGCATTTATAATTATAAGTATAATAATGTCATTACTATTTAAAAATATTAAAATGGTAATAATTTCTTTGATTCCAAATATTATCCCCTTAATAATTGCTGGAGGAATTATGGGTTATTTTAATATTCCTTTAAAACCTAGTTCTGCATTAGTTTTTAGTATTGTGTTTGGGATATCAGTTGATTATTCTATTCATTTCCTTGCAAAATTTAAGAATGAATTACTTAATAACAGTTTGGAAGATTCTATAATCGAAACTATAAACCAAACTGGTAGATCAATGATTTTTACATCCTTTATTCTATTTTTTGGGTTTATAATATTTGCCTTTTCTAATTTTGGAGGTACTATAATATTAGGTGTCTTGACATCAGTTATATTATTTGTAGCAATGATCACTAATCTTACTCTATTGCCAAGTATTATTTTACATTTTTATAAAAAGTAATATGAAAAGTGTTAAAAGATTTAATGAATATGATTCTATCAATTATTTTGATATAAGTAAGGAAATTATATCTTTTTGGAAGAAGAATAAAATTTTTGAAAAGTCAATAGAGACAAGACCTAAAGATAAGATTTATCCCTTCTATGAAGGCCCACCATCAGCAAACGGAATGCCTGGAATTCATCATGTTATGGCTAGGACAATAAAGGATATATTTTGTAGATATAAGACCCTTAAAGGGTATAGGGTATATAGAAAAGGGGGATGGGATACACATGGTCTTCCTGTTGAATTACAAGTAGAAAAAAAATTAGGAATTACTAAAGACGATATAGGAGATAAAATATCTGTAGAAGAATATAATAACAAATGCAGGGAAGCGGTAATGCAATTCAAAACTAAATGGGAAGAACTTACAGAGAGTATTGGATATTGGCTTGATATAAATGAAGCCTATATAACTTTTGATAATAATTATATTGAATCCGTATGGTGGTCATTAAAAAAATTATATGATAATGATTTATTATATAAAGGTTATACTATTCAACCTTATTCTCCTGCTGCGGGAACAGGCTTAAGCTCTCATGAACTGAATATGCCTGGAGCATATAAAACTATTAAAGACACTTCTTTAACAGCACAATTTAAAGTCTTGAAAAATGAAAAGTCAAAAAAAATATTTGGAAAACAAGATTGTTTCTTCTTAGCATGGACTACTACTCCTTGGACACTCCCAGCTAATAATGGTTTGGCAGTAGGTAAAAATATAGATTATGTTTTGATTGAAACATTCAATAAGTATACTGAAGAAAAAATTCAAGTAGTGTTAGCAGAAATTTGTTTGAATAAATTCTTCAACGAAGAAAATAGAGTTAAAGGAGAGAGTATATCCTTTGATAAAAAGAAAATAGAATATAAAATATTAGATTCATTTAAAGGAAAGGATTTTATTGGTTTAGATTATGAACAACTACTTCCCTATGTAAAAGCTGAAAAACCCGCATTTACAGTTGTTTCAGGTGATTTTGTTACAACAGAAGAAGGTACGGGGATTGTGCACATAAGTTTAACATTTGGCTCTGATGATTTTAATGTTTCTAGGAAAAACAACCTCCCAGGTATTTTTGTTTTAAACGACAAAAATGAAGAAGTACCTATAGTTAATAAGTCTGGAAAATTTGTTGATGAAATATCAGATTTTGCAGGGCTAGAAGTTAAGAAATTTTCTAAGTCAAATGATTTAACTACTGATGAAAAAATTTCAATTAAACTAAAAAAGGAAAATAAGGCGTTTGATGTACAGAAGTATGAGCATAGTTATCCTCACTGCTGGAGAACCGATAAGCCAATACTTTACTATCCATTAGAGTCTTGGTTTATAAATACAACAAAATTAAAAGCTGATTTAATTAAAAAAAATAAAGATATAAACTGGCAACCACCATCAACCGGTACGGGCCGTTTTGGAAATTGGTTAGAAAATTTAGTTGATTGGAATTTAAGTAGATCTAGGTTTTGGGGGACTCCTTTACCTATATGGAGAACTAAGGATGGAGATGAGGAGATATGTATTGGAAGTATTGAACAACTTAAATCAGAAATTAAAGTAGCTAGAGAAAAAGGTTTGATGGATAAAGATGTATCATCAGAGATTGACCTTCATAGACCTTTTGTAGATGATATTATTCTATGTTCTAAAAAAGGAAATCCAATGTTCAGGGAGAAAGATATAATTGATGTATGGTATGATTCTGGTTCAATGCCTTTTGCACAATATCATTATCCCTTTGAGAATAAAGATGTTTTTCAAAAAATGTTTCCAGCTAAATTTATTGCGGAAGGTGTCGATCAAACAAGAGGTTGGTTTTTTACTTTGCACTCTATTTCAGTTATGCTTTTTGGCAAGGTTAGTTTTGAAAATGTTATATCAAATGGTTTAGTTTTAGATAAAGAAGGAAACAAAATGTCAAAGAGATTGGGCAATGCCGTTGATCCCTTTGAGGTAATAAAAAAATTTGGACCTGACGCCACAAGGTTGTATATGATTATAAATTCAAATCCCTGGGATAATTTAAAGTTTGATATTGATGGTATTAATGAAATTCTAAGAAAATTTTTTGGTACACTAACTAATATATATAATTTCTTTTCTCTGTATGCAAATATTGATGGGTTTAAAGGAACTGAAGATCTTATTCCTTATAATAAAAGAAGTTTTGAGGATAGATGGATCATTAGCAAACTTAACACAACAGTAAAGTTAGTTTCTCAGAGATTAGATGATTATGATCCAACAAAAGCAGCCAGGGTTATTAACCAATTCATAAATGATGATTTAAGCAATTGGTATATAAGGTTGAATCGTAAAAGATTTTGGAAAGGGGACCTAACCGATGATAAGTTGATGGCGTATCAAACTTTGTTTGAGTGTCTAAAAAATATTTCAATTATATCATCTCCTTTTATTCCCTTCTATTCTGAGAAATTATATAGGGATTTAAATGAAATCGAGGATAACGAGATTAATTCGGTTCATCTTTCTAAATTTCCCAGAGTTGATGAAAAACTTATCTCTAATTCTTTTGAAACCAAGATGCTATATGCACAAAAAATATCCTCTTTAGTTCATTCAATCAGAAAAAAAGAAAAAATAAGAGTAAGACAGCCACTTTCTAAGGTTTCAATTCCGGTTAAGTCTATTAATATAGAAAATGATATTAAGTCTGTTGAAAAAATAATACTATCAGAAGTGAATGTTAAGCAGATTGAGTATGTACATGATAACTCAAAAATTTTTATTAAAAAAATCAAACCAAATTATAGAGAGCTGGGTGCTATTCATGGTAGAAATATGAAAATTGTTGCAGAAAGAATTAACACTATGACGCAAGATGAGATTAATGACCTTGAGAAAAACGAAGAAATTAATCTTTTACTTGATGATAAAAATTTAAGTCTTTTGTTAACTCAAGTTGAAATTTCTTTTGGTGAGATAGAGGGTAAACAAGTTGCCTCTAATGAAATTTTCACTATAGCTCTTGATACATCAATTGATAATGATCTCTTGTCCGAAGGTTTAGCTAGAGAATTTATTAATAAAATTCAAAATGAGAGAAAAAACATTTCTCTTGAGGTTACAGATAAGATCGAAATCAAAATTGAGAATAAAGAATCATTTTTAATAGAATCCTTATCCAAACACAAAGATTTTATTTGTAATGAAGTTCAAGCTGTAAAATTTGTAATAGTTGAAAATATTAATGAATCAAAAATTATGGATTTAAATATTCAAAATTTAGAGTCTTCATCTCATATTATAAATTATCTAATTAAGAAGTTATAATTATATGAAATTAAAATATTTTCTTTTTGTAATAACATTAATAGTCCTAGATCAAACTGTTAAAAGTATTGTACACTTTAATATGCCTCTTCATTCAGAAATTTCAATTATTGGGGAATTTTTTAAGTTGCATCACCTTGAAAATCCAGGAATGGCCTTTGGAATTAATTTTGATTTCAAATACACTAAATTGATTTTGTCTTTATTCAGGTTAGTAGCATCATTTATAATTGGATTTTATCTATATAATTTGATTCAAAAAAAATCAAACTTTATTATATTAATATGTATATCTCTTATCTTATCAGGAGCAATCGGTAATGTAATTGATAGTGTTTTCTATGGTATTATTTTTAATAATTCACCCCCAGAAGCACCTTTTGATTTATTTTATGGTCAGGTTATTGATATGTTTTATATTGATATATGGGAAGGGTATATTTCAAATAGTATTCCGATAATTGGCGGATCATATTTTTCACTTTGGCCAGTATTTAATTTAGCAGATTCATATATTTTTATTGGAGTTGCTGTCTTACTAATTTTTCAAAAAAAATTTATTGGAGAAATTTAAATAAAATAGATCTCGAGAAGATATTTATGTTCTTCTTTAAACTTTTCTAAAAGTATTTTTCTGTTGTTATAAAGTTCATTTCTTAATGGGGCCGAATTAACTTTTATATATAACTTATTTTCTTTTATAAATAACTTTTTTGTTCTTGATTGAATCTGTTTACTTGATATTTTATTCCAAGTATTTAGTAATTCAACTTCGTTAATTCCTTTTTTTATCTTTTCAGAATTATAAAATTCTGAAGTCAAATCTTTAATAGATAATAGCTTTGATTTCCTTTTACTCTTCACAGGTTTTTACTTTATCAATATTAATTATTTTGATCTTTTTAATGATCTTTTTTATTTCATTTAATCGATCTTCTATTGAATCAGATATAAATATTTGAGAAAACTCTTCTTTTAAAAGATAATTAACTAAAACATTAATCTTTCTATCATCTAGTTTATGGAAAATATCATCAAGAAGTATTATTGGTGATATTAATAGTTTCTCTTTTAAAAGATAAAACTCTGATAACTTTAATGATATGATAAATGTTTTCTGTTGACCTTGTGATCCAATTCTTTTAATTAATTTATTATTCATATTAAAAAGGTAGTCATCATTATGAATACCAATATTAGTTTTTTTTGTATAAAAATCTTTTTCTAAATATTTTTCAAAAACTTGGTGACTCATATCCTCATTAAAGTTTGATGAATATAAAATACTGAAATTATCTTTTGATTTATTCAGTTCAGAAGAAACACTAATAAATTTTTTTCCAAACTTTTTTACTTTTTCTTTTCTGAAATTATGAATATAATAATTTAATTTAATTAGTTTCTCATCGTATACTTTTAGATGGTTAATGTCAATACTCTCAATAGTAGATAAACTTTTGAGATAAGTATTTCTTTGTTTTATTAATCGATTATATGTTAAAAGACTATCAAGATAATTTTTATCAATTTGTGAAAATAATTGATCAAAAAACCTCCTTCTTTCACTGCTATAATTTCTTATTAGATTTATATCATATGGATTAACAAAAACGAGCGGTATTTTACCTATATGATCTTTAACCTTTGAATACTTATCATTATTCTCATATATTTTTTTGATATTTGGCTGTTCAAATGTACACTTATATGATAGGTTATTTGAGTAGTCTCCTTCTATTTTAAAAAATGTTTTTTTAATTAAAATATTATCAGAATCAAAATTATTTATAGCGCTTTTACCATATGATAGATAGTGTATAGCATCTAATAAATTTGTTTTTCCAGCACCGTTTTTTCCGAACAAAAAATTTATTTTGTTTGAAAACTTAACTTCAGTTGAAATGTAATTTTTAAAATTATTAATCTTTATTTTATCAATATGCATATATATTTGCAAAAAATAAGAATTGTTTCTGATGTAAATAAACTAAAATTTATTAGAGATTTTTTATTTAATATTAAAATATGCCAGCTACTAAAGAAAAAAAAGTTAAATCTAAGGTAAGAGAAGAGTTTGATACTGCTACTTATCTCTATTGGGTAAAGTCTATGCTTCTAATGAGAAGATTTGAAGAAATGGCTGGTAGACTATATGGCCAACAAAAAATCAGAGGTTTTTGTCATCTTTACATTGGTCAGGAGGCCTGTATCTCTGGAGCAGTTTCTGCTTTAAGAGAAGGAGATAAGTATATTACTTCTTATAGAGATCATGCACACCCCTTAGCTCTTGGAACTAATCCTGATAAAATTATGGCTGAGCTTTTTGGAAAAGCAACAGGTATTTCTAAAGGGAAGGGTGGTTCAATGCATATGTTCGATAAAGAAAAACATTTCTTTGGTGGTCATGGTATTGTTGGTAACCAAATTCCTATGGGAGCTGGGATTGCTTTTTCTGAAAAATATAATAAAACTGGTAATGTTTGTCTTACATATTTAGGCGATGGAGCTCTTAGAATAGGCGCTTTTCATGAAGCTGTAAATATATCTATGTTTCTAAAACTCCCGGTAATATTTATTATTGAAAATAATGGCTATGCAATGGGAACATCTGTTGGGAGGACTTCTAATGTAACAGAACTTTACAAAACAGGATTGTCATATGATATTCCTTCTGAACCTGTTGATGCAATGAATGTAATTAAAGTGCATCGAGCTGTTGCTAAGGCAGCTTTTAGGGCGAGAAATGGAGAAGGTCCATCTCTACTAGAATTTAGAACATATAGATATAAAGGTCATTCAATGTCTGATCCAGCAAATTATAGATCAAAAGATGAGCTGCAAACTTATAAAGATAAGGACCCTATTGAGCAAGTTAAAAAAATGATTTTATCTAAGAAGATATTAAAGCCTGATGAAATAGATGCCATTGATAAAAACATAAAAGATCAAGTTAAACAATCAGTAGAGTTCTCTGAAAAATCTGATTATCCATCCCCTGATGAAGCTTTTAATGACATATATGTACAAAAAGATTATCCGTTTTTAAGAGAATAGTAATATTATGGTAAAAATAAGAAAACCTAAAAAAGAAAATAAAGAAGTGTTCCCAATTGAAAACACTGAAGTGTTAAATGAAACACTCAGCAAATCTGAGCAGTTTATTAATAAAAATAAAAATATAATTCTTTCTGTTATTGGAATAGTTTCAATTGCATTGTTGTCGTTTACAGTATTTTCATATCTTAAAAGAAATCAAAATATAGAAGCACAAGACGAAATGTTCCAAGCAGTGTACTATTTTGAAAAAGATAGTTTAGTTCAGGCTCTAAATGGAGATGGTAATAATTATGGCTTCTTAGAAATAATTGATGAATATTCAATGTCTGATGCAGCTAATCTATCAAATTTTTATGCAGGATCATCATATTTAAAGCTTGGTAATTATAATAATGCTATAAAATATTTAAAAGAGTTCTCATCATCAGATTTATTGATTCAAGCTAGAGCATATTCACTTATTGGAGATGCATATGTAGAACTTCTAGACTTTGATAATGCTATAAATTATTTCAAGAAAGCTTCTAATGAAACTCCTAATGAGTATTTTACACCAAGTTATTTATTGAAATTAGCTTTAGTTTATGAGGAAGTTAATAATTTAAAATTAGCACTTGTCTCATATGAAAGGATAATAGAAGATTTCAAGGACTCTCCTGAGTATCAGTTAGCTCTTAAAAATAAGATAAGGATTGAAGGTTTATTATTATGAGTTTTGATTCTTCTCTTAATTTAAACTTAAATAATAAAGATTTTTCTAGTATTAAGGTAGGTGTGATAAGATCTTTATGGAATGCTAATATCACAGATATTTTAATATCATCATGTACTAATCAACTTAAAAGTAATGGTATTAAGTCATCAAACTTAATAATAAAACAAGTTCCTGGAAGTATGGAATTGGTTCATGGTGCTAACACTCTGCTTTCTAATGACGCTATAGATGGAGTTATAACTTTGGGTTGTATAATTAGGGGAGAAACTGACCATGATAAATATATTGCGTCTGCTGTTGCTAATGGATTAGTAAGTGTGTCTTTAAAGTATAATAAGCCTGTAATATTTGGTGTATTAACTACAAATACTGTCAGCCAGGCATTAGATAGATGTGGCGGTAAATACGGTAATAAAGGAACTGAATCTGCTGATACTCTTTTAAGTATATTGAAACTTTCTTAAGAAGCTAAAATCATGTTCTGTAGTATATATGTTACTGCACCACATATGTAACCAATAACAGCATATAATGATATTTTTTTCATGTACCAGAAGAAAGGTATTTTTTCTAGGCCCATTATAGCTACTCCTGCAGCTGAACCAATTATTAATGCACTACCCCCAGTCCCTGCACAATAAGCTAAAAATTGCCAAAACAAACCATCTTCTTGGAAGAATCCAGTCATTTCTAGAGGATACATTCCTATGGCTGCAGCAACCAATGGCACATTATCTACTATTGCAGATAAGAGCCCAATTATTAAGCCTATAGAATAAACTCCATTGCTTGTATCAGTACCTATATTATCATCTAGAAATAATGCCATTTGATTTAATTGTCCCGCAGCTTGAAGACTACCTACTGCTAATAATATTCCTAAAAAAAATAATAATGTAGGAACATCCATTTTTTCAAGTGCATGATATGCAGAGAAATGTTTTCTATTTTCATTATTATCTTTTCTATGTAGCAAATCTGTTAAAACCCAAAGAAATCCTAGGCTTAACATCATACCCATAAATGGAGGAAAATGCGTTACGGATTTAAAAATAGGAACAAAAAGTAGACCACCAACTCCACTAAAAAAAACAATGTTTCTTTGCCTATCAGTTGTATGATGAGAGGTAACCATAAAGTCTTTCTCTGGTCTCTTAAATTTTCCCTTAACTTTTTGAGACATAAATATTAAAGGAACAATTAAACAAACTAAACTTGGCACAATAAGTTTTGTGACAACTTCAAAAGTAGTAATTTGCTTTCCTATCCATAGCATGGTCGTAGTAACATCACCAATAGGAGACCAGGCTCCTCCAGCATTTGCTGCAATTATTATCATGCCAAGAAAAAACCATCTATCATTTTTATCATCAATAAATTTTCTGGTAAGAGACACCATTATTATTGATGTGGTGAGGTTATCAAGAAGAGCCGAAAAGAAAAATGAAATAATTCCAAGTATCCAAAAAAGTTTAAGCTTACTAGTTGTCTTAATTCTATCTGTCACAACTCTAAAGCCTCCATGAAGATCAATAATTTCTACTATTGTCATTGCACCCATTAGAAAGAAAAGTATACTTGATATTTCAGATAAAATTTCAAAAAGCTGAACTTCTGTTACGTAATGTTGAATAATTTCTATTTTGGTTTTACCTACTTTCTCTGTAGTTTGAACTATTTCATCAGGGTAAATATTACTGAATTCGGTTTCAGCATAATTTTTGACGTTGTTCAAGTCTACAATATCTTCTTTACCAAAAACAAAAATTGTCCAACAAAGTATACCTGTGATAAGAGCAATTGCAGCCTTATCTACTTTAATAGTGTGCTCTATGGTAATAAAGGCATATCCTACAACAAAAATAACAATCATTAATTCGTACATATTTATATAATTTTATTATCAACAATTAGCCCAGAAGATGTTGAGAATTTTGCACCAGTAACAGTATTTTCAACATTTATTTTATTCAAAAACCTCATTAACCCAAGGAATCCAAAAATAATAGCTTCTTTAAAAATAATTAATTTTTTATTTTCTACGATAAAATTTGTATCAAGTTTATTGTATTTCTTGATGTTTTTTAAAACTTCATTATTAAAAACACCTCCTCCTGTTAATAATACTTTTGAATTACGCTCATTTATAGAAGTATTTATTTGATAAGCCATATGTTCAATAAATGTTTTTAAAATGTCTTTGGGCAGATAATTTTTAAAAAGCGTAAAATATTTTTTCTCTATAAATAACAGATCTAAACTCTTTGGATAGTTTTTTTTATAATATTTTAAGTTATTCAGTTTATTAAATAATTTTTTTTTTAAAATTCCTTTACTTGATAATTTTCCATTTATGTCAAAATCATAGTCAAGTCTTCTGGCATAATAATTTAGAATAATATTTGCTGGACAAATATCATACCCATAAAAATTATTTTTATCCAGTGAAGATATATTAGCAATTCCACCAATATTAACACAATAATTATAACCTTTAAATAATTCTCTTTCACCGAAAGGAACTAATGGAGCACCTTGTCCATTAAATAAAACATCTAGCTCTCTGAAGTTATAAATTACAGGTATTTTATTGTCTTTATATATAATTAACGGATTGCCTATTTGATATGTTAATTGTAGTTTAATATCATGAAAAACAGTATGTCCGTGAGATGAAATTAAATCTGCAGATATTTTATGACTACTTATAAAGCTCTTTACGCTATTCGAAAAAAACTCACCTAATTTGTTATCTAATTTTTTTAATGACAATGAGTCTAATTTGCTACATTGTATTAATTTGTTTCTCATTTTTTTTGAGTAGTCGATACTCTTAACATTTAATATTTCATATTGCCATTCATTTTCTGCTTTTGAGAAGACACAGTGAGCTATATCTAGTCCATCACAGGAAGTGCCTGACATTAAACCAATTACACTATATGACTTTTTATTCATGCTAAAATTTTATTTTTTATTTATGAACTAAAGAATGCATCTTTGCATTTCAAATAATTAACAAAAAAAAGATGCATAGGATTCATATTAATAT
>MDTC01159339.1_pt1 | contig 13784 bp, 9 predicted proteins | sample 811181 | NCBI WGS metagenome assembly MDTC01 (sample SAMN05326644, study PRJNA326480) | marine metagenome | isolation source: seawater | place: Pacific Ocean: North | collected 2011
GTTTTGATAAACTAGGTAACGAGGTTTGGAAGCGCTACATGGCCGAACGGCCATGGACGCTTAACCAATATCAGGGAGATTTATACTTGGGTTTGGGAAGGCCTAAGATGGGCTTAGCTTGTATCACAAAAGACGGCAAGTTATCACAAATTGCGCTTGCATCTGAGGCACCAGTAACCGCTGCAGCAATTGCAACCAACGGAGTATTGTTCGGTCATGCTAACGGTGATTTGACCAATTCAGAGGGTAAGCTTTACGCGGGTAAAGGCGAATCAATCAATACCTTATCCTTGAGCTCAGACCGGACAATTATCATCGCTTATGATCAAGAAATAATCCGACTAGACGCTGATTATAACGAGGTCGCTAAGGTATTGCTTGGCTCGATAACCGCCATATCCTTTGGTTTTAAAATTGGCGAGACCGGCTCGGTTTGGGCCGGTATCCAGGAAGGGAAAACCGGCTTACTGAAGGTCGTTTCACTGACTGATGGAAGTGATATTGCGTCAATGCAGTGTGGCAAAATTAACGCCCTTGTTTCAAATAATAACAGGATTGTTGTGGGTGATGAATTAGGCGAGATATATGTCTGGGAGGAAGCAATGTTCAATCGAAGAATTAACTCTACCCAAGTTGACGAAGCGGTAGATGAACACTACCAAACAATGCGAGATCGACTTAATGCTCTAAGGAAGCGTTAGTTGATACCTGGTCGCCTAAGCCAAGAACTTGTAATATTTTCAGCATCCATTTTAATTTCTCAAACTTCTGTACCGGCTCGGTCTGGCCAGACCATTTGCCGATTACTGTAGTGGAGAATCCAACCAACGAGATTCTGTCGAGTCCGACTCCTAAAGCAAGGGCTAAACAAACAGCTCTGTCGCCATCAGTAAAACCTCCGTAATTTTCCATACCCTCAATTGATTCGGTCACTTGGTGAGTTAGAATCAGTCTTGGTGGACTTGCCATTCTACTCCATCTAGTCAGTGACTGCTCCCATGTATCACGGTTATCACCATGGGCATGGGCAATAAAAATCGTACCGCCATCCGCCGCCTTTTCCAGATACGGGTTGCCATCAAAATCGGTTACTACACAGGCAAGGTTCGCAACCCCGCCCACCGCTCCAACTGAACCGTCTGCAGCAATTACAACACATTCATCAGCATCTAAATCGTCAATATCGTGTTCATTGGCTGACGCACCAACGATGACGACTTTGTTAGCAGATGCTAATTTTAGTTTTAGTTCATTTAGCGTTTTTTGTCGCTCGATAGGTGACCAATTTACCACGCCAAAAGGGGTGGCAACACTCATGGCTTTACCCATTTCATTAGCACTAATCACATCATCATGATAGTTCCAACCAAAGTGTTCCCTAACCGCGGTTTGAACAGCGATCAAATCGCTTAATTTTACGTCGCCCACATCCCCCCCACCACGTTGAGCCAAATGAATCAATATCATCGAGAAATTGATATGACACTTGGAATGTGATAACCTCATGCCGACTCCAAAAGTCACTCCCCCCATCAAAAATGAGGTGACTTTAGCGCGATACCCGTTTCTTCCACAAGCTACGGAGTGGATACAGCGCTTGGCAATTGAACATGATATCGATCTGGATGAGTTAATTGAAGGAGAGTGGATGGAAAAAGCCCGATCAAGGGCGAGAATTCGATTGATTGACTCAATCGAATCAAAAGACGGGGTTGCGCTTGTTGGTGGCGATATTTTTACCGAAGAAGGGCGTATAATCGAAGCGTTTTCATTTTATTATGCTAGATTGGTCGTGTTTGCCTCAGAGGATGAACGACTGATTTCAAGATGGGCACAGGCTGAGGCAACACGCGCCGAGCAAGTACTAACAAAGGACAGTGAAAATCTGGAGGCAATCGCTAAGACATTTATTTCTGACATCGACAAAGATGTTGATTTATCTCAGCGTTCACGCACAGTGAGTGCGACTAATGCGAGGCAAATACGACAAAACCAAGACGGAAGTTTGTGGCGTATCGGTATGGCAGATTTTATTGAAATATGTCCTAAAATAACTGGCTCGCGGTGGCGGTTAGCAAACACCCAGATAAGCAACGGCAAAATCACCCTGTATAATGAACAACAATATTCCTCTTCAGCAAAAGTCGCTAGATTGCTAAGGGAGCGAATTAAACACCACATTGAACAAGAAGCACTTCAAAAAATGCAGAATATTGACATGAATCTCGCATTAAGACTGGCTGAGCCAGTTGGTATGGTAAGAAATCTCATGGCCAGTAAGGCCAGTGAAGCAATAACCTTGGTGGGGGCGGAAGAATCAGATTGGCCACCATGCATGAGGAAGATAATAGCCGATTTAGCAAACGGAGTAAACGTTAACCACTTTGGTCGATTATTTTTAGCTTCGATTTCAGCAACGCTAGCGCTACCGGAGGAATCGTGTATCGGCTTCTTTCGAGGAGCGCCAGATTTTAGTGAATCTACCACAACATACCAAGTAAATCACGTCTATAATGGCGCATACACCCCAGCCTCGTGTAGTAAACTGAAAATCAATCACAATTGTCCCGTATTGCCGGGCGATGATCGGTTATGCGATATATCATGGATGGATCATCCGTTGAAATATATCCGAGCAACACAGCGATGGAAGGCTAGAAATCAACAATCTGAGGCGAGAATAAGGCAGGATGATGTGCCGTTGGACGAAGAAAAATCAAAATTAACTGAAAATTCTGAAGTGGCTACAGAACCATCAAGTGAGTGAATAATCTGCACGAAGGATTTGAATTGTAGAACTTATTAGGCTGTCCAGCGTAAAGTGGTGATTATGACTAGAACTCTCGTATTGACTGTCGACCGGGATAATGATCTCGGGATTAAAACAGCAATAAGAGGCCCTGTTGTAGGTCGCAGACAAGTTCTCACTGCTGCACTAAAGCTAGGTATTGCTGATCCTGAGGAGAGCGATACTAATGCCATACTCGGAGCACTATCTCAGCACGATAATCTCTCAGAATCTCTCGGCGATGATGATGAGGTCGAAATTGCCATATTGACTGGCGATGAAAAGGTCGGGATTCGTTCGGATCGAGCCATATCTGCACAGTTGGAGGAAATTGTTACTACGTTTCAACCAGACAAAGCAATACTTGTTACAGATGGTGCTGAAGACGAGTCAGTACTGCCAATAATCCAGTCTCAGGTCAGAATCGATCACGTTGAGAAGATTATCGTTAAGCAATCCAAGGGGATTGAAGGGACATATTATTACATCGTAAAGGCTTTGGAGGATCCGAAATGGCGGGCTAAAATAATGATACCATTTGGTTTGGTATTGGCTATATTAGGACTCGGCATAATGCTACCAGCCGAAATTGGCGGCGTCGTTATTGGTGCATTACCGTTGGTTACTGGCCTGTATATCTTCAGCAAAGGCGCGGGCATTGAAACAACAGTAAACCGAGTAATTCAAGAGATGAGGGACAATGCAGATGCGGCAATGTTTTCGTCATTATTATGGACGGCAACGGTATTCAGTGCGATTTTTGCTGTCGCTGAGGGATATCAAGAGTATACTAATTTAGTCGCCGACAGTAGTACGTCGGTGTTATGGCTAGAGGTGACCCACGCAGCTCTTGCGTGGATAGTTATCGCATTTCTAACATCAACAGCGGGATTCATGTTTTTAAGACTCAGAAGAGGGTCATTCTCTGGGCGTTTGATAGTACTCAGCATCTTTGGCATGGTGGTGTACTCGTTCGTTGATTCAGCCCTACAGATATCGACTAATGTTTTGAACGGACAATCTTACGAATTTAGTGTTGACCAGATACTTGCCGATCTATTCTACCCAATTATTTGGGTTGTTGTCCTCTGGATGGCTACGACAATAAAGAACTCACTTCAAGCGAAACAAGCGCAGTCAGAGCGATACTGGGGAATCTAACTAAAGGACAAATCTTGGCAAGTACTTTGCCATCGTGTTATGGCCAACCACGCCAATCAAAACACCGTCATCGTTTACTACTGCTAACTGATTTAGGTTGTGAGTTAGCATGAGCGCACCTGCTTTGAGTAGCGGAGTACTCGATTTGACGGTTAATGGGGGCAAATTGATCAGTTGTTTTGCTGGTATACTAAGCATCCAAGCAACTGATCGTTCAACATTTTTTTTGGCAACTATCTTTAGCATATCTACCGCATGAATTCTACCCATGGGGACGCCTTCTTTGTTGACGACAAAGACATGGTCCCAATCATTCTGAGTTAAATCGTCCAATACATCAGCCATAGTGTCACTGCCAAAGACCCAATTAGCCTCAACCATCGTCTCCCTACAGGTTACACTTCGCACTAGTCGTGAACGCTTCTTAGGAGACAACCCCTCAGGCTTACTACGCGCTGATTTTTTCATTTTAGATCTACTCATCCCTAGGTTCCTCAACCCACCGCCGAACCCTATTATTCTTGAACTCTTCCAATGTATATATCATAGTTTAGCCGTCTTTACTGGTCTCAACCTATTTAATCAAACAGTATAAACTCTCTAAAAGACATTGAATGTCGGATAGACATGACAATCATCTCACCAGATGAGTATGACTTACTGACAAGTCTCAGTGGGCAAGAACGAACTCGTCAGGCGGCAAGTATTGGGAAAAAATACGGTTTGAGTAGTTCCCAGGTATTAGGCATGTTGCCAAGTCATTCAACAACAAGCGCATCAACCGCAATCTCGTCAGTCAACACTAATCTACCAAGCGCAGTTAGCCATCGCTTTGACTATGACCCTAGCCCCGACGCATCACAACGCCGTCAAGATATTACCCAAGCAATAATGTGCCCGAGTTGCGGAGTATCCATGGGAATACCGGCAATCAGGCCAATAAAGGTGATGTGTCCACAGTGCTCCCAAGAGCATACCTTTCTGGAGTAGTGTGCGCTTGGTATTAATGTGACAGTCGGAGGCATAAATATGGAGAAAATGAGGACAACTATGTGGCAATACGCCCCAAATAACTCGCCACTGCCGCTTCCGCAACAGCCATTTGTTTGCACCGATTCTAATCTGTATCCACTGAAATTCAATTACGACACTACCAAGCAAATAACTCATGATGATCTGAAGCAATCTCTTGCCTCAGCAGAGGCCGATGGGGTCTCACTTGCTGAATTTCTACAATCTAGATCAGCTCCTAGTATAAGTGAAAGGATACCGATACTGCTCCTCGGTGAGTTGGCAAACCCATTCCAATTATCTAGATTGAAATTAGGTATAATTCCAATCATAAACGTAAGATTACAAGGACTTTGCCGGACTTACGCCGATGGTCTCGATTCCAGAATGATAAGTCCTGGTATTCACCACATAACAGTAGCGCGAACAGCAGGCTGGTGGGAGAAAACCCACCTTGCTTTTGCTACCCTGCAACAAATCAAGAAAATGATTCAATGGCTAAATAATGGTAGGCATGGTGAGTGGCGCCCAGTAAAGCCCAATGAAGGCGAGATTAGGGTAGAAAATGAGCCAGTATTGGCGCCGCCAGCAGTTGACTCACTTAGTTGGGATGGAAAGACGGAAACCTGCATTGGTGAGGAACCAGAGGCTAACGGTCCTGCATTTGATATTACTCAAGTAATGGTGCCGATTTATACTAAATTGGGCTGCTATGATAGCCGAGGAAAGATAGTTCGCTGCGCTCACGTTGGTCAAAGGGAATTTCATAGTGACTACTTCCGCCGAGGGTCGTCTAAACGTTGGCAAGATATTCTGCACATCGTTTAGGGCTCCCATGGATAACCCGGTCTACTGATTATATAGTTAGCAAGACTATGTATTATTGATATAAATGCGAGGAAAAGGTTCACAGAAGGAAGCCAGGCTAGAACGCCTAAAAGAAGAGATAATAGAATATATTGCAGTAGTACCAGATTGCTCTGCAGCAGACATAGTACACTACCTGTCAAATGAACGAAGAATGCGCAATCACGGATTAACTACTAGGAAAGTGGGGCTTTTCATCCCCCGTTACTTATCGGATCTTGTCGGATTTAAACTAGATAACACTACAGGTAAAAGGCTCTACAGACTTGCTGCATGAACGGCACATTCATCTCTATCTGCTCCTTGGCCTAATTATGGAATGGCCCAAACATGTCTATGCAGGGTGGCTATTTCCAAGCCTCTCGGCAAACCAATCGATAGGCATACCAAATTTCCCCGACCAGCAACCCGTTTGGGAAATCCTTAGTGAGAGTAACCCCTTCTCTCTTAAACAACAAATCGCAACATTAGAGCCATCAAAGCTGGCTTTAATCGATTTAGATGAACTCACAGAAAGCTCTACCTTCGACGAGTCAAAAGGGCCCGTATTGATAGAGAGTGGTGCCATCATTGAACCTTCTACACACTTTATCGGGCCGTGTTTTGTTGCTAGTCAAGCAATTATAAGACACGGGGCATATGTTCGGGAGAACTCATGGATTTGCTCTGACGCATTAGTTGGTCACTGTTCAGAGATTAAGCACTCCGTGCTTCTGCCTGGGGCTAAGGCGCCGCATTTCAATTATGTTGGTGATTCCATCCTTGGCCGAGATGTTAACCTTGGTGCCGGTGTCAAATTGAGTAATTTACGCAATGATGGTAATGAGGTATATCTTACAATAAATGGTTCTAGAGTGCCAAGCGGGTTGCGAAAGTTCGGCGCAATTCTTGGTGAGGGCTGCCAACTGGGTTGCAATGCAGTAACCAATCCTGGCACCGTATTAGGCAATGGCAGTATTGTTTGGCCTAACGTAACCGTTACTGGAGTTCATGATAATTCATCGATGCATAGGTGATTGAATGACCATCAATTTGTTCGGCACCGATGGCATTAGGGGTAAAGTAAACCTTGGTGTCGCTGATGAAGCAGCAGCAATCGACAGGCTGATTTCTCAGCGAGAAATATCTCCACCTATTTATCGGTTAATTGGTGAGGCGCTTGGCCATTCATGTGAAGTAGCAGGGAATGCGATTGTTGTGATTGGTTGGGACAACCGTCCTGCTAACCCTATTCTAGCTCAACACCTAACTATTGGATTAAACATTGCTGGCTTCGAGGTGCATCATATTGGCGTCTGCGCTACACCAGGGCTACATTTTGCGACACTATCGAAGGGTGCAGAGTTCGGCTGCATGATTACAGCAAGCCACAACCCGATAGACGACTCAGGGTTGAAGATTTTTACAAAGTTCGGATTTAAAACCTTACCAAAACTTGAGACTGAACTATCAAATAATGCGATTTCATTGAGTCAAGAAGACCGTGAAGTTGATGATATTGAACAATTAAAGTTAGCCATTCCATACAGTACTGAGAAAGCCGTTGATTGGAGTTCTATCAATCACTCAAAGTGGTTGAATCAGCGCTACCAGGGTCTTGCTAAATTGATTGGGACCTCCTTATCTGCGGTGAAGAATTTTCATCAACCACTCCTTATCGATTCATCTCAAGGAAGCGGCAAATCGTGGTTAGCAGCATGGCTCACACAGCAGGGCCTGTCCGCAACCGAAATTAGCAATAGTGCACCTGCACTAAACAAGAATTGCGGTGCTGGTGACCTTTCACCAACCCAAGAATGGACTTTTGCCGAAGCAAATGCCTCATCTCACGAATTAATTCGTCGGCTGCCAAATTGTCCAGCCGGAACAATAGTTGGTGCTGCGTTAGATGGCGATGGTGATCGCTGCTTGTTGATTGAATCTACTTCGACAGGCTTCCAAGTAATCGATGGTGATGAGATTGCGGACACCTTGGTAAATTGCTTGACCAATTCTGGTCACGAATGTCATTTAGCTGCGAGTATTGAATCTGATTTATCATTGACAACGGGATTGGAGAGATTCGCGATGCCGGTAAAGGTTAGCGAAACTGCGGTCGGAGACCGCTGGTTAGCGGCTAAGTTATCCAATAACCAATTCAATGATTATCTTAGAGATCAATCATTCCCCAAATTAGTTGGAGTTGAGGACTCCGGCCACGTAGTACTAGCATCCCCACATCCTAAATTGACAGGCTGCTGGTCATTAGTTGGAGATGGCGCAATGACCTTAGTCGCATACTTGCTGTCAACAACTAAATCCCAACCCGCTGCAAAAATGCAGCGCGGATGGAAATGTCGTCAATCAGTGTCAAATGTTGATAGGAGCAAATGGGACGGCAAAAATCAGTTATCAGACCTTATTGAGCGCACCTTCCATGCAACGTTATCAGAGGTTTTTACGATCGATGGTTGGCTTAGAGGAGGGATTCCCGGTGAATCAAATTTAATGCTCATAACCTGCCAAATTTCCGGTTTTAAGTTATCACTGGGCGTGAGAAATAGCGGGACTCAGGAAAAAATTTCAGTGTCTGCTAGATTAGCATTAGGCAGTGATATTTCAGGGGTTAAATCTAGTGTTGACGCTGTATGTAAAATTCTTGAAGAGCAGATGACTACCCGTTGACAATGTCTTTCTCATATGTCTGGTTGAGATAGGTTACAATACCTAGAAGGATGGAAGAAGCAACCAATATGCTTAGCATTGTCTCAATACCTGCGCCAGTACTGAACATAATCATAGCAACGATCCAAGCGAGAACCATATCTAATGCACCAAACACGCGCCAAGATTTGCGCATCACAAGGATGCCACTAACCCATGCAGTAGTAGAGCAAATTATCAGTAGTATCGCTACTACAGCAAGACTCTGCCAGCCAAATCCAGCAGGAATCAATAACAGGTGGATTGACCATAATCCACTAGCAAGCCATATTCCCGAATCACTGATAACTGACCAAATTACGAAACAAATAGAAATGACACCAGCAATTGTTGCCGTAATGTGTAGATCAACAGGAGACAGGCCAACCGGCTCCATAGACCAAAACATCAGCCCAGACAAAGTGATTGGCGCCAATAGCCAGGACACCATGACAGCAGCTGGCTGGGTCCAATACCAACTCCGGCGTAAGACGAACAAGATTACCAAGATACCTGCAAAACCAATCGATGTGAGGCTGGCAAAAGTAACCCATGCAGCGCGCCCAACCGCCCCTCGATGATCTTCAAGCCCGCGCATTAACCGCTGCTTCTCGACCCAATCATACGCAACAACGCAACCAATCAGAACCCCTTCGATAAATAATAATGGTAAGGTCCAATCGATTAAGCTACCATCGAACGGGTCTATTTGATACATTACTGGGACTTCACCGCCGATTATCAAAGCCAGCACTCGGTCAATCACCAATAGATAGACAACACCCTCAACCGCATTGGGAATTCGCAAACCGAGATCATTTCTTCCAATTAGTCCGATGCTTGCCAAAACACACAGCCCGGCGGTTATTACCGCCAAATGCTTAGCATCATCCAGTCCAACAACTGAATCCGAAACGCGCCCAGCAAGGTGCACAATTACCAAACCAACCATCGATATTGCAATTGGCAGTTCAATGCCTGCGACATCAGGTAATCTCAGGCCGATATCATTGGCTCTAATCCTTGCCAGGGCAATGAATAAAATTGAGACAACAACACAAAATGCCAAAACAATGTACGATAATGACGTGGTGAAAGAGAGGTAGGTTGAGGCCAAAATCGTCGTGATTAGAAATGCAATAACAATCACTGGCTTGTGGTGTATGTCACCTATTTCGAGGTCATATTCGCCACCCGTTCCAGCGCGTTTTGCACGCTTTCGTTGTTTTTCGGCCAGTTCAAGCATCTCGACATCAATCATCTTCAACTTCGCCTTGTTGTCTTGACCTTCTAGGATGGAAACAGATTCTCCCTTGTCGACTACTTGCGCATCAACAAATTTCTTCAGTCTAGACTGTTTTTCTTCAATTCTCAATAGTCTTTCCTCTTTCATAGCAATGGAACGCATTTCACTGCGGAATTCGCCCTGTATTGCAAGATAAGCTCCAGCACCAATAAACGCTAAAATCGTAACAAGCAGTACTATTGCAGAATCTTTTACTTGGGCGGTAATCGCCATGATGGCGAGTAGACCAACTGCCGCAATCGCTGGTGGTAGCAGTTTTTCAACGGTTGCGGCTCTTCTGAGGTACAACACCAACGCAACTAACGTTATTGCGGTTAAACAGTAGAGGTTGAACGTATCATCTGGGAGTATTGAACTACCATCTAACTGCATCATGTTGAGTGGTTCTAACGCAATAATAATGAAAAATCCCGACAATAAAAACATCATTAAAGTCAGCAATTGACCCGGCATCGCTTCTGATTTCTTTAATAATTCATCACTCATTCCCAAACGCTTCATCTTATCCGATGAGATAAGCAAAATTGCGCATGTAATAACTAAGGCAATCGCCCAAATTGCTTGTTGTCCATAAGTCCATGATAGGGCGATTACCGCAATACCCCAAACGGTCATTAGCGTTCTAGGCCGACCTCTGTGTTTATCCAAAAGAACCATACCTGCATGACTGATCATTAGCAGAGTCAAAACCCCAAACAGACCTATCGCTGGAAGTGCGCCGGGTCTCGTGACCGACCACGTTACGAACAACGCCAAAAGGAAGCTTAGGTTCCATAATTGCAGAATCGCCGAATCTCTGAGCCGAGCACCTAGTTCAGACATTCCGCCAAGTCTTGCTGCAAGGTTGAATCCGGTTTCTCCATGCTTGATATTTACCCATATCTGCTGCGACAACAAAATCAACATCCATGCTGCAAGGTCATATTGTTCTATTAAAATTGGTACATAGTCAGCGGACACAAGACGATTTTCAACATCAGTGGCGAAAAATAGCAACCACAACCACGGGCCAACCACTGCAGTTCCTGCGATTGATGGAGAATCCCTATGCATTGATAACTGAGCTAATCCGACCCAAACGATACCTTGGCTCACTAGTAAAGTCCGCGCACCTGTGCTACCATCATTTGCTGGAATTAGTAGAGTCAGCAGGACTACTATTACCAAACCCCCCGACCAAATTACATGATCTGAAACTGCGGTTTGATTGCGCAATAGTGCACCTGATGTTAATATTGCAGTAATCGCTGCATAAATGCTGTATGGACGCAGTCCAAATGGCAGGGATAACTCAATGATACCACTCTCGAAAATGGCCAATGCAAATAACAGAAATGGTGCAGGTAAAACAATCATTGGTAGTAGTTTAGGCCATTCAACTCCTCTTACCACTAGGTATGATGCACTAAATGCAGTCAATAGCAGGACCAACTGTGCAAGAGCATATCCAGTTTCCAGACGATTAGCTGCTACTGCTAGTAGCGCACCGATCATACCGAGACCAACTGATACAGACCACAATCCGGGCTTGCCCAGTCCTAATGCTTTGAATGCATCAGAGAACCAGTTGTCATTATTGACGAACTTTGCTGCCATGGTTGAGTTGGTTGCAGTAACACATACCATCAGTAGGAATAATAGCAATTCATCCTCGAAAGGTAAAATTGTTAGCCCAAAGAAATCCCAATTATTCGATATCGCGTGGACTCCTACCCACAGATATGATACGGCAATTCCCATGCTAGCAAGGTTTCCAGAACTGCGAATGATGGCTAGACCATGAAGCAGAACTGTGCCAAGCCCAATCATCAGTGCAACACCAATTTCGCCGTATAGAGCACCTGCAGCACTGCCTACAACTAGTAAGATAAGAGTTGCTTGAGCAGCAATTGCGTCTTCATCATGACGCTGGGCAACAGCTATGTTTAGCCCGACACCGACTAATAATAAAGCTCCTAAAAGGTTATTTTCATCAGCAAATGAAACTCCATCAAGCCACCCCCAGTGCCATAAATCAAGAACTAATCCGTAGATTAATTTCATCGATATTATCACCCAGGTGACTCCGAGGATTCTCATATTCGGGTTTGGAATCCATCTTTCGCCCAAGTAGAGTCCAACAATTGCCATGACGCTAAGTCCAATCGCCCCATACACAGGCTGCAAAACGGTACCGACTATGGTTCCAATCAGCGACCATGAAAGGACCATTGCAATTAGTAATCCAAAACCAAGTCGTTTTTCACCATAAACTGCCAAATCAGTAACGCTATCCATGTCAGGTGGAGTGCTTACAGTACCATCTTTTTGTACGGCGCCCGGGAGTTTACCATCCTCCCCGCCTTTGGAAAATATTTCAGCAATTTGGCCCATTGCAATGTCCTGTTCGACTAATGCCTCTTGGACATCCTCTGCAGGATCAGCCTCAGAATCTTCTGTATCTACCATGAAAGATGATATATCGATTCCGCGCGCTCTAGAGAATGAACGTTTCCGGAGGATTTCATCACGTGAATTTTCCGTCGAGGCAGGCTCTTTGTGGCCACCCGACTTCTCAGACATATGACTGGTACGCTGAGTATATGTCTTCAACCCTCGCTCTAATGGACGTGCTTTGCCTGCTTTTTTATGCAAAAAACCGGTGGGAAAAAATTCGTTTACTCAACACTATCAAACGAAAAGGACAAAGACAGCCTTCACCACGATTTGATATGGCCGAGGTCCTGGGTACACATCCTGAGGACCTGTCCGTTCACGGACTAGACGCTAAAGGTAAGCTGTTTTGGAATTTACCAGTTGAGACTCTTGTTGAGATGGCAGTGGTGCGAGGCGAGGGGGCCTACAGTGCCCACAAAGCGTTAGTAACCGAAACCGGAGAGCGTACCGGACGATCACCAAATGACAAGTATATTGTCGATGAACCAACAACAAGAGATGACGTTAATTGGGGCGACGTGAATATTTCCACCGATGCTGAAACATTCAGTAACATGCGAAACAAGGTATTGGCATACTTAGCCAAGAGGAATGAACTATTCGTTCAAGACTTGTATTGTGGGGCCGATATGTCAGAGTCATTACCTATTCGAGTAATTAATGAGACAGCTTGGCACAATGCCTTTGCAAGAAATATGTTCATTAGACCATCTGCCGATCAAATTACCAAGCACACGCCGGAATTCACCGTATTTCACGCCCCTAACTTTGAGGCAAGTGAAGAAGATGGCCTAAATTCTCAATGCTTTGTTATTGTGAATTATCAAGCAGGAGAGGTACTGATTGGGGGCACAAAATATGCCGGCGAAATAAAAAAATCAATTTTCTCGGTGATGAACCTAATTTTACCAAAGAAAGGAATTCTTCCAATGCATTGTTCGGCTAATACCAACGGTCGAAATACTGCAGTGTTCTTCGGGCTGTCCGGCACTGGTAAGACCACCTTATCGGCAGACCCAAAACGGGCACTGATTGGTGATGATGAGCACGGCTGGGGGGCTAATGGTGTGTTTAATTTTGAGGGCGGCTGCTATGCTAAATTAATCGATTTGTCTGAGGAAGATGAGCCCGAAATATTTGGTACAACTCGCAAATTTGGCTCAATCTTGGAAAACGTTGTGATGGACGAGAAAGGAATTCCAGATTTTCAAGACATCTCAAAGACCCAAAATACCCGCGGTTCCTATCCTATCGAATTCATCGATAACAGAACCGCCGACTCGACCGGTGGGCACCCCCAAAATGTCATTTTCCTGACCTGTGATGCGTTCGGTGTGTTGCCACCAATTTCTCGGTTAACATCAGAGCAGGCTGCGTATCACTTTATCTCCGGTTACACAGCAAAAGTTGCTGGAACAGAAATAGGTGTAAAGGAACCGCAGGCCACTTTTTCCGCATGTTTCGGCGAACCATTTATGCCCATGCATCCAGGAGTCTACGCCGATTTATTGTCAAGCAAGATGGAGCAACATA
>MDTC01203369.1_pt1 | contig 13783 bp, 14 predicted proteins | sample 811181 | NCBI WGS metagenome assembly MDTC01 (sample SAMN05326644, study PRJNA326480) | marine metagenome | isolation source: seawater | place: Pacific Ocean: North | collected 2011
CCGTTTGTCATTTTTATTCAGCTGACCCGGATGATTATTCGGGTGACTCGGATGACTCGGGCGACTCGGATGACCCGGGCGATACCGGGGCGTCGGACATCATTCTCCCGAACAATGTGTACCTCGATACGGTCGTGGAGTGGCGCCCTGGTACCGTGGGGGCCTCGCGGATCGGCTGGGGTGACATGGTCGACTCGGTCGGCGTACCCATCGAAAATGGGCACGCGCTCGGCGCCCCCACGGGCTTTGGACCCACGCGGTCGGGTCCCCAGAACCTCACGGTGGGCATCGACGGTGAGGCGGTGTTCCGCTTTGCGGACGGGTGGGCCGTGGTGGATGGGGAGGGCGACGACTTCGTCACCTTTCAGTGCAACTTCGCTTTCGGCAACGAAGCGGACCGGTTCATCAACGAGCTGGGTCGAATTGCGGTGTCGGATGCCGGCACAGACTGGTACGTCCCAGCCCGTGTGGTCTACCAGGACAATCCCACACCCGGTGAGATCCGCTACGGATACACCTACGCCGGAGTCGAGGGGCTCCATGGCATCGAGCCCACCTGGGCCAACCACACGATGGCTGTGCAGGCACACATCCTGGAAGACGGGGTCTGGGTTCCCAACGAGGGGGGTGGAAGTGCCGCCGGACTTCACGCCCGATGCACCCAACCTGGGCGGAAGCCGCTTCGACCTCGCCACCTTTGTCCACGAAGAGACTGGTGCCCCATTTCCCGAGGGTGGACGGGTGCACTTGCTTCGCCTCACCGATGACAGCTCCATCTTGGATGGCCAGGACTACCTGCCCGAGTGGTCCCTCGGCAGCCACATCAATGCGGCGATGGCCATCTCGGTGGTGGAGGAGTAGCAAGCGGGTTGGCTCCGGCTGACTCCACGCGGCCCACGAGTGCATGGAGGCACTCAAGGTCGAGGTGTGCGGCGATTGCGGACTCGCGATGGCCATGGGCCTGCCTGTTGTATTGGCTGTGTTGCTTGTGCTCCCCGCACGGGTTCTGTGGGCGGTACCGGTCCATGCGGTCTGGCTGGTGACATCGTGGATGCGGGGCGCGGGCTCGCAGATCATTTCGATGCCGGCGATCTCGAGGAGGCCCGGTCGTCGCTCGGCTGGCTGTGTTCCCGCGATCCGTCTGCGCTTGATGGGACCGTACTCACGGCGGCCGCCACGACCCGGAACCCGCGGGAACACAGTTCGGTCCTGGACAGAGCCCCAAACCATGTTCTGACAGTGGCGAGACGAACGCCTGGAGTCCCATGTCCCCCACTGCCCTCTTCGTGCTGCTGGGCCACGCTGCCGCCACGGCCTACATGACCGGGCTGATCTGGTTCGTGCACGTGGTCCACTACCCTCTCTTCGCTGGCGTGGGCACCGAGGGCTATGTGTCCTACCAGGCCGATCACATGCGGCTGACCGGGTATGTGGTCGGGCCGCCGATGGTGGTGGAGATGCTCGGTGCGCTCTGGCTGGCGTTCGAGCTGCCCACAGGGCTGCCCAAGTGGATGCCGGTCCTGGGTGCTGCGCTGGTGCTCGGGGTGTGGGCAAGCACAGCATTCTTGAGTGTGCCGGCCCACAACGGGCTGCTCCATGGCTTTGATGCCGACGTGCATCGGGCTCTGTGTCGAACCAACCTGGTGCGGACGGTGCTGTGGACCCTGCGCACCCTGCTTGTGGGGGCGATGATCTGGCACCTGGTGCCAAAGGTGTCGGGCTGATGGTTGGTCGGGAGGGGGTGCGGAGCCTCAGTACAACCACGAGACGTGCCACCGGGGCGCCGCGTGTGTGGCATCCTTCTCTGCGACCACTCACGGCGTGCCGCGCACCGAAGGAGAGACCATGCGTCAAGGATTCCAGACTTCACTGGCCACCATTGGACTGATCGGGCTGACCATGGGCTGCGGAGACAAAGAAGACGACTCTGCGCCGTCGAGTCCTCCGGCCGCCACCGCTTGGTATCCGTCCTGCGGTGACCCGGTCTGTGAGGGGTATGCAGGCCCCACCGATGGGCTCGATGCCTGTACCGACCAGGAGGTCGGTGCGTCCTGCGATGTGGAAGGAGATCAGTGCGACCTGCAAGACGACTGCAACGCGCGCATGGTCTGCGCGACGGAAGACCCGAGGTCTGCTCCGGGTGGCTGTCCGGTGTCTCGTGCAAAGTACAAGAACAGCATTCACTACCTGTCGCCCGGAGAGCGGAATGCCGCCCGGCAGCAGCTGCTCGACACCCGGCTGGCCACCTGGCGCTACCGCTGGGACCCACCCTCCCGTCGGGCACGACTGGGCTTCATCATCGACGACCAGCCGTCCTCTCCCGCTGTTCAGGCCGATGGGCAGCACGTGGACCTGTATGGCTACACCAGCCTCACGGTCGCCGCTGTGCAGGCGCAGGAAGCCGAGCTGCGCACGCTGCGCACGGAGCTGCACGCCACACAGGCCGCTCTGGAGGCGCTGCAGGCAGAGGTCGCGCGGATGAAGTCTGCGTCGGCGAGCCGCTGACGCCTCAGCGCCAGGCCATCTCGCCCGTCCAGATGTTCGATGCGTTGCCGGCCTGGTCGTCCACCCGCATTCTCACGCGGTAGTACTCGGGCTCCACGTTCGAAAAGGTGAGGCTCACGTTGCCCGTGCTCGGGTTGTAGTCGACCGTGTCATTGTCGATGGGGAACAGATACGGTTCATTGTCGTTGAGTGTGAGCCGGAAGATGCCGCCGAGGATGTCGTCGTCGGGATCTTCCACCTCCACCGTGAATACAGCCACGATGCCGAGAGCCCCGGCGTCGCTGTAGCCCGCATATCCGTCGACGATCCGCGGAGAGAGCGCATCGTCGTCTCCGGTGCCGCCATCGCTGGCACCGCCGCTGCTGGCACCGCCGGTGCCGTCTCCACCGCCGCCACTGCCACCGCCATCGCCGCTGGAGTCGTCTCCTCCCCCGCTCGACGTCCAGCGGTTGGATGTATCGGAGTCGGCGGCCGTGTCTTTGTCGTCTCCAGTGGGCACGCAGCTGGCGAGGGCGAGCGCGCTGGCAAAGAGGAGCGAGTGGGAACAGGTCCAGCGAGTGTCAGGGCGCGACATGGAATCTCCTGGGGCCGCGATGCCAGAAAGGGCTTGAAGAGCGTACCGCTCCTTTGCCGCATTCCGTGGGTAGAAGTGTGTCTGGGGGGCGCCTCAGTTCGGCGGGGCACGCCCTCGCACCTTGCAGTTTCGGGCCGCGCGTCAGCGTCTTCCGAGCTGTCGGTCGAGCTGCTCGGTGGAGGCGAGCTCGCCAAACCGGTCGGACAATTGTGCTTGCATGCGGAGCTGGTGGGCTTGGAACGGTCCGCCGCGGTCTTGAATCCCAGGCTGTCCCGGCTGGAGTCCCCGATCGAAGACATCGACCAGGAGCGCGCTGAGTCGTGGGGGCAAGGCACATGGCTCCGGCTCGGGCAGCGGCGCCGTCAGCAGGGCGAGCGCTACGGTGGGGCCGGCTGCAGGGGCGGGCATGGGGCCTCCGACGCGTGGGGGCTGTTCGCAGGTTCAACGACGAAGTGGGCTGTCTTCGCGAGTATACTGCACCGAAGCCCCGTCTCACACAGCCATGAGAGCTGGACGGTCAGGCGTGCAGCCAGGCCGCATGCTTGGGTGCGCGTCGGGTCTCACTCCACTCCTGGAGCATCGCGGGCGCAACTTCGTTGAGCATCCGCATCTGCTCGGGCGTGCCCGTGTTGGTGGCCAGCTCGATGCGATGTCCGTTGGGGTCGAAGAAGTAGATCGACTTGAAGATGCCGTGGTTGACAGGGCCAAGCACTTCGATGCCCTCACCTTCGATGTGTTCCTTGGCCCGGTGGAGTGCGTCGAGGTCCTCCACTTCCAGGGCGAGGTGCTGCACCCAGATGGGTGTGTTTTCGTCGCGACCCATCTCCTCGGAGTTGGGCAGCTCGAAGAACGCCAGCACGTTGCCCATGCCCGCATCGAGGAACACGTGCATGTAGGGATCGGGCTCTTTGGTGGATGGCACTTTGTCTTCGGCGATGGCGAGCACGAAGCCCATTCCGAGCACTCGCTGGTAGAACTCGACGGTTTCCTTCGCGTCGCGACAGCGGTAGGCCACGTGGTGGATGCGCTTGAGTTGGACACTCATGGGAGCTCCCAGGGGAAGGATGCGATCAGGTGGCCGACTCGGAGAGAACGCCGCGTCGCTGCTGGTCACGCTCGATGGACTTGAACAGGGCCTCGAAGTTGCCTTCGCCGAATCCCTCATCGCGCTTGCGCTGGATGAACTCGAAGAAGATCGGACCAACGGCCTTTTCGGAAAAGATCTGCAGCAGCAGTCGAGGGTCGCCCCCTTCGGTGGTGCCGTCGAGCAGGATGCCCCGCGAGCGGAGCTCTTCGATGGGCTCCCCATGACCAGGCAGACGCTCGTCGAGCATGTCGTAGTAGGTGCTCGGCGGCGGGGTCATGAAGGTCACGCCTGCGGCCTTGAGCCGGTCCCAGCAGGCGATGAGATCATTGCAGCTGAAGGCGATGTGCTGGATACCCTCGCCTTTGTATTCGCGCAGATACTCTTCGATCTGTCCCACCTTCTCCGACTTTTCTTCGTTGAGTGGAATTCGGATCAGGCCATCGGGGGCGGTCAGCGCCCGAGAGATGAGGCCCGTGTGCTCGCCCTTGATGTCGAAGAATCGAATCTCGCGGAAGTTGAAGAGGTTTTCGTAGAAGGCGGCCCAGTGGTCCATCCGCCCCTTGTAGACGTTGTGGGTGAGGTGATCGATCACGTTGAAGCCGCAGCCTTTCGGATGGCGGTCGACGCCGTCAAGGTAGCGGAAGTCGATGTCGTAGATGGAGCTGCCTTCATCGGAGCGGTCGATGAGGTAGATGATGGCGCCGCCGATGCCGCGGATGGCGGGGAGGCGAAGCTCGCTGAAGCCCGACGGAACCTCGACCGGCTGGGCGCCGTTCTTCAGGGCGAGCGCATAGGCCGCAGGTGCATCGCGCACCCGAAAGCCCATCGCGCAGGCCGATGGTCCGTGCTCGCGAGCATAGTAAGCGGCCGGCGAGCTCGGCTCGTAGTTCACGATGATGTTGATGCCTCCCTGCCGCCACAGCTGCACGTCTTTCGATCGGTGCACGGCCACTTGGGTGAAGCCCAGGCTGTGGAACACGGGCTCGAGGATGCCCTTCTCCGGTGCGGTGAACTCCACGAATTCGAAGCCGCGAAGCCCCATCGGGTTTTCGAAGAGATCGGTCATCTTGAACCTCCGTTTGTCGGTGCTGCGCGTCCGGGCTGCGCGCTCCGTTGTGGTTGACATTAGTTGTACTCGCAACTAATATGATTTGCAACCAAAGACCGCGCGACCAAGCCGAGTGCATGAACGACGACCTGCCCGACGGATCCGGCGTGCTGCGCCTGGACCACTACTGGCCCTACCAGATCACGGTACTGGCCGACCGCATTGCGCGGCGGACCACGAGAATCGTAAAGGCACACGGGCTGAACTTATCCCAGTGGCGGGTGCTTGCCGCCGTCGCGGAGCTGCCGGGCCGCACGTCGGTCGAGGTGGTCCGGGTCACGCCCATGGACAAAGGAATCGTAAGCCGCGCCACACGGGTGCTGCTGGAGCAGGGGCTGCTGCGTCGCGAAGCCTCCCAGCTTGACGGTCGCCTCAGTCATTTGTTCCTCACGCCGAGCGGGCTTTCGCTCTACCATGCGCTCGCCCCGCAGGTGCAAGACATCTCCAGTGGTGTCTGTGATGCCCTCGACGCAGCCGAGCAGCAGCGTCTGACCGCAACACTTCGCGAGCTGGTTCGGGTGTTGCCCGACCTGCGCTGATCTTCTCTCTCTTCTCACTTGATTGTACGAAACCGATCCATCCGCGTCGCCGAAGGCGACCCTGGAGACCTCATGAAGTTGGCTACCCGAAAGAACGGCACCCGCGACGGCGAGCTGCTGGTTGTGTCTCGCGACCACCAACGTGCAGCACTGGTGGGCCCTCTCGCCCCCACCATGCAGTCCCTCATGGACGACTGGTCTGCCAAGGCGCCCGAGGTCCTGGCGATGGCCGCCGCACTCGAAGCCGGCACGCTGCCCGGTGCTTTCGATGTGGACTGCGCCACGCTCCACAGCCCGCTCCCACGTGCGTACGCCTGGATCGACGGCAGCGCCTACATCAACCACATCGTGTTGGTGCGCAAGGCTCGTGGCGCGGCACCCCCCGAGACGCTCCGCACCGACCCGCTGGTCTACCAGGGCGGCAGCGACACCTTTCTTGGTCCTCGCGACGCCATTCCGCTCGCCAACCCCGACTGGGGCTGCGACTTCGAGTCGGAGATTGCGGTTGTCCTCGACGATACTCCCCAGGGTGTGCGTGCCGAAGATGTGGGCCAGTACATCCGTCTCGTGATGCTTTGCAACGACGTCTCTCTTCGAAACCTGATCCCGGGTGAGCTGGCCAAGGGCTTTGGCTTCTTCGGCTCCAAGCCGTCGTCGGCCTTCAGCCCCTTCGCTGTCACACCCGACGAGCTGGGCGATGCGTGGCGCGACGGCCGCTTGCACCTGCCGCTGATCACCCACCTCAACGGTGAGAAGTACGGCGACCCGAACGCCGGCCCAGAGATGTTCTTCAGCTTCCACGACATCATCGCGCACCTGTGTCGCACCCGCTCGCTCTCAGCAGGCACCATCGTGGGCAGCGGCACGGTCAGCAACGAAGACCGGGCGCGCGGATCGTCGTGTCTCGCTGAGCAGCGCATGCTCGAGAAGATCGACACCGGCGCATTCATCACGCCTTTCATGAAGCACGGCGACCACGTGGCCATCGAGATGTTCAACGCGGCGGGCGACAGCTTGTTCGGCCGCATCGAGCAGACCGTGGTTCCCGGCTGAGGAGCGTTTCATGTCACGCGTGCTGCTCGGCTACTGGCGGTCTTCGAGCTCCTGGCGGGTTCGGATTGCCCTGAACTGGAAGGCACTGTCGTACGAGACGGTGCCTGTACATCTCGTTGCGGATGGTGGGCGTCAGCATCGACCCGAGCATCGCGCGATGAATCCCATGCGACAGGTGCCCGTGTTGCTCGAAGATGGGGTTCCCCTGTCGCAGAGTGTGGCCATCCTCGAGTATCTCGAGGAGCGCTACCCCGAGCCACCACTGCTGCCGGCCGACCCTTGGCTGCGGGCGCGTGTGCGGCAGCTCACCGAGGTGGTCAACAGCGGAATTCAGCCCATCCAAAACCTGAGCGTGATGCAGCGCCTCAAGGGTGAGTTTGCCCTGACGCCCGAACAGGCGAAGATCTGGTCGCGGGGCTGGATCGAGCAAGGCTTCGTGGCGCTGGAAGCCCTGGTGGAGAAGGTGGGCGGCCAGTACTGTGTGGGCGATGCGGTGAGCTTTGCCGACCTGTGCCTCGTGCCCCAGATCTACAACGCCCGACGCTTTGCGGTGGACCTGTCGCCCTTCCCGCGGCTCACGGCCATCGAAGCGTGCCTCGAGCAGCTGCCCGCCTTCGTGCGGGCGCATCCCTCACAGCAGCCCGACGCCGTGTGAGGTGGCGCTGAGGGAGATGGGTCGGCGCTGCTTCGCGGTTCAGGTGGGGTCGAGCCGACGCCGACGGAGGGCGGCGAAGCCGAGTGGGAGGAGCAACGCAGCGGCGGAGTAGCGGCAGCCGGACAGGAAGCCGAACCGGGTGGATGCTGTGGTGCTGGACTCGGGCGACGGCCCTCCGGAGTCGTTCGCGTATGTGGATGGCATGGTGGTGTCGTCGGTGTCTCCCGATGTGTCGCCCGCGTTCGTGCCGCCGTCGCCGGTATCACCCGTGGCTCCCGTGTCGCCCGGCGAGCCTACCGCGATGGGGGCCAGCAGTGAGAGGCTGCAGGTGCCGCCGTAGGCCCCGATGTCGTCGGGATCGCCATTGGTGTTGGAGGAACAGGTGGATGCGGATGCCGTCCAGCTCACGCCGGCGCCCACCAGATCGGTCTGGTCGGTCGAGAGGATGGGAAGCGTGCCGAGGAGGGCGTCTCGTAGATCTTGGAGTGTCGCTTGCGACTCGGCCGAGCCTTCGGTGTCGGCCAGAGCTTCCGCGCGCATCATGAGGATGAGGTCCTCGAGGTTGGGGCCACAGGAGGGCGCGGACAGGTCGGTGAGAACGTCCTCCGAGCTGAAGATGGGCGGCTCCGGCAGGTCCGCACAGTCCTCGTCGGTATCGCCCCATGCCTCGCAGTCTTCGGTGTTTGAAGGATTCCACACCCGGACCGCATCCATCGCGGCAGCGGGGCTGTCGCCGGCCTGGAAGAAGCTGTGGGTGGAGAGCAGGTTGCTCAGCTGGATGGTGGATGCGCTGTCCGTTGCTCCGGCCTCGATGAGATCGAGCCTGGGCTCTCCGCTCCCGGAGCTCGGGTTCTGGATGTTGAGCAGCAGCACGTTCGCCAGGAGGGCCTCGAGGTCGGTGGCCGCTGTGAGGACCAGCGCATCGGTGAAGTGACTGCCGACCACGGCGGTGGAGACCATGTTGATGGTGGCGGTCGTGGCACCGTGGGTCTCGATCAGGGAGCCGGTGTCGGACACGCCGCAGATGTAGCTCTCCTGAATGGTCGCTCCGTCGAGAGAACGACTCTTCAAGAGGCTCGCCCAGCCGGTCACGTTCGCAATCAGTGTTCGGCTGGTCTCCACTTTCGATGACCGGCTCTTCAGCAGCGGACGGCTGCCGGTGCCGTGGAGCTCGACGAAGGTGGAGCCCATCGTCGACACGAGGTCACCAGAGGCTTCGATCGCCGGAATGCCGGTGTCGAACCGTATTTGTTGTACCGCCACATTCGAGAGGTTCAGCCCGCCCTTCATGAGCAGCAGGGAGCGCTCGTGGTCTGCTCCGCTGTCGTCGCCGGAAAAAGTGGAGTTGGAGACCGTGACCGTGGTGGGGCTGGAGTCGGCGATGCCCGGGCACTCGAAGAGGTCACCCGAGCTGTTTCGACACAGAGACTGGAACAGGCTCGCCTGCTCGCCGAGCTCGGTCCAGGCGATGGCGTCGAGGTCGAAATTGCCTTGAAACTGATCTTGGTTGATCGTTTCATCCTGAACGACGGTCAGTCGCTCTGTGGCGCCGGTCACGGTCAGACGCTCGATGAAGTGGTCGCCCTCGACGTTGCTGAGCAGCCAGAGTGCATAGGACTTGTAGGGTTCGAGCGCAGTGCTGGTGATGGTGACGTCGGCCAGCCAGAGGCCGTTCCCGGTCGATGAAATGAAGGCGTGGGTGCCGTCGTCCTCGAACGCTTGGTCTGGATCGGTCCACTTTGCGTTGGCCAGTGCGAGACGCGTGTCGTCGGGAACGATGAGCGGAGCGGGCTCGTAGGGATCTGGCGAGCAGAAGGCGATGTGCTTTTTGGTCTCCCCTGTGAGCGCGCTGAAGGGGTTGGAGGACGGGTTGGACCCATCGAACACTACGGTCCAGAGGATGGTCTCGTCTGGGCTGGACCCATTGATGGCCGACTCGAACGCCGCGCTGAAGTCACCGGCTACGTTGGTGAGCGACTGGCGTGTCAAGCCCCAGCCACTGGCGACGTCGTCGAAGAATGCGTCGCAGTCGTAGCTGCTCTGTTGTGCAGCCGAACGCTGGGGAAGCAGGAGCAGGCCGGTGACGAAGCAGATGGGGTAGGCACGCATGGTGGCACTCGCAGATGCTTGCATTGGGGGGCTGTGGCCCTCGGGCCCGGAGCGTGCCACGGAGGAGCCGAGCTGTCCTGTCTGGTCTTGTCTTTGGAAGGTCAAAAACGCGAGATCGATCCCGGGCCCCGCTCGATGTAGGGCCATGGGATGGTGGACGTGTGCGCCCGTTTGGCTTGGGCGCTGCGGGGGACTGCCTGTGGAGTCTGCTCTTGAAGATTCCGTTACGGCACTTGAGCCTCGGGGGCGAAACGGCGTACGTGTGCCCGTCAGCGAGTGGCTCGTTCGATCCGGCTGCGGGGCGCTCGGGCTGCGGTGCTTACCTGTGGTAGGCAAGGAGAAGGCTCGATGTCGATGGTGCAGGCGCTCAAACAGGTGACCGCTCTTTCTCAATGGTCTGATGCGGAGCTGGCCGCGCTCGCGGCCGTGCTGCAGCCGCGCACAGTCGAGGCTGGGTCGCACATCTTCCAGGAAGGGGAGCCGGGCGACGCGGCGTATTTCTTGATCGAAGGCTCCTGTCGTCTCACCGTGGGAGGTCGCTCGGTTCGCACCTACGCACCAGGCGGTCTCTTCGGCGAGCTGGCGCTCCTCGACGAGCGTCCACGGACCGGGTCGCTCCAGGCCGTCACGCCCGCGTTGGTGGGAGGCTTGGGCAAAGCGCAGCTTGCGAGTCTCTCGCCCCCCATGGCCGCCAAGGTCTACGAAGCCCTTGCTACGGTGGTCTCGGGCTACATTCGCGAGAGTGAGCCATTCTTCAGGCAGATGGATGTGCTGCTGATCCAGGATGGTGGCTGCGCTCCAGGGTACAACCCCGTGACCGCTTTCTTGACAGAATACCTGGAGAAGGCTGGCCATGCGGTGTTTGTGACCGCCGAGGGCTTCAAGTCGCTCATCGGCAATCGCCCGACCGACTATCGGGCCCTGGTCGCCGATCGGAAGCGGTTCGATCGACTCGACCACGTGCCGGGTGTGATCTTTTCACCGCCCCTTCGGGAGGCCCGCGGCGCGGACTTCCGGTCGGAGCGCTTTCCCGAGTTCAAGCGACCCGCGCTGCAGCAGCAGGCGATCGAGAACATGCGAGGTCGCGGTGTGCGCGTGGTGGTGGGGATCGGAGGAAATGGCACCTTCAAGGGTGTGCAGGCGCTGGCGGCACAGTGCCCCGAGATTCACTTCTTCTTCATTCCGGTCACCATCGACTCCGACGTCTCTGGGACCGAGTGCATCGGTGAGTTCACTGGGGTGGAGTTCGGCTCGGAAAAGATCCGCTGCTACATGGCCGACGCCCGCACGCACAAGCGGATGTACATCATCGAGATGATGGGTGCGCATGGCGGGTTCCATGCTCTGCATTCCTGCTTGGGTGCCGGTGCCCACCTCGCTGTGCTTCCCAACCATGAATACGACTTCGAAGCTCTGGTTCCCGCACTCGCCGACCGCGACCAGACCGTGATCGTGGTGGCCGAGGGCTACAAGCGCGCACACCGCCGGGAGACGGGCTTTTCGGGCAACGCGGCGGAGCTCTTCCGCGATGAGCTGCTGGCGGCTGGCCTGCAGACCCGACAGAAGATTGTGTGTGAGCCCTTCTCGCGCGACATACGCGGTGCGAGTCCCAACAACATGGACCTCACGCTGTCCCAGCGGATGGCGCGCAAGGTGGTGGCGCTCTTGGAAGAAGGGCGGTCGAGCCTCATGCCGTCGGTGAATGGCAACGAAGAGGGTGCGATTCCGTTCTCGGAAATCGGCACCGACAACACGGTGCTCAACGATCTCGCATCGCTGGCCAACCGACTGTACTGAGAGGGGTCCCGGTGCGTTGCAGCGTGGCTTGGCGGTTCATGCGACCAGCGCGCCAGCGACGAACTCGGCGCACCATCCAAAGCGCTACAAGCGTCGCATCGGGCCGAATGGCGGTCGCTTCCTCGCTCCAGAGTGCACATGGATCTCGTCTTTACCTTCCCAGCTTGGGTGCCCGGTGTGGCCTACGGTCTGGCAGTCGGAATGGTGGTGGTCGCGGCGATCGTGCAGGTGAAGGTACGATTGCTACCCCTGAGTCTGGCGATGTTGGTGCCGGCAGGCTGCTGTGGAGGCCTAATCGCGCCCACCTTGGCCAGTGACCGGGTGGTGCTCGACGACGAAAAGCTCGAGCAGGTGACCGGACTGTGGTTTGCGCCCACAGTCAAGGGCTTCCGGTATGACTCGGTGGCCCGCATCGTTGTGACTCGCGGGGTGATCGAACACAACCGTCGTGCTGTGGGATGGGTGGTGGAGCACCACGATGGCCACACCGAGGTCATCGATCCTGGCGACCTTTGGGAGTCGCACACCCCCGACATCGTGGCGCACCTGGCAGCGCGGAAGATCGAGGTGGTGGTCGACGACTGAGGTCGTGATCTGCCGAGTCGGGACCGGTTCGATGGACCGAGTCGGATGGGATCGCCGCGGTGGGGCGCTGGTATCCGTTACGCCCTGGCGCGTTCTTTTCTGGAGGCTCCACATGTCCACGTCTCGCACCAGTCGGTCCGTTTCTTTTGTGCTCACGCTCCTTCTGGGTGCCACGGGGGCCTTGCTTGCCACCGCGGTCGCCAAGGCCCCGCCTGCGGAGGCCGCCTCGAAGAACGAGGGGTCAACGGATGCTGCGGAGTGTGTGGCGGTGCCGGTGCCGTTCGTGCACAACCCCACCAACATCAAGCCCGGCGGTCGGGGTGGACAGACCCTGCCTGACGGCTGGAAGCCCGCTGGCGGCGCTGTCCTTGATGGACGGCCCATCGTGATTGCCTGCCGCTGACTGGGCCGCGCCCACCTTGCAGCTGCGTCCGCAAACCATCCTGACGGCCCGGCACTCGGGGTCGCTCCAGCCTGACTGGTGCTTGCATGTCCGATCCATCTGAACTTGGGCCCATCAGCCAACCGGAGACGCCCGCTCGAGGGCGCTCGTGCCTGTGGACGCTGCTGCTTGCAGTGATGGCTACGGTGGCTGTGGTCTGCGCAGGAGTGGCGGTCTTGTCGGCGGGCATGCGGTACAACATCGCGCTGCACAAGAAGAAGCGAGGCGAGGTCGAGTCGAACGTGAACGGCATCAAGACCGCCCAGCAGGCCTATGAGGCGGAATTCGACCGGTACGTGGCGGCGGAGCCGCACCCGGTCTCCGTCGATGCACTCGATCCGGAGCCGCGCGTCTGGTCGGTGGGCTCGGCCTTCGACACCATCGGCTGGGCACCGGATGGGAAGGTCCGAAGCACCTACCAGGTGGAGGTCACAGCCGACGGAACGGACTTCCGCGTGCACGGTTGGATCGACGAAGATGGCGATGGAGTTCCGGCGTACTACACCGCCACGAAGTCCATCAATGCGGTCCGGGTCTCGCCGAACGGCGTGCGCTGATCGGAAGCTGTGGGGGTGGCCAGACGCCAGGGAGGAAGAGGCGATCACGAACTCATCGCTTGGCGTGAGGTGGTGGGGCTTGTCGCGGCCTCACGGACCGAGCGGGTAGAAGCGCCGGAATGCTGCACCGCCGAGGCGCAGGTCGTGTGGGGTACGCAATTTCCTGGAACAACATCGGTTCTGTAGGAGGTCATGTGTTCTTCCGGTAGAATGCGCGTCCATCTCCGCCCGGATCGTCGTCATGCGTACTCCCACTCTTGTCTTCCTCTCGCTGGTGGGTTGCTCCGACTACAACTTTACCGAGGACAAAGACCCCAACGACGGCACCTCTGGAGACACCGCCCAGCCCGACGACCCGTCGGATCCCGACGACCCGTCTGACACCGGCGACACGAGCGGGCCTGGTGGTGGTGGCACCATTCCCGACTCCTGCGAAGACTTCGATGCCCTCGATCCGATCGAGGTGGAGCTCAACGACTCATGCGAAGTGGAGTACTCCGAGGGCTCCTTCACCCCGGTCACCGAGTGGAGCTTCGGCAGCTCGAGCTTCTGCGGACCTCCCGCGGCCGGCGTGCTGGTCGACAGCGACGGCGACGGCGACCTCGACGATGCCGACATGCCGGTGATCGTGTTCTACCAGAGCGGCTCGGTGGCCGCGGTGTACGGCGATGGCACCGGCCGGGCCTGGCGCACCACCACGCGCTCCTACGGGCAGGATGGTGGCTTCGCCCTGGGGGATGTCACGGGCGATGGCTGGCCCGACGTCATCACG
>MDTC01056473.1_pt1 | contig 13781 bp, 7 predicted proteins | sample 811181 | NCBI WGS metagenome assembly MDTC01 (sample SAMN05326644, study PRJNA326480) | marine metagenome | isolation source: seawater | place: Pacific Ocean: North | collected 2011
GCGCCTATAGGATGACCTAAAGCAATTGCACCACCATTAACGTTTACTTTTTCTTCTGGAATAGAAAGTGTTTTTAAAACAGCAATACTTTGTGCGGCAAAAGCCTCATTGATTTCAAAAAGATCAATGTCTTTGACTGACCAACCAGCTAAATCTAATGCTTTTTTTGAAGAAGGTATTGGGCCAGTTCCCATCAAAGAAGGGTCTACTCCACAACTTGCCCAAGATTTAATGCTAACTAATTTTTTTAGACCTCTTTTTTCTGACTCCTCTTTAGACATTAATGTTACAGAAGCGGCTCCATCGTTTATGCCTGAGCTATTTCCAGCTGTTACAGTTCCATCTTTTTTAAACACAGGTTTTAATCTTGCTAAAGTATCTAATTTAATTCCATCTCTTGGATGTTCGTCTTTACTAAATTCAATCTCAGAGCTTTTCGATTTAATCTTAACGTTAACTATTTCATCATTAAACTTTTTTTCTTTTTGAGCCTTAATAGCTTTATCTTGTGACTTCACAGCAAATTTATCTTGATCATCTCTTTTTACTTGAAATTTTGTGGCAACATTTTCTGCTGTTATTCCCATGTGATAATTATCAAAAGCATCCCACAGCCCATCATTGATCATAGTGTCAATCATAGTTGCATTACCTAATTTTTTACCGTCTCTAAGATGTATAGAGTGAGGTGCTAAAGACATATTTTCTTGGCCACCTGCAATAATAATTTTTGAGTCACCAGTTTTGATACTTTGATAACCACAAGCGATAGACCTAATTCCTGAACCACAAACTTGATTAACAATGTAGGCTGGTTTTTCTTTTGGTATTCCAGATTTTATTGCAGCTTGTCTAGCAGGATTTTGCCCTGTTCCTCCAGTTAAGACCTGTCCCATTATTACCTCATCTACCTCTTCTTTTGTAATATTAGACCTTTTAATTGCTTCAGAAATGACAACGGATCCAAGTTCATCACCAGGAATATTTTTAAGTGATTTATTCATTGAACCTACAGCAGTTCTAACAGCTGATGTAATAACAACCGAATTACTCATATTGTTAATATATAGATTTAAACACTTTAATTACAATAGTTTATTTGTTATTTGATTGTAATGCGCCTGTAGCTCAACTGGATAGAGCGCTTGGCTACGGACCAGGAGGTTCTGGGTTCAAATCCTAGCAGGCGCACCAAAAAGTTGGTAGTATGGAATATGAATTTTTTAAATAAATTAGCTTTAAAAAATGCTGTAATATTTTTTTTGATTATTACAGCTATTATACTTTTTTTAATAAGTATTATTATTTGAGTCAATTTTTTTTTCAAATGTTTTGAAATTTAACACAATTGCTAACGTCAAATATATAAGTGTTGCATTCGAGGTGGTGAAAAAACTACCAGTTGTTCTTATTGGAAATATTTCAGAAGATAAGATTATAAAAAAAGGAACTATTACATACAAATTTGAAATGCTATTTGACTCAAATAAAAATCTTTTTAAAAATAAAATTATTGGGAAGTAAAAAATAGGAATGAATAAAAACAAACCTATTAAACCCATATCAATAAGGATTTCCAAGTGAAAATTGTGAGGGTGCCAGTTACATCTTCTATCATTATACGGGTTTTTTGTTCTATTGAAGTCTTCAGGACAGTTAGTTCTTAATGAGCGAATACCACCTCCAATTATTTTGTTTTCCCAAGTTATAATTGCAGCATGAAATGTTTGAAGATGATTACTATTAATTACGCCAAGATCACCACTATTAGTGAAAATTTTGGGTAATACAGTAATTATTTCTTTTGAGTGATTATAAAAAACTTTAAAATCATTTTTGGTTCCTTCGTTAAAATTAAAAAGAGTAAAAAATACACTAGAAAAAATTAAAATTAAAATTAACAAACCTTTTCTAAATTTTTTAATTAATAAACTTATGGTTACTGCACTCATTAAATAAATAAATGCAGGCATTCTATTACCAGCTAAAATTACCGCAGAGAATGATAAAACTAAAAACAAGACTAATAAGATTATTTTTTTATTTTTCTTAATTTGAGGTTTAAATACAAAAATTAAAAATAATAAAAAAAAAGAAAATTTTTGCAAATACGATCCCGCAACTAATTCATCTCCAAAGAATCCAGTATAATGTCTAGGTATTGGCTCATTTCCAAATAAATCTTTTCCAAATGTTAATTGAATTAAAATATCTAAAGATAAAAATAATACTAAAAATGCAGAGAAATAATATAGAAATTTAAAATTAATTAGTTTTTTGTTACACAAGTAATTAATTACTAAAAAAAATAAAAAATAACGAAAATAAAACAAGGATTTTTTTATATTAACAAAAAAATTGGGTAATTCTTCTAGTTTTGGATAATTATTTATTATTGAAGTACACGCTAAATAAATAAAAAATGATAGCAAAAATAGAGTGTAAATTTTATTGTTACAAAAAAAAATTTTCTTTCTATATAGACTAAAACCTAACACTGTAATTAACGTTGTTAATATATTAATTATAGAATTACCAAGAATGTACGCTAGTGGATAGAATCCAACTAAAAAGCCAAATAAATTATTATGGTAATTCTCACTCTTATTTATATGCATAGGCTAATATTAATACACCAATTAAAACTCTATAAAACACAAATATGTTTAAATTAAATTTTTGTATATATCTTAAAAAATATTTAATAGTTATAAGTGAGAATATAAGTGAAAATAAAATCGCTGCAAAATTTATTTCAATAATATCTATATCTTTAGATTTATAAATATAAAAAAAACTATAAATAGACACAGCTCCTAAAGTTGGAATAGACAATAAAAAAGATATTTTTGATGATTCATATCTATCATACCCTAGAAATCTTGATATTGTTATTGCAAGGCCTGATCTACTAACTCCAGGTATTATAGAAAAAGAATGAACTATTCCTATAATTAATGCTATTTTTAAATTAAATTCTTTTTTCAGTGATCTTTTTATTTTCATTTTGTCGCTTATGTATAAAATTATACCAAACAAAAGTGTCATCCATCCAATAATTTTAACTGTTCTAATATTTTCAATTAAACCAAATTTACTGACGAGGTATCCTGTTATTAGTACCGGTAAAGAAGATACAAGTATTAAGAATAAGAGTTTTTTGTTCTTTCCAAAATTAATCAAGTCTTTAAAAAAGTAAATCACTACAGCCAAAAAAGATCCCACATGAAGACTTGTGTCAGTCAAGAGATTTCCAACTGAAAAACTTGAAAAATAATTAACTAAAATTAAATGAGAAGATGAGCTAATAGGCAAAAATTCTGTGATGCCCTGCACCAATGATAATATAAAAACTTCAAACATATAAATTATAACTTAACTTAAGATTGATTTTTTGCGTTAAATGCCAATGCATAGCAGATATGCATTAAATAGTCAGCTATAATAAAGGAATATTCAAATATAGGTAAATATACATTACCCATTTTTCATTTTAAATTGTTGCTTTATAGATTAGTCTAATTCATATGACAAAAAAAATGTTACAGTTTACAAATTTGGATCAACAAACTCCTTTGAAAAGAGAGACCAATAAAAGAAAAGAAGATTTTAACGAAATTTATAATGAATATATTAATGAAAAAGCAAAAGACCAGTCAAGTAGATGTTCACAATGCGGTGTTCCATTTTGCCAGATCCACTGTCCATTAAGTAATAATATTCCAGACTGGTTAAAGCTTACAGCTGAAGGCAGACTAAAAGATGCATACGAGATTTCACAAAGTACAAATAATATGCCAGAAGTGTGCGGAAGAATATGTCCTCAAGACCGTCTGTGTGAGGGAAATTGTGTAATTGAACAGTCTGGCCATGGTACAGTTACCATTGGTTCAATTGAAAAATATATTACAGATACAGCCTGGAAAAATGGTTGGGTAAAACCACACAAAATAAAAAAAGAATTAAAACAATCGATAGGTATTGTCGGAGCCGGACCTGCAGGAATGGCTGCTGCTGAAGAGCTAAGAAAATCAGGTTATCAAATTACAATATATGACAGACATGATAGACCAGGTGGATTGTTAATTTATGGTATTCCAAATTTTAAATTAGAAAAATTTGTTGTAGAAAGAAGAACAAAACTATTAAGAGATAGTGGAATTAAATTTGTTCAAAATTTTGAAGTAGGTAAAAATAAAACTCTTGCAGAGTTAAAAGAAAAACATGATGCTATATTAATCGCCACAGGTGTTTACAAAGCTAGAGAGATAGAAATAACTGGACATGAACTTAAAAATATTTTTCCAGCAATGGATTTTTTAACAGCTTCTAATAGAAAAGGTCTTGGAGACAAAGTAGAAATGTTTGATAACGGAACTTTAAATGCCGAAAATAAAAATGTAGTAGTAATCGGTGGTGGAGATACTGCAATGGACTGTGTAAGAACTGCAATAAGACAGAAAGCTAAATCAGTAAAATGTATATACAGAAGAGATAAAGCAAACATGCCAGGCTCAGCCAGAGAAGTTAATAATGCTGTAGAAGAGGGTGTGGAATTTATTTGGCTAACTAGTCCAAAAAAATTTATAGGAGACCATAAAGTTTCTGAAGTTGAAGTAAATAAAATGGAGCTTGGTGAGCCCGACTCATCTGGTAGAAGAAGTCCAATTATAAAAAAAAATTCAGAATATAAGATTAAAGCAGATATAGTTATAAAATCCCTAGGTTTTGATCCAGAAAATATCCCTAAACTTTTTAATTATTCAGAACTATCAATTTCAAAATGGGGAACAATTAAAATTGACCTACATACCATGCAAACTAATATAGACGGAGTTTTTGCTGCTGGAGATATTGTTAGAGGTGCCTCACTAGTAGTTTGGGCTATTAGAGATGGAAGGGATGCGGCCGTTCAGATAGAAAAGTATCTTAAAAATAAAATAAAAAAAGAAAAAACTGAGCAAGCAGCGTAGAAATGAAAAACTATAAAAAAAATAAAAAATATTTAGAAGAAAATTTTATTTATGATTCAGGCATGGAACATGATGCATGTGGAGTAGGAATGGTAGCTTCAACTGATGGTAAGAAATATAGAAAAATTGTAGATTATGGGATCGAAGCGTTAAAAGCTATTTGGCACAGAGGAGCAGTAGATGCGGATGGAAAGTCAGGTGATGGAGCAGGGATACAACTTGAAATAGCGCCTAGTTTCTTCAAGGAAAAAATAATAGAAACTGGACACGCTCCAGATCTAACTAAAAGAATTTGTGTAGGCATGGTTTTTCTTCCAAGAACTAACTACGCCGACCAAGAAAAGTGCAGAGAGATTATAGAGTCAGTTTTATTAAAAGAAAATTTTTATATATATGGATGGAGACAAGTACCAGTAAACCCAAAAGTATTAGGGAAGACTGCAGATCAAAATAGACCAGAAATTGCTCAAGTCTTATTTAAAAAAAATGAAGATTTAATAACTAATGATCTAGAAAGAGAATTATTTGTAGTAAGAAAAAAAATTGAAAAATTAGGTCGTGAATTACAGCAAAAAGAATTTTATATTTGTTCTTTTAGTTCAAGATCAATTGTTTACAAAGGTATGTTTCTTGCTGAGTCATTATCGGATTTTTATCCAGACTTAAATGATAAAAATTTTACTTCCAGATTTGTAATTTTTCATCAAAGATATTCTACGAACACTTTTCCAAGTTGGGATTTAGCACAACCATTTAGAACTTTGGCGCATAATGGTGAAATCAACACTGTTAAAGGTAATATTAATTGGATGAAGATTCATGAACAGGATATGTCAAGCCCACTGTTTAAAGATGTTGATGATTTAAAACCAGTTATTCGAAGCACTTCCGATTCAGGTGCACTTGATAATGTTTTTGAATTATTGACGCATTCTGGAAAGTTAGCACCACTTATAAAACTTATGATGATACCGGACGCTTGGTCCAAGAGAAGCAAAACAGTGCCAAAAAATCATCAGGATTTATTTAATTTTTTAAATAGCACAATTGAGCCATGGGATGGACCTGCAGCAATTTGTGCTACAGATGCTAAATGGGTTTTGGCAGCAACTGATAGAAACGGTTTGCGTCCTTTAAGGTATTCAATAACATCAGATAATTTATTTTTTGCTGGCTCGGAGTCAGGTATGATTAAAATTTCTGAGGAAAAGATTATTTCAAAAGGTAAACTAGGTCCAGGCCAAATAATAGCTATAGATCTTAAAGAAGGAAAATTATTTAAAGACAAAGAAATAAAAGACTATGTAGCAAAAGAATATAAAAAATACAGCAAACAAATCATAGATTTAGATAAAAAATTATTTGCTGAAAAAGAAAAAGCAGAATTTAAAGGTGAAGAATTAAGAAAAAGACAATACTTGTCAGGATTAAGTATTGAGGATTTAGAATTAATTTTACACCCTATGGCGGAAGAAGGCAAAGAAGCTTCGGGTTCAATGGGAGATGATACTCCAGCCGCAGTATTGTCTAGTCATTTTAGACCTATAGCTCATTATTTTAGACAAAATTTTAGTCAAGTCACAAACCCGCCAATAGACTCTTTAAGAGAAAATAAAGTTATGAGTTTAAAAACAAGGTTTGGAAACCTTGGTAATATTCTTGATTTTGATAACCTAACTAAAGAAAATATATATGTATTAGACAGTCCAATCCTTACAAATTCTCAGTTTAGAAAATTAAAAAATATTTTTTCAAAAAAGATTAGAACCATAGATTGTACTTTTGATGTGAGGTTATCACTAAAAAAAAGAATCGAGGAAATAAGAGAAGAGTGCGAAGTGGCAGTTAGAGAAGGAGGTAGTTATTTAATTTTATCAGATAAAAATATTTCTTCTAATAAAGCTAGTATTCCTTCAATATTAGCTGTGGGAGCAGTACATTCTCATTTAGTTAAAGCAGGTTTAAGAGGATATTGTTCAATTAATGTTGAAAGTTCTGATGCTTTAGATACACATACTTTTGCTATTTTAATTGGTGTTGGCGCAACAACAGTAAACCCATATTTGGCAATTGATAGTATTTACCAAAGATTTGAAAAAAATTTATTTGGTAAGGCTGACTTTGAAAATTGCGTTACAAAATTTAAAAAATCTATAGACGCAGGACTTTTAAAAATTATGTCTAAGATGGGTATTTCTGTGATCAGCTCATATAGAGGTGGTTGTAATTTTGAAGCTGTTGGTTTGAGTAGAGCTATAGTGGCAGACTACTTCCCTGGGATGGTATCTCGTATATCTGGAATAGGAATAACAGGAATTGAAACAAAAATAAAAAATCTTCATAATAAAATTGCTGAAAAAAATATTTACACCTTGCCAATTGGAGGACTATATAAATATAGAAAAACTGGAGAAAATCATCAATATCAAGGAAACTTAATACACGTTCTTCAGCATGCTGTAGGGACTGGATCTTACGAAACTTATAAAAAATATTCTAAAGGCATTCAAGATTTATCACCAATTAATTTAAGAGATTTACTCCAGTTTAAAAGCAAAAGAGATCCGATTAATCTTAATGAAGTTGAGCCTTTAGAAGAAATATTAAAAAGATTTGGAAGTGGAAGCATGTCCCACGGAGCACTTTCTGCAGAAGCTCATGAAATTTTAGCAACTGGTATGAATAGAATCAAAGGTGCATCTTGTAGTGGAGAAGGAGGGGAAGATGCCAAAAGATTTATAAAATTACCTAGTGGAGACTCCGCAAATTCACGTGTAAAACAGATTGCATCTGCAAGGTTTGGAGTCACAGTAGATTATTTGAATAACGCAAATGAATTAGAAATTAAAATGGCCCAGGGAGCTAAACCTGGTGAAGGCGGACAATTGCCAGGCTTTAAAGTTACCGAAGAAATAGCGAGACTTAGACATTCAACACCTGGTGTGACTTTAATTTCGCCTCCACCACACCATGACATTTATTCAATAGAAGACTTGGCACAGCTTATTTATGACTTAAAGCAAATAAATCCCAAAGCAAGAGTCGGAGTAAAATTAGTGGCATCAACTGGCATTGGAACAATTGCTGCAGGAGTGGCAAAAGCAAAAGCAGATATAATTTTAATTTCAGGACATTCTGGTGGTACTGGAGCAAGTCCACAAACAAGTATTAAATATGCTGGAGTTCCTTGGGAAATGGGGCTTACAGAAGCTAATCAAATCTTAACATTAAACAACTTAAGGCACAGTGTAACTCTAAGAACTGACGGTGGGTTAAAAACTGGAAAAGACATTATTGTTGCAGCTATGATGGGAGCGGAAGAATATGGAATGGGAACTTCTTCTTTAGTTGCCATGGGTTGTATAATGGTTAGACAATGTCATTCTAATACATGTCCTGTGGGAGTATGTAGTCAAGACAAAAAGTTGAGAGAAAAATTTACCGGCACACCAGAAAAAGTAGTAAACCTTTTTACCTTTGTCGCAAAAGAAGTAAGAGAAATTCTTTCAAAACTAGGGTACCGTTCAATAAATGAAATTATAGGAAGAACAGATTTACTTAATCAGATTAAAAAAGGCTCACCCAATCTTGATGATCTAGACTTAAATCCACTTTTAGTTCAAGCTGACCCTGGAGACAACCCTAGATTTTGCAAAGATAAATTAATAAATAAAGTTCCAGATACATTAGATGAAAAAATTTGGGATGATATAAAAGAAAAAATTAACGACAAAAAAGAAATATTTTTTGAGTACAACATCGAAAACACATGTAGATCAGTAGGAACTAGATTATCACACTATGTGTATAAAAAGTTTGGCAACAACAAGCTGGAAAAAGAAATTTTAAATATTAAATTAAGAGGATCTGCTGGGCAATCTTTGGGTGCTTTTTTAGTCAAAGGTTTAAAATTGATTATCGAAGGGGATTGTAATGATTACGTAGGAAAAGGATTATCAGGTGGTACTATTATTGTTTATCCCTCTTCTAAAAGCAAATTAATCTCTAATAAAAACGTAATTATAGGTAATACAGTTTTGTATGGAGGAACATCAGGAAAACTTTTTGCCTCCGGTCAAGCAGGCGAAAGATTTGCAGTTCGTAACTCAGGTTGCTTGGCAATAGTAGAGGGATGTGGGGCACATGGCTGCGAATACATGACAGGTGGTGCAACTATTATACTAGGAGATGTGGGAGACAATTTTGGAGCAGGAATGACAGGTGGAATGGCATTTGTTTATGACCCTAATAATAGATTCGAGGATTTTGTTAACCCTTCATCAATAATATGGCAGTCGGTTGAGACAGATTACTGGAAAAAATTTCTAAAAAATAATCTAGAGGATTTTTTAAATGAAACTAATTCACAAGTCGCAAAAAAAATATTAGAAAATTTTGAAACAGAAATATTAAACATAAAACAAATTTGTCCAATAGAAATGTTAGACAAGTTAGATAATCCAATTACATTAAATCCTTCAGTTAAAAAAGCAGGTTAGATGAAAAAAATAAATATTTTTTGTTTTGGTTTTGGGCAGGTAGCAAAAAATTTTATAAATAAAATAAAATCTGAAAATATTAAAATTAATTTAAATGTTACATCAAGAAATGATTCTGAAAAAAAAATTTTTAATGAAATAAATTATAACAGTTATCAATTTTCAGAAAAAAATTTTGATCATTTGTTAATTGAAAAATTGAAAATATCCGAACACATATTGGTATCAATATCTCCAATTAATGGAAATGATATTGTGGTTAAAAATTTTCAAAAAATACTTTTGGAAATAAAACCCAAATGGATCACATATCTTTCAGCAACAAGTGTTTATGGCGATCATAACGGAGCTTGGGTAAACGAAGAAAGCAAAACTAATCCGACCTCTTCCACAGGTATAGACAGATTGAAAGCTGAAAATGCCTGGATAAATTTGTCGAATAAAAAAAATTTACCATTGCAGATCTTTAGGCTGTCGGGCATTTATTCAAATGAAAAAAATATACTGACTAGGCTAATGATTGGAAAAGAAAAAATAATAATAAAGAAAAATCATTTTTTTTCGAGAATACACGTAGAAGATATTGCAAATGTATTATTTAAATCTCTTTTAAAATTCAAATCGAAGGAAATTTATAATATTTCAGATGATAAACCAGCATCATCAGAAGAAGTATCTTCTTACGGATCCACGTTATTAAATATTAATCTTCCAGAAAAAATAAATGCCTCTTCAGTTGGTAATCAAGTATTAAAAAATTTTTATAAAGACTCAAAAAAAGTAAGCAACAAAAAAATGAAAAGTTTTTTTAATTATAGATTAAAGCATCCAACATATATAGACGGATTAAACTACATTAAGAACAATTTTATCTAATTCTTTTACAATTTTTTCAAGGTGTTTGCGGCTTGAAAGACTATGATTTCCATTCTTAATAATTAAAAGTTTTTTTTTACTCCCTTTAAATATTTTTAAAACTTTTCTAGAAAATGATACGGGCACAACCTCGTCTTTACTTCCATGCACCATTGTAATATTAATTTTTGAATTAATTTTCTTCGATAAAACCTTATTTTTTCTCCCATCTTTAATTAATTGATGGCTAATCGGATATTCATAGTCTCCATGTTTTATATTACAAATCCCTTTTTTAATAATTTCTCGCTTAGTCTTTTTATCAAACTTTTTCCACATTATTCTAGTTGTAAACTCAGGTGCAGAGCCAATACCAACAAAACCTTTAATTTGTTTTAAAAAATCTTTAAAAATAATTAAAGATATCCACGACCCCATACTTGATCCAATTAAGACAAAATTATTCTTCTTTACAATTTTTTTAATTGAAATTTTTACATCTTTGCTCCATCGGCTTAGATTAGTTTTAGTAAATTTACCTGATGATTTTCCATGTCCTGAATATTCTATTGCCAAAAAGCCTAATTTTTTTTTAATTGCATATTTCTTGAATGCATGAGGTTTTTCTCCTTCAATATCTGACATGAATCCGTGAAGAAAAATAACATATAGCTTTTTTTTAAAATAATTGTCTAAATATCTTAGTTTTTTTGATTTAGATATTTTTAAGTATTTATATTTTGCCATAAAAAGTTTGTGCAACTAATCTAATATTATATTACTTTAACATATGTCATCTAGAATAAAAGTTTTACAGGTTATAACTAAACTAGGGTATGGTGGTGCTGAAACAGGCTGCTATGATCTCGCGCACTATCTATCAGAAAAAGAATGTAAATCAATAATTGTTACAAGTGGCGGTCCTCTTCTAAAATTTATAAGAAAAGAAAAAGTGAAGATCATAAAATTGCCAGTTCAGTCAAAAAACCCTTTTATAATCTTACTTAATACCTTGCTAATATCTGTAATAGTAATTTTTAACAATATAACAATTGTACATGCAAGAAGTAGAGCACCGGCATGGAGCTGCTATTTATCATGTCTATTAACTCGACGAAAATTTGTAACTACATTTCATGGCACATATAATTTTACTAATTCAATAAAAAAATTTTATAACAGCATAATGGTAAGATCAAAATTAGTTATAGCGGGTTCAAATTTTATTTTTAATCATATAAATGAAAATTATCAAAAATACCGAAATCCCAAAAATAAACTTTTAGTTATTTTTAGAGGAATAAACTTGGAATATTTTAATAATAAAAATATTTCTCAAAAAAAATTAAGTCAACTGATCAACGAATGGAAAATTGATGAAAATAAATTTAAAATTTTGCTTCCAGGCAGATTGACAACTTGGAAAGGTCAAGAAAAATTCATTGAGTCCTTAAATATTTTAATTGAAGATTATGACAAGCAAGATTTTCAAGCTATAATATTGGGCTCTGATCAAGGGAGAAATGTTTATACAAAAAAACTTTATAACTTAGTAGAAAGATATAATTTAAACCAGAAAGTATTATTTGTAAGTCATTGTAATGATATGCCTTTAGCCTATTCAATAGCAGATGTTGTAGTTTCTAGTTCAATAGAACCAGAAGCATTCGGTAGAGTTGCAGTAGAAGCTCAAGCAATGAAAAAACCCATAATTGCAAGTAATATAGGTGGCTCAAAAGAAACTATAATAGATGGAAAGACTGGATTTTTGTATAAATTTGACGACCCAAGAGAACTTGCAAACAATTTGAATAAGATTATGGGATTAGACAAAGATACATTGAATTTAATTGGAAACGAGGGTAGAAAAAACGTATCAAAAAAATTTGATGTTGAAAAAATGTGTCATACTACTTTTAGTGAATACAAAAAATTGTTAAATATTTAAATGCCTAATATTCATCTTTTAGACGGAAAAAAAATAACATTCACAAGTTCAATTGATGGTTTTGAGCTATCAAAAAAAATTAGCAAATCTTTAGAAAAAGTTGCTTTAGTAATGGAAGTCGATGGTGAATTGAAAGATTTAAGTTATAAAATAAAAAAAGATAGCAAAGTAAAAATCGTTACAGCTAAAGACCAAGAAGGAATTGAAGTTATAAGGCATGACGCAGCCCATATAATGGCAATGGCAGTACAAGAACTTTTTCCTGGGACACAAGTTACCATTGGCCCTGTAATAGAAAATGGTTTTTTTTATGATTTTGCAAGAAAAGAACCTTTCACTTTAGATGATCTAAAGAAAATTGAAAAAAAAATGTCTGAAATTATAGATCGTGATGTTAAAACAAAGAGAGAAGTTTGGAAAAGAGAAGAGGCAATTAACCATTTTAAAAAACTAGGAGAAAAATATAAAGCTGAAATCATAGAAAGCATACCAGAAGATGAGGAGCTTTCAGTTTATCATCACGGAGAAAAATGGCATGATCTTTGTAGGGGCCCGCATTTGGCTTCTTCTGGAAAAATTGGTAAAGCATTTAAGCTAACTAAAGTATCAGGCGCTTACTGGAGGGGAGACTCTAAAAATGAGATGCTCCAGAGAATTTATGGCACATGCTGGGCAAGTAAAAAAGAGTTAGATGAATATCTACATAGATTGGAAGAAGCCGAAAAAAGAGATCACAGAAAACTTGGAAAGGAAATGGATCTCTTTCATTTTAGAGAAGAAAGTCCAGGAGCTGTTTTTTGGCATGAAAAAGGATGGATATTATTTCAAAGACTAATCGAATACATGAGAATGAAACAAAGATTAGCTGGTTACAAAGAAATAAACACACCAGAACTATTGGACAAAACGTTATGGGAAAAGTCAGGTCACTGGGAAAAATTTGGTGAACATATGTTTACCTCAGAAACTCCAGACGAGAAAGTTTTTGCAGTTAAGCCTATGAATTGTCCAGGTTGTGTACAAGTATTTAATCAAGGATTAAAAAGTTATAGAGATTTGCCTCTTAAATTATCTGAATTTGGAAAAGTTCACAGATATGAACCTTCGGGAGCCTTACATGGACTATTAAGAGTTAGAGCTTTTACACAAGACGATGCTCATATATTTTGTACAGAAGAGCAAATAACACAAGAATCACTGACAGTAACAAATCTGATACTTAAAATTTATAAAGATTTAGGATTTGAAAATATAATACTTAAATACTCAGATAGACCCGAAAAAAGAGTCGGTGATGACAGTACATGGGATAAATCTGAAGCAGCGCTTCTTTCAGCTATCAAGCAATCAAATCTTGAATATACTGTTAATAAAGGAGAAGGAGCTTTTTATGGACCAAAAATTGAGTTTGTTTTAAGAGATGCCATAGGTAGGGACTGGCAGTGTGGAACTCTGCAAGTTGATTTAAACCTTCCAGGAAGATTAGGAGCAACCTTTATTGACAAA
>MDTC01117194.1_pt1 | contig 13781 bp, 7 predicted proteins | sample 811181 | NCBI WGS metagenome assembly MDTC01 (sample SAMN05326644, study PRJNA326480) | marine metagenome | isolation source: seawater | place: Pacific Ocean: North | collected 2011
AGGTGCGGGCGGTGCTGGAGGCCAAGGGCCATGCGAATGTGATGAGCCCGTCATTCGTGTTTGCGGTGAAGACGGCAACACCTACGACAACGCATGCGAAGCGCGCTGCGCAGGGACATTCCCCGCATCCGCTGGACCATGTGACCCAAATGCATGTCAAGCGGCTGCAGATTGCGGCGATGCTGGCCCTAACTGTGACTATCGCTGCCTCAATGGACGCTGCTCCCCCATTTGTGGCGCAGCTTGTATGAATGGACTCGACTGCGCTCCAGGGCAAGACTGCATCGACGGTCGCTGCTCGGGCGCACCAGACTGTCCGGATCCCAATATGGCCGGCGTTCGAGTGTTTGGACGTACCATTGAGGAATGCGAGCGCTTGGTTGCAGCGGCGGCCATCGTCTGCGAAGCAGAAGAGGAATTGTACAATAATGCATGTGGCTGTGGCTGTATTGGGGATGGCGGAGCACCGATGATGTGTGACTGCCCAGATGTCAACGAACCCGTGTGCGGTCTTAACGGAATCGAATATCAGAACATGTGTGAGGCAAACTGCGTCGGCGTCGATGCCAATCCCGGTTTGTGCAATGCGTGCGAACCACAGGAATGCATGAATGAGTGTCCGGCGAACACGGTCCTTGCAAGGAATGATCGCGGCTGCGAAGTCTGCGATTGTTGTGAGGTGCCTGTTTGCAACAATGTCTGTAATCTCGGAACGCGCCGTAATGAACTTGGCTGCCCCTCGTGCGAGTGCTGCCCAAGTTTAGACGCGTGCAATCTAGATTGCCCTGCTGGCTATGTGACCGATGCCACGGGGTGTGCGATCTGTGAATGCAGCGACGAGGAAGTGATTATCCGGGAACGCGAGAACTAACCGGTCAACTGACTCGTGTTAGGGTAAAAGGCTGCCTAATGTGACCGAGGTCCACTAGGCAGCATCATTCAACAGATAGCTGGACAAGCGATTCCACGGGTCGGCACTCCAGATCCTCGTGACAGGGCAATGTTGTGCGCCAACTCGTCAGATTCTGGAAAGAATATCCGCATCGCTACAGGAAATGGTACGGTCTCGGGTTAATCTGCCTGATACTGACCAATGTCTTAACGGTCTCTATCCCAACGTTTATTCAGTACGCGATCGATGGCATTGCGACGCCTACGCCCGGGGCCATGTCGCCCGTGCAGTGGTCCCTGGTGATTTTCTTGGCCGGCTTCTGCATCATTGTTGTCAGGACGTTGAGCCGGACCCTGTTCTTCAATCCTGGGCGGGTTGTTGAATTTAGAGTGAAGTCTGACATTTTCTCCAAGCTCCTCAACCAGCCAAGAGCCTATTTTGATTCGACACAAACCGGCGACCTGATCAGCCGCGGCACAAACGATGCAAACGCGATGAGGGCTCTGATCGGATTTGGCAGTCTCCAATTATTCAATGTGAGTTTCATAGTCATCCTCACCACGGGAAGAATGCTTCAACTCAGTGTCCCACTCGCTCTCTACTGCGTCGTCCCACTCTTTCTTGGAGCCCTGGTGATGCGTTGGGCCGTCATCAAGCTATGGGACTACCAGGCGGCTCTACTGGCGCAGCTCAGTGTTCTAAGCGAACGGATCCTAGAGTCTTATTCTGGCGTGAGCTTAATTCAAGCTTTCAACGCCAATGGGGGCGCCCAACAGCGATTTAGCTTCGAGAATGACACGCTGCTTGAGATCAGCGAAAAAATGCTCTCCATCAGGACATGGCTTTTGCCCGTAGTTGGGATTGCCGGCCAGGTGTGCGTCGTTGTCGTTCTATTTTTTGGTGGACAAAGTGTCATCAACGGCCAACTCACGGTGGGTGAACTTACGGCCTTCTTGACCTACATTACTGTGCTATCGGGCGGCCTTCGGTCACTGGGCTTTCTGATTGGAGCGTTCCAACGTGGACAAGTCGCTCTGGGCCGGATTTATGAGTTGCTAGATAACCCTATCAATCGACCGACAGGCCAAGCACAACCGCCACGACCAAGCGAGCAGGGCCACTCGCTCAGTGTACAGAATTTAAGTTTTTCGTATCCAGATACAGACATTAGGGCGCTGAAAAACATGTCTTTCGAACTGGACGCAGGTCAGACCCTTGGTATCTTTGGAGCAACCGGTTCCGGCAAAAGTACTCTGCTCAAGGTGCTCTCCCGGGTGTATGATCCGGGCCCCAACCAAGTTTTTCTATCCGGGGCGGATATCACCCAACTCTCCGTTGAATCCTATTGGTCAGCCGTCGCGTTGGTTCCACAAGAACCTTTCCTCTTTTCTCGTAGTCTTAGACAGAATATTGCGCTCGCAAGCGATGGTGTCTCGCTAAATGAACAACGCCTAGAAGACGCCCTAAGGGATGCTGCATTGTCCGATGAAGTGGCGTCGTTTCCCGATGGGCTTGAGACTATCGTGGGTGAGAGAGGCGTGACCGTCTCCGGCGGGCAGCGTCAGCGGACCGCCCTAGCTCGAGCGTTTTACCGCCCCTTTGAATTGATTATCTTAGACGATGTAATGAGTGCTGTTGACCACGCGACCGAAAGCATGTTGATCGATGCAGTCTATCGGCGCACCCAAGGGCAAACCGCAATTCTTGTCTCTCACCGTCTGTCCGTACTGACTCATGCAGACCATATAATCGTCCTCGAAGATGGTGCAATCGTCGATCGCGGCACCCACGAAGAGCTGTGCTCGCGGGACGGTGTTTATCGCCGTGCCTGGACACTCCAGAACCAAAGTGAGCTCAGTGAGTCGGAGTCGCACGATGGATAACCCGGCAAAGAGCGACTGGCAACTTATTAAGCGCCTATGGGATCACATCGTTGATCGCCGTCGGGTGGTCATGACTACCCTCATATTTATCCCTCTCGGCACCCTGGCTGAACTCGGGCAACCGCTTTTACTGAAATATGCAATCGATGAAGGCGTGACCAAGAGTGATCTGTCGGTCTTACCCCTCGCTGCGGGCCTCTTCACGGCACTGTTACTCACGGGGTTCCTATCTAAAACCTTTGGCATGTACACCCTCCAGAAAGCGGGCCTGAAGACGATCGCACAGCTCCGTTCGACAATTTTTAAGCATGTGATGGGTCAAGGTCAGAGTTTCTTCGACAAGCGGACAACGGGCTCGATTATGACCCGAACTATCAATGACGTTGAGGCCATTTATGAGAGCCTCGCTTGGGGTGCGGTCGGACTGATCGCTGATGCATTGATGATCGTTGGCACCTTTGTCGTCATGCTCACGCTCGATTGGAAACTATCGCTGGTCTCCTTTGCCCTATCGCCGCTCATCGTCCTGATCGTCAATATCTTCAGAAAGCGTTTACGGGTCTTCTACACGCGCATCAGAAAAGCGTTGAGCAATTTAAACGGATACTTTGCCGAACAAATACACGGTATGCAGGTCGTCCAAATGAATGGCGCACAAGACAGAGCCCTTAAAGATTTTCGGACACAAGCTCACGACTACTTAGACACCTATCGAAAAGCCAATTGGTGGGATGCTGGCCTGTATGCGATCATGGATGGCATGAGCGCTCTCGCTGTTGGTATCATGCTGGCCTATGGTGCCTATGCAATCGGTCTGGAGATGACTGGCGTTACCCTTGGCCTTTTGGTGGCCTTCATCGATTACCTCACCAAAGTCTTTGTCCCTATCCGAGAACTGTCTGGCCGCATGGCCATGATCCAACGGTCTGCAGCGGCGTTAGAGCGCGTGTTTGGCCTTTTGGACACCGACACAGAAACCACCGACGGCGCCCACAGTTTACATCACCGGTCTGGCTTTATTTCCTTTAAGAATGTCAATTTCTCATACAGCCAGGATGGGCCTCAAGTGCTCCGGCAAATCCAATTTGATGTCAAGCCCGGTGAGGTTGTCGCCATCGTTGGCGCGACTGGCTCTGGCAAAACGACGATTAGCAAATTACTACTGAGGCAATACGATGGCTACCAGGGAGACATTTGCCTTGATGCCGTCGAGCTGCGCAACCTGACAAAGCATGATGTTCGTTCGAGTCTCGCGGTCGTCCAGCAGGATCCATTCCTTTTTCAGGGATCAGTGAGCGAGAATATCACGCTTTGGAATCCAGACATCACCCCTGAGATGGTCAAACAAGCGGCTGGTCAAGCACACGCGGCTGGCTTCATCGAGGGTCTACCGGGCGCCTATGATTTCCATGTTGCAGACCGTGGAGGAAACCTATCCGCCGGTCAGCGCCAGCTTATCAGTCTTGCACGAGCATTTGCTTTGAACGCACCAGTTGTTATCTTGGACGAAGCAACGTCTAGCGTCGACTCCGTCACAGAGCAGCTCATCGACGGTGCGATCGATAGACTGTTCAAAGACAGAACTGTCCTTGTAATTGCTCATCGCTTATCGACGATTGCGAAGGCAGACCGAATCCTTGTGCTGGATAAAGGTGAGATTGTGCAATCAGGGCCCCACCACACGTTAGCCAACCAACCCGGACGGTATCGCCGCTTGGTGGAAACAGGCTTCTCGGTTTGAAACCTGGTCGGACAAGGACGCGGGCCGTCAGCTTAAAGATGGTCACATGTGGACTCATCTTCGCGACGTTTGGTTGTAATGAAGCACCGAAAACTGTTCTTAACATTAAGACCGCCAAGGCCCCCACCACAGAATTGCCGATTCATCCAGGCCCGGTGAGCATGGACGATTGCGAAGATTGCCACCCCTCACAGACCGAAGCATTTAAGGCAACTGGTATGGGCCGCTCTTTGTACGCCCCAAATAATCAACCCATCATCGAAAATTTCGATAGGTCCGCGGCGACGGTCACCCATCCCCAAATGGGGGCAACGTACCGGGCCTACCGAGATTCATCAAACCATTGGTGGCAGGAGGAGCGTGTTGCGGGCCAGCTGGTTCAGACCGTTCAAGTTCAGTATATAATTGGGTCAGGAAACCATTCTCGATCGTACTTGGGCATTATCAATAACGAATTAATACAACTTCCGCTCACCTGGTATTCACAGGCTCAAAAGTGGGATCTCAGTCCAGGCTATGAGGGCGCTGGGCACATGAGATTCCTAAGGCCTATCGGGCCCGAATGCCTTTTTTGCCATAACAATCTAACGCCCCATGTAGATGGCACTGCAGCGACCTATCGATGGCCATTGGCCGAGGGGATTGGCTGTGTCCGTTGCCATGGGGATGGCTCCATTCACGTCCAGAAACGCAGAGTTGGCTATGAAGTACCAGCAGGCCAGCCAGATCCGACGATCATTAATCCTCAGCACTTGAGGCCGTCTAAGGCATTTGAGATCTGCCAACAATGCCACCTCCAAGGTCATGTGCGCTTGTTGCTACCCAACCAGCGCTGGGACCAATATGATATCCGAAACGACCTTGCCAGCCACCACGGTGTCTATGCTCTGCCAACACAGCAAAACACAGTCGAGATCGCCAGCCACGCCGAACGGCTTTTAGACAGTCGGTGCTCAAAAATGTCTAAGCAAACACTGCAATGTATCGATTGTCATCAGCCACACAAGCATCAAGTCAGAGCGGTGAGCGCCGTCTGCAATCAATGTCACCAGGACAAAGGCTGCACAGACATTAAAGGCATGAAGGCCGATAGCCGATGCGCACAGTGTCACATGCCTAATGTGCGCGTCAGCGATGCACCGCACATGAAATTCACGGACCACAAAATCCAGCGGACTCATACTCAGCGCCAGCCGTCTCCCGGTTCGGGCAGTCGACCCTTGAAGGCTTTACTGGCACCAAAGGGGACAGGCCTAGAGGTGGAGACATATCGAGCCCTCGCTGACACACTCGCCAGCGTCCGGGGAGACAAGCATATCAGACGTCTTGGCCCCGCAACTCAAGCGTTGGCGCGCTATCTACCTCATTCCACGTGGTCCAAGGCCTGGTCTATATACGGACGCGCGATGATGGTTTTGGGACGTAACGTTGATGCAGTGGCGGCATTTGACAAGGCGAATCGCCTTGCGCCGAGTACCCACGGCTTCAAAAGTATGCATATTCAAGCGTTATTAAACCTAAAACGGTACGTTCGGGCCCATGAATTGGCCAAGAACCTGGTGGCCGCGCAGCCTGATAGCGGATATGCTCATGGCCTTTTAGCCAATAGTTTGCAGCGGCTGGGTCGACACGATGAGGCGAATCAGAGCTATGAACAGGCCGTACGGCGGCTCCCCAAGGATTCAAGCCTGCAATTCAATTGGGGCATCAACCTGCTAGAATCGGGCCAGCCAAAGGCAGCAGCAGAGCGATGGGCTGGCGCTGTAGACGCCGACCCGCTCAATGTCGATGCTCATATAGAATTAATCACCTACTACCGAGCCAATGGGATGGATACGGACGCCAATAATCAAGCGGTGCTGGGCTACCGGGCCAATCCCAACAACGGTCGAATCCGTCTGGAAATCGCCCGAGAAGCGCGGCGAAATGAACCGTTCTCACAGGTCTTTGAACGATATAATGCAGCCATCGTGGCAGACCCGAACCAAGTCGCAGCCTATCTTGAGCTCTCGAAATATGCCGAGGCCAACAATGAACCATTGATCGCTCGTGACGCCCTGTTTCGCGGGCGAAACGCAATGCCTACCTATCCGCATTGGGATAGACTCCAAGCCGACCTTAAGAAAACCTTCGACAGACCAGATGAGCCTCAGTCTCGCTGATTAATATTGTAAACACCGCGACCCTCAGCAACTTTGATTTCTTCGGCGCCCTGAAACACAGACATACTTACGACAACGACTCGATTGCCGGTTCTGATGACATCCGCGATGCAAACAAGATCGGCCGGCCCGGCTGGCTGAAGATAATCGATACGCAAATCAATGGTTGAGACAGCCTTACCCGCATTGAGGGTCGTCCAGGCCGCCAATCCACCGGCCGAATCGGCCAGGGCCGAGATGACGCCACCATGAATCGCAGGCCGACTGGAGTCACCTACCAAGCGCTCACTATAGGGAATTTTAAGGGTAGCGCGGCCCTTTTCCGTCGACACAACTCTCAGACCTAAAAGTTGATTGAACGGCACAGATTTTTCAAAAAACGCCTCGAGCTGTTCAAAAGGCATCAATCAGTCTCCCTACCGAACGACGGAACCGCTCTCACTTTGTCCACCAACGGGCACCAAGCGCCCAGACCGGTCTTCGGCCATCAGAAGCATGCCCTGACTTTCAAATCCAAAGATCGTCCGAGGCGCAAGATTGGCCACGACCACGACTGTCTTTCCGACCAATTCCTCGGGCGTCATATGTTGGGCAACGCCAGCGAGGACTTGCCTGGTCTCAAAACCAAGGTCTACCTGAGTCCGGATCAGCTTCTTGCTCTTGGGAACCGCCTCGGCCTCCAAAACTGTTCCTATCCTCAGATCAATTTTGGTAAAATCATCAAATGCAATGACGTCTGCCAAGGGTTCAAACTCGGCAACCTCGGCCGTGGAGTCAGGCTCCGGCTGACCTTTGTTAAGCAACGAAGCGGTCTCCGCTTCGATTTGCTCGTTGGTCAACTTCGTGAACAAAATCCCAGCCTCACCTAATCGATGTCCCGACGGCAGCAGAGACCGACTTGCATCGTCCCAGATCAGGCTCCCCTCCCCATCTTTCTCAGCGCTGTCTACAAGACCATCGAGACGCAGCATCGTTCTTAATTTCGCCATAGAAAACGGAAGAAACGGGTCGAACAGAATCGAAAGACTCGCCATAATTTGTAAGGAGATGTGGATGGTGTTTGCGCATTGCGTCAGATCGTTTTTTCGTGTCGACCACGGCTGACTGTCGTTGAAATACTTGTTGCCGAGTCGCGCGAGGGACATCGCCTCGTCTAACGCATCTCGAAATCGATAATTCGCGATCATTTGCCCGACCCGTGATGGGAAACCATCGAGGGCAGCCAGGGTCTCTCGGTCTAACGTCGATGGGGTCTCAAGAGCCGGTACGCATCCCTCGAAATGCTTTTGCGCAAACGAGAAAGCTCGATTGACAAAATTACCCAATGTGTCGGCCAGCTCATTATTGACAGCCGCCTGAAGGCCGTCCCAGGAAAAATCAGAATCTCGTGTTTCAGGCATTACTTTTGCGAGACCATATCGCAGATAGTCAGCCGGGTACTTCTCGAGAAATTCATGGAGCCATACCGCCACACCGCGACTCGTAGATGTTTTCATGCCCCTTAAGTTGAGGAACTCGTTTCCCGGCACATTGTCTGGGAGTACATAATCTCCCTTCAGGTGGAGCATGGCGGGGAAGATTACGCAGTGAAAGACGATGTTATCTTTGCCGATAAAATGAATCAGCCGGCTGTCATCATCCTTCCAATAACGGGTCCATGCATCGGGTTCGCCCTGTTCTTTCGCCCACTCTCTCGTCATAGAGATATAGCCGAGCGGCGCATCAAACCAAACGTACATCACCTTACCGCTGGCATCGACACCCTCTCGGTCAGCGGCCGCTTTAGGCACCGGGACACCCCATGGTAAATCACGGGTCATCGCTCTTTTGGCAAGCCCCTCTTGTAGCCAAGACTTGACCTGGCCCCTGACATTTGGCTTCCAGTGGTCTTTGCTGGCGATCCACTCTTCCAACCAAGGCTGGACCTCATCTAAGGGAAGATACCAGTGGGCTGTCTTTCTGAGCTCAGGGGTCGCATCGGTGATAGCTGACCTCGGGTTGATCAGTTCGCTGGGACTCAAAGTCTGTCCGCAACGCTCGCATTGGTCACCGTATGCGTCATCGTAGTCGCATTTTGGACACGTGCCACGCACAAACCGGTCCGCTAAAAACAAGCCAGCCTCCGGGTCATATAGCTGTTCCTGTGCCTCAACCTGGAACACGCTTTTGTCAGCCAGTTCGGCAAAGAAGGCCTGACTTGTCTCAGCGTGCATTTCACTGGTGGTCCGACCATAATAATCGAAGCTCACCCCAAGACCATCAAATGCATCCGCCATCATCTGGTTGTACCGATCCACCACAACCTGTGGGTCAACGTCTTCCGATCTTGCCCGCAGCATGATGGGGACACCGTGTTCGTCCGATCCACAGATGTGCAGAACATCTTCACGCTTAAGTCTCATGTAGCGGACAAAAATATCTGCAGGCAAATAAACGCCGGCAACATGCCCGATGTGGATTGGCCCATTCGCATAGGGTAGAGCCGAGGTGACCATGAATCTCTGACTGGTCGTTTCTGACATTTTAGTTCCCAAAAAAGCAGCAAACAGAGTTGTGTGATAACCGATAAGCAGCCGTCCCGGTATAAAAAAGCAACACCGTTGGTCCTAACCAGCAAAGCAGGCATACAGCACCGGTGAAAGGCCACCCCTATGAGTCCAAATAAGGGAAGAATGACCCACCAGCAAAAAAGTGGGGGTAGTCAACCCTAAAGCTATTGTATGCTAGAGCGAATGGTCTTGGTGGGGTATGAGATTGAAAGTACGCGTCTGTTTATTTTTCTTGGCATTATTGACGGCTTACGGATGTGATGACCCAGCGCCGCCGGCAAGAGACAACCCTGATTTGGCGCTCGAGCCAGATGTTCAGGTGGTCATCCCTGACGCAATGGTGGAAGCTGACCTAAGCATCGACGCGGCCGTCATTCCAACAGACGCCGCTCCCCTGCCCCGAGTCCCCGCAGCTGTCGAGACATCGATCTCCGTTAACGAATCCGTGGCGGGTACAACACAACGGGTGACCTGCACAGTCGTCGACGCGGATGGGAACATCATTGAAGATGCTGCCACGCGAGTCGACATCCGCCCGACGGTCGGCTGGGCTGTCGTTGAAGATGAAGACCGTACCTACATTGGACAAACCGCCCAGCTCTATCAGGTTCGCTGCTACGCAAATCGCCTTGGCCTTCAAGATGAAACCCCAGCGCAATGGCTCGTTACGGCGGGCCCATCGACACGTTTGAGTGCTCAGGTCGTACCGAGTACCATTACAGCGGGTGATTCAGCAGAGACGACATGCGAGGGCGAAGACGCTTATGGCAATCCGACAGATGTCTCCGCAGTCACCTTTGTCGCTCAGCCAAACAACGTGACCTTAGCCGATGGACGCGCCGCTGGAACTGCCGCGGGTCGGTATCTAATCTCTTGCATTGGTGACGGCGTTGCATCCACGGAGGCTGCGACACTCTTAGTCGAGCCAAGCCGCGCCGTTGACCTTGTGGTGGCCCTCGATCCTCAGGCTCAGGTCTACCCACTCAATGCAATCCTGACGGTCAACGCCTATCTGATCGACGCCTTCGGAAATCGAGTCACCGAGCACGATATTGAATGGCAAATGGCGCCTGAGTTACCGCAATTCGGCCCTGGGCGATTTCAGCTCAATCAGGAAGGCATCTATGGGTTAACGGTCCGAGCAGACACGGGCAATGAGGTTTTAGAGCGCGCTTTTCCGATTCGGGTTGACTCGTCTGGCCCATCGATTCAATGCACGTCGCCCGCCGAGGGGGCCATGCTGCGAGTCGGGGACAATGTGGTGCTACAAGGTCGAGTCAGCGACACCAGCGGTATTGGCCTCGTCGAAGTCGATGATATTCCAATTCCAATCGATGAAGCCGGTGCCTTCTCCTGGCCTGTCGAATCCGTTCCCGGGGTTAATGTTCACACGGTGACGGCCCTCGACGAGTTTGGACAGGAGACGCAGATCATTTGCACATATTTCGCTGCAGTGGACTACCTACCCGAAGCAGACACATTGCCCGACGCCATCACCCTGGATTTTGCGCCGGCTGCCATTGACGATGGGCCGGGTAAAGACCCCATCAATAGTTTCGCCGATTTATTTCGATACGTCATCGAATCTCCCGCTCTGGTCAACATTATGAATCAAGCCGCCGTATCGCAGAACCCGATTATCAATAATCAATGCTTGCAGCGATTTTTGGGGGCATGTATTGCCCGTGCGACGGTCAACTATCGTTCCCTCGACATTCGGGGCGCGAGAACGGTCTCAATGGGCTTGTACAACGGCGGTTTGCTGCTGGCCGTTAGCCTAAATAATGTGCGAATCAACGTGCGTGTGTCAGGCACGCTGGGGGCCGATGGGTACTTAGAAGCGCGAAGTATTGTAATCGGTGGGCGCTTCGCCCTTGGTCTAAATGAAGCAGGCGTCCCGCAATTGACCCTGGACCCAGCATCGGCGGTCCTTGATATAGGTCAATTGAGCTCAGACTTTTCAGGCTTCGGTGGCTTCCTCATCGACCTAATCTTTCCCATCATCAGCGGTGATCTAACAGGGCAACTCGGCGATACATTAGGTGACTTTATCTTCGTCGAACTCGACACGATCTTGTCCGGTGCTCTCGCTGGGCTTGATCTGTCTGCATTCAGTTTAGGCTTCGATATAGAATCGCCGTCCGGTGATTCGATTCAGGTCGCTATGCCAACGAGTCTGACCACTATGAGTGCTAGCGAGTCGAGGATGAGGGTCGGCCTGGGGACACAGGTGACAGGCCCAGCGTTAAATCCACGTCAATCAGCAGGCATCCCCCTCTTCGGACCACTCACAGTCCCGGACCGAAACGATCCCGGCAGTTTGAGCGCTCTCATCAATCTCGGGTTGGTCAATCAACTCATGCATGGCCTCTGGCGCGCCAATTTTTTTAATCTGGATGATGCTGGCGGCCTGCTCGGTGGAGACGCCGGCGGCATTGGATTTGGCTTCAACTTATTGGTCCCCCCTGCTGTTGAACCCATTCCTGGTGAAGACAGACTCCGAGTCCATTTTGGTCCAGCTCGCGGTTCCCTCAGCTATCCTGAACTTTTCGAGGAACCTATATCCTTAGTCATGGCGGCGACCTTGTCGCTAGATGTTGCCCTCAGCGATGAAGGACAGCTTGAGTTTGGTGCCAACGGGCTTGAGTTTGAGACACTCCGTCTCGTCATCGAGGGCGTGCAGATGGAAGCCGCAGACCAAGAGGCGCTCGAACAGGATCTCGGCCAAATTGTCCAGGCCCTGGCTGGGGGTGCACTCAATCAGGCCTTGCCATCCTTGCCTGTCCCCTCCATTAGCCTACCGGATGACCTGGTCGAATATGGGGTCCCCGGCAATGTTGTCTTGGGGCTATCGGGTCCAAGACTGAATTTATCGCCCACCCACATTCTTCTCGACGGAGATCTCGGACAATGAAGCATTGTATTGCACTTGGCATTATCGCCGTCAGCACCGGCCTGTTCGGTTGTGATGATTCCACACCTCAACCGGCGGCCAGGCCCGACCAAATGACGCCCATCGACTTGGGGGTCGTCGAAGACATGGCTGAGTTTATCCCAGATGCAGCGACACTTGTTGTGGACGCGGCTCCGGAGCCGCTCTCCTGGCTCGATGTCAAGATCACGCCCACCCGGGCACTTTATGCGACGGGCATGGAGTACGGACTGGCGGTTGACGCGTACGACCGAGTTGGACTGCCGACGGCGACTCCGCCCCTTCAGTGGCGTGTCGATCCAGAGGGCGCTGCGACAATAACAAATGACCAGTCCATCACCTTTACAGCGTCGGGTGCTGGCACACTCTACGGATGTCATGGAGAGGTATGCGGCCAAGTTGGCTTTCGGGCCGATGATGGCCCCCCCCGCCTGGCTATAGAAACGCCTGCTCGAGGACAAGCTTTTTCCGGGGCTGACGAGCAAACCATCGCGGTATCAGGCCAAGTTATAGACCTGAGCGGCGACACCACAGTGTTTTTAAATGGCAGCCCAATTGAACTGGACGCTGACGGCCGATTCAACCATCCAATGGACGCACAATTTGGTATCAATCGGATCGAGATTGTCGCAGATGATGGCATCAGCAACGAGACCACCAGCGACACGCGAGACGTCGTTTGGGCCCCATCCTATTTGCCAGTAAACGACAATGGAGTGGCTTTGGAAAATGCTGGATTGATGCGCCTGGACCAAGCTTTATTCGACTCTGAAGTCGTTGGCCCTGCCGCCCAAAACCCCAATGACATTAACGTCACTGGTCTAGCTAATCTCCTAGAAGTGTTTTTCTCACTGATCGATATCGCAAGCTTGTTGGATGCCGATTCTTTGCTGGGCGATTCCGGCGGAAGCTTTTCTATCGAGGCCGCTCAGCTGGGTTCGGCGGAGGTGGAATTCTCGGTAACAGATGTTGGACTGGAACTGTTTTTGAGATTCCCAGAGGTGAACATTACAACGGCCGGATCCGTCGACCTACAAGGACAGGCGATTTCACTCGACGGCCGAATCACCATCTCGGTGGCCGCCCGAGTGGAACTTATTTTAACGGTGCAGGAGATGTTCGATGTCGATGTCGGAGAGACAGGCGTTGTCGTCGAGTCAGTGGTCGGAGACTTTGACGCCGAAGGCTTGGGCGCACTGCTGACGGTCGGGGGTGGAGGTATCACGGCGGCCATCGAAACGGCCTTCGCGGACCTGGTCGATGGAATCGTCCGAACCCAGATCGCTGACTTCACCCGTGATGCACTACTCGGCTTGTTTGGGGACCTTCGAAACTTGCCTATTCAACTCGACACTGGATTCGAAGGTGTGGCCCCCCTTGACTTGGTTTTAAGCCTTTTTCCAGTGAGCGCAGATCATCGGGCAAACACATGGTCACGCTATGTCCTTGATGGAAGCCTAACGCACTCCACCCCCATCGAGCAAAAGCTCAATGATCCCGGCGTCGTTAAACAAGACCAGTCAAATTGGTCAGATCAACAAGGAGATGGCATTGGCATTGGCCTGAGGCTTAGTTTCTTTAATGCGCTTCTCCATGAAGTATGGCGGGGCAATCTTCTCAAC
>MDTC01230683.1_pt1 | contig 13781 bp, 10 predicted proteins | sample 811181 | NCBI WGS metagenome assembly MDTC01 (sample SAMN05326644, study PRJNA326480) | marine metagenome | isolation source: seawater | place: Pacific Ocean: North | collected 2011
AAGGTCCGATACCCGGATGATACCCGTCGCGGAATTCTCGGACACGGAAGCATCCTCACACTTACCTCCCATGCTAACCGGACGTCCCCGGTACTTCGTGGCAAGTGGGTCATGGAAGTGCTGCTTGGTACGCCGCCACCGCCACCGCCACCAGGGGTCCCTACTCTTGAGGATACTAAAGGCTCGGCAGATGGGCGCTTAATAACTACTCGTGAGCGGATGGAGATTCACAGGGCGAATCCCGCTTGTGAATCTTGTCATAAACTCATGGACCCCATCGGTCTCGCACTCGATAATTATGACGTGACAGGTAGGTGGCGCACCCGTGAGAACGGAGTGCCGCTTGATACCAAGGGTGAGTTTTACGACGGCACCCCTATTGAGACTCCGGGCGACCTAACGCAGGCTTTATTGAATCGACCCACACCTCTGGTGAGGACTTTTACTGAAAATCTCATGGCATATGCACTTGGTCGGCGACTAGAGTATTACGATCAACCGACTGTTAGGGATATCACGAATCAGGCTGAAGTGAATAGCTATCGCCTCTCATCGTTTATCCTTGGGATCGTGAAAAGCCATGCTTTCCAGAAGCAAAGAGCAGGGGGGAGCGTCCAGGTTCCTTTGGGTGAACAAGAGAGCCACTGAGGAGATTAGCGAGAATATGAACTTTATTACCGGTAAGCAGATCGGAAGACGAACGTTCTTGCGCGGAGTAGGTTCTGCCGTAGCGCTCCCCTTCTTGGGTGCGATGGTTCCTGCGGGTCGAGTATTATCTGGTTCCCAAGCACTCGCTGATCCGACACGTCTGATTGCTATCGAAATTGTCCATGGCGCTGCGGGGAGCAACGAATGGGGAGCTACTCAGGATCTCTGGTCACCAGCTGAGGCTGGTCGGGAATTCGACCTAACTCCTAGTTCGCTCCTGCCGCTGGAGGATTACCGCAAGTATCTGACCATCATCAGTAATACTGACGTCCGTCAAGCTGAGGCATCGAAGCCGAAGGAAATTGGGGGTGACCATTTCAGATCCAGTGCCGTATTCCTGACGCAGGCTCACCCCAAGCAGACCGAGAGTTCTGACGTATATGTAGGAGCGTCATTGGATCAGCTTTATGCAACTCGCTTCGGGCAGGATACCCCTATTCCGTCTATGCAGCTCTGCATCGAAAATGTTGATCAAGCAGGAGGGTGTGCATACGGATATGCATGTGTGTATACAGACACGATTAGTTGGGCTTCTGCCTCTGAGCCGCTCCCAATGATCCGTGATCCAAGGATCGCGTTTGATCGTCTTTTCGGGGCTGGTGGAAGTCCGGAAGCTCGAGCAGCACGCCGTCGGACAAGCCAGAGTATTCTGGACTGGGTTAGTGAGGATATAGCTGACCTAAAGCGCACACTTGGCCCTAATGATCAGATCCGATTGGAGCGGTACTTGGAAGATGTCAGGGAACTTGAGCGCCGGATTGAAGGTGTCGAAGTGAAAAACCGTTCCGGAGAGGTCCGTGAGCTTCCAGAGGCACCGGCGGGTGTCCCCGATTCTTTCAGTGAACATGTTCGCTTGATGTTCGACCTCCAAGCTCTCGCATTCGCATCCGACATGACCAGGGTCTTCTCACTTAAGCTTGGTCGGGATGCATCATCACGTGTATATCCAGAGAGTGGAACTGACACCCCGTTCCATCCAGGATCACATCATAATGGGAGAGAGGAAGGAGTCTTGGATTTTGCGACGATCAATAAGTACCACGTTGGCATGCTTCCTTATCTCATGGATAAGTTGAGCGAGGTCTACGAGGGTGATACTCATCTCCTTGATAAGACGATGATTATCTATGGTTCACCAATGGCAGACGGTAATCTTCACAACCATCGCCGGTGTCCTTTGATTACTCTTGGTGGCGCTAATGGGCAGCTTGACAATAACCTCCACGTGAGGGCACCGGATGGTACCCCTATGGCAAATGCTATGTTAACACTGATGCATAAGCTTGGTATGGGTGACGTTGAGGGTTTCGGGGATAGTACTGGAGAGTTGTCACTCACGGCACCAACGAGCAAGGGTTAAGGGGGCATTTTGGGATTGAGTGCAGACCGCGCTTCTAGGAAGTTATCAGTGAGGACTTGGGTCTCTATGGGTCTCTGCTTTTTCCTGGTTGCAGCCGTTCCGGCAGATGCCCCCATTGCAGATGCGTCCATGCGCAATGATGCGGCTCAAGTGAGGCTATTAGTAGCGAACGGTGCGGAACTGAATGCCGCTCACGGAGACGGCATGACTGGTCTTCACTGGGCTGCTGAGAATGGGAATCCTGAAATTGCGAGCATCCTTCTGGAATCTGGGGCAGATGTTGAGGCCGTAACACGGCTCGGGGCGTACCGTCCGCTTCACCTTGCAGCTCGCCGGGGAGATGCGTCAGTCATTCAGCTTCTACTGGATGCGTCAGCAGATCCTGAAGCTGAGAGTGCGACAGGGGGCGTGACACCGCTCCATTTTGCCGCCGCGTCCGGAAGGGCAGCATCAGTTCAAGCGCTGATCGATCATGGTGTCGAGCTTGATGCAAGAGAGTCAATATGGGGTCAGACTCCTCTAATGTTTGCCGCAGCAACTGGACGTACAGAGGTCATCCGATTGCTTCTTCAAGTTGGAGCTGACCCGGCTTTGACAGCTGCGGTGATCGATATGCCGTCACGTGATGAGTTTGATCGCCAGGATCAGCAGGCTCGGCGAGCACGGATGGCAGAGACTGAGCCGACAGTTGATCGAACAAGAGAAGTGAGGCAAGGAGGTACTGAACAAAGGCAAGCTACCTCCGGTTCCGGAGGGGCCCGGAGTGAACAGGACCTGCTGTTGGTCCAGCAAAGGGACAGGGTCAATCAACCACTCTCTCACGCTCAGCTAGTGGGAGGATACGGTGGTATGACTGCTCTTTTAATGGCTGTTCGTGATGGCCATGCCTCAACAGCCTTCGCTCTTCTGGATCATGGAGTGGAAATCGATCAGGTGAGTGCAGGGGATCACACTTCTCCTCTCCTCATGGCGCTTATTAATGGCCACTTCGGTCTAGCGATGGAGCTTTTCAAACGTGGTGCTGACCCAACGGTCGCGAGTGATGCTGGTGCGACACCGCTATACATAGCACTGAATACAGAGTGGATCCCTAAATCACGGCATCCACAGCCTACGCACCGTCTTCAACAGGAAGTCACATATCTGGATCTGATGAAGGCATTCCTAGAAGCAGGAGTCGACCCTAATGTGAGGCTCACGAAGCAGCTTTGGTACACGACATTTGGTGATGACTACCTAAGGACCAATAGGACTGGGGCGACTCCATTCTGGCGAGCTGCGTATGGATTGGACCTTAGAGCCATGAGGTTACTGATAGAGTACGGAGCTGATCCGAATATCCCAACGCAGAAAACTGCCGGTAGAAGTTATCGTGGAAGGGGTGAGGCTCAATCTGACGTGCTGGATCCTTCTGGACTTCCTCCTGTGCGCGTTGGAGGTCCTGGCGCCTGGCCAATTCATGCAGCGTCAGGGATAGGATACGGCGAAGGGTTCGCTGCGAACATTCATAGGCATGTGCCAGAGAGTTGGGTTTCCTCAGTGCGTTACCTGATTGAAGAGCTCGGGGCTGATGTCAATGCCAGAGACCATAATGGGTACACAGCTTTGCATCACGCAGCAGCTCGGGGAGATAATGAGTTGATTCTTTATCTGGTATCTCAGGGGGCTGATGTCTCAGTAGTTAGTCGCAGAGGTCAAACGGTAGCGGATATGGCGAATGGTCCGGTTCAGAGAATCCTTCCGTTCCTTCCTACCGTAGCACTTCTGGAAGGACTTGGTTCTCAGAATAATCACAACTGCGTGGCTTGCTGACCTGAGAAGAACAATGAGCATCCCTACGGGTCTCTCACAAAGGAGCCCCAATACGCCTGGGGGCCAAGGTACCGAGGGTTAGCCACTCTAGCTCATACTGAATAGACTGGTTTTACCCGGCATCAAACAGTGCACCTTTCCTGGTCAGTCCGGATATTGATGTGTACCGTTGGAACGTGGAAATACTCCTACTTTGAGGTTACACAGATGCACTGTCGTTGGCTTTTTCTCGGAATGGTTAGTGTGGCTCTCACAGGTGTTCCAGCGAGCGCACAGATAACAAGTGGGGAACTCTCAGCTGCTAAGCAGGTGCTTAAGTGGCGCGAGATAGGTCCGACGATTATGAGTGGCCGCATTTCAGATATTGCCGTCGTTGAATCGGATCCGAGCACCTTCTATGTGGGCACAGCAACAGGTGGAATCTGGAAAACTGAGAATGCAGGGACAACTTTTGAACCACTTTTCCAAGGAGAGAAGACTTCCTCGATCGGTGATGTAACGGTTTCACCATCGAACCCGAACGTTATTTGGACGGGCACAGGTGAACCCCAGAATCGCCAATCTTCCCCCTGGGGGAATGGGGTATACCGCTCGACTGACGCAGGTGCGTCTTGGGCCCATCTTGGCCTGGAGAACACGCATCACATATCCAGGATCCAGGTGCATCCCATGGATCCTGAGGTCGCATATGTGGCAGCTGTGGGGCACCTATGGGGTTCGAATACGGAAAGGGGAGTCTACAAGACAACAGATGGGGGACAGACCTGGGAGCATGTTCTGTTCGTTGATGAGCATACAGGCGCGATCGACTTAGTAATGGACCCCAATGATCCGATGACACTGTTTGTTGCAATGTACCAGAGACAACGTCGGGCTTGGGGCTTTAATGGGGGTGGGCCCGGTAGTGGAATTTATCGGACGGTAAATGGTGGGGTTTCCTGGATAGAACTAACCGATGGGCTCCCCCAGGGAGATAAGGGTAGGATTGGGCTGGACGTATACAGGGGTAACGGGAATCTGGTTTGTGCTCTAGTTGAAGCGGATGCTCGGGCACCAGGCCAAGGCCGGGGTGGTGGTCCCGCCCCCAGTGAGCAGAAGAACGGGGTGTATTGTTCAAGGAATCGTGGTGACAACTGGGAACAGATGTCGTCTACGAACAATCGTCCGATGTACTACTCACAGATCCGGATCGACCCGAATGACGCAGAGCGGATATACCTAGGTGGATCAGATCTTTACCGTTCTTCTGACGGGGGAATAAATTTCACAAATGATGCGGCAGCAGGAGTGCATCTTGATCATCATGCGCTTTGGATAGATCCAAATAATTCTGATCATCTACTCTTAGGGAGTGACGGAGGTCTGAGCGTGAGTTGGGACCGTTCAGATAATTGGTATCAGTTCAGAAACTTGCCGGTCTCGCAGTTCTATGAAATCGGTGTAGATAGTAGGGAGCCTTATCATGTATGTGGTGGACTCCAGGATAATGGTTCCTGGTGTGCACCGTCAGACACGTGGTCGGATCAGGGCATCCGCACTCGAGACTGGTATAATGTTGGAAGTGGAGATGGGTTTTTTACCGTAATGCATCCGGGAAACTCGAACGTTATGTTTGCTGAATCTCAGGGTGGTAACCTGACTCGTTTGGATCTCACGACGATGGAGCGATCCCGAATTCGCCCAATTGGTCAATCGAACGAAGATGGTGAGCAACCAGCTTTGCGCTGGAATTGGGACTCCCCAATTCTGCTGTCCGTTCATGACGAAAACACCATCTATGCTGGTGCAAACATTCTCTTCAGATCTCAGGATCTAGGGCAAACATGGGACCCGATAAGCCCTGACCTTACTCATGAGATCAGTCGGGATTCCCTCTCGATTATGGGTGTTCTTGGTTCAGATCCTCAGATGTCCTTGAACGATGGTCAATCCAACTACGGAAATCTTACCTCGATCGGGGAATCGCCAGTGAATAGTCAAGTTATTTACACTGGAGCAGACGATGGGCGGGTTCAGCTTACACAAGATGCCGGCAATACCTGGACTGATCTTACGGACAATATTGAGGGCCTTCCAGACAATGTATATGTGACACGCATCGTCGCATCACATGCGGATGCGGGAACGGTCTACATAGCTTTTGACAATCATCGTTCAGATGATTTTTCGCCCTATCTCTTCGTTAGTACAGATTTCGGAAATGAATGGCGTGCGATAGTGAACGGTTTGCCTCAGTCTTCTCTCAACGCTCTTACTCAACACCCACGTAATCCGAATTTGATTTTTGTTGGAAACGAAATCGGGGTGTACGTATCAGTCAATGCCGGTGGCCAGTGGGTTCAACTCGACAATGGGCTTCCGACTGTACCGGTAGATGATATCAAAATTGAGCCCAGAGAAAATGATCTGGTGATAGGAACGCACGGGCGGGGTATTTGGATTATGGATGATATCACTCCGCTTGAAGAACTCACTCCCGAGGCGATTACGGCAGAGGCTCATCTTTTTGGGATTCAGCCAGCGGTCTCATACAATCGGTACACACCTCAAGGATGGACCCCAGGCATCTTCTCGGCCTCGAATCCGCCGATGGGTGTACGCATGAGGTATCACTTGGCGGAAGATACAGACGAAGTGTCTCTATCGATCACGGACCTGAGAGGGCAGTCGATCCGCAGATTAGAGGGCACAGGAAATGCAGGCTTAAACGAAATGATCTGGGACTTAAGGATTCAAGAAGAAAATTCTGGGGGTGACCCAATGAATCCCGGTCCAAGGGTGCTCCCGGGGACATACTTAGTGCATCTTGAAGCAGGAAACAGTGTCCTTGAAGGTGAGTTTTCAGTTCGCCTAGATCCCCGTGTCACCATTAGTCAAACTGTGCTACTGGCACGTCACGATGCGATGATTTCTTCATACCGCTTATCCGGAGTGGTTTCGGAAGCCAACTCAGCGCTGGGAGAACTGGAGGAACAGCTTGGAGATGCCTTGGATTTACTAGATGAAGTGAGCCCAAAAAGTGAGGACTTGAAGTCCGAAATTGAGCGTCTTCTAGGAGAGGTTGATGAGATTGGGAATGATCTAGGAGAAGGGGGTAGGGGCGCAAACTTGGTTGGTCAAATCGAAGGAGTTACTGGCTCTCCAACTGCTGATCAGTTGCTTCAAATTGAAAAATCATGGGATGAAATGCCCGCATTTATCGATAGACTTAACATCTTAATCACTTCTGAGGTTCCGGCTCTTTATGCACGACTTGATGACGCGGGCATTCGCCCGGACCCTGGGTCTGCGATTGAAATGCCAAGGCGACGGCGCTAGGTGATGACGAACATGGAACAAATTCAGTTAACCCTACCGAACGGTGATGTCCTGACAATGGAGCGCGGTGTGACACCGGGCGAAGTCGCCAGCTCGATCGGTCCTGGTTTAGCTAAGGCAGCCCTCGCCGCAGTAGTCGATGGAGAGACAGTAGGCCTAATGGATCCTCTTCAGAGTGATGCAGATATTCGGATCTTGACCTTGAAGGACCCTGAATCACTTCCCGTACTAAGACACTCTGCAGCTCATGTGCTCGCGACTGCAGTCCGAGAGTTGCTTCCAAATGCTGGAATTGGCTTTGGTCCAGCTATTGAGGAAGGCTTCTACTACGACTTTGACGTAGATACACCGTTCACCCCGGATGACCTAGAAGCCTTTGAGAAGAGAATGGTTGAGGTGACTGTAGCCGACCAGCCGTTTGAGAGGCGGCAGGTGACAAAGGATGAGGCTCGCCAGCTTTTCGAGGACGATCCACTCAAACTTGAGCGCTTAGAGGAATTCGAGGACGATGAGGTAATCACCGTATATCAGAACGGACCATTTCTAGATTTGTGTAAAGGTCCTCATGTGCCGAGCACGGGAAAACTTAAACATTTCAAGCTTCTTTCTGGTGCGGGTGCCTATTGGCGTGGGGATGAAAAACGTCAAATGCTCCAGCGGATCTATGGGACTGCCTTCCATAGTCACCCAGAGTTGGATGAACACTTAGATCGGCTTGAAGAAGCAAAGAAAAGAGATCATCGGGTCATAGGAAAAGAACTGGATCTCTTTAGTATCCAGGAAGAGGTTGGCTCTGGCCTCATCCTGTGGCATCCCCGGGGTGGTATCATCCGTCACACGGTTGAGGAATTCCTAAAAGAAACGCTTCTCGAGCACGAATACGAACTTGTGTTTACTCCTCAGGTTGCTAGCGAGGAGCTTTACCGGATGAGTGGACACCTCGAGGTGTTTGAGGAAAATATGTTCCCAGTCATGGAAGATGATGGCGCGCGTTTTCGTATGAAACCTATGAATTGCCCTCATCACTTTATGATCTACAAGACACAGACTCGCTCATATCGCGACCTTCCATTGCGCTTTGCTGAACTCGGAACCTGCTACCGTTACGAGCGTTCTGGGACCCTACATGGCATGCTTCGCGTGCGCTGCTTCACTCAAGACGATGCCCATATATTTGTGAGGTCTGACCAAATCGCTGAGGAATATGACCGCCTTCTGGATCTGGCAGACTACCTATTGAAGATCTTTGGTTACGAATATCACCTTGCCCTTTCTAGTCGCCCAGAAAAAGCAATTGGTGATCCCGAGGTATATGACCAAGCCACTGAGACATTGCGGGGAGTATTAGAGAGGCGAGGAGCGGACTACATCTTAGATGAGGGTGGAGGTGCCTTCTACGGACCTAAGATTGATGTGAATCTCGTTGATGCGATTGGCCGAGAATGGCAGGGAGGTACATTCCAGCTAGACTTCCAGATGCCTCATCGGTTCGGGCTTGAATATATCGGTGCCGATAATAAACCCCACCAGGCAGTCGTAATCCATAGAACCTTGCTCGGCTCTATGGAGCGATTCATCGGCGGATTGATAGAACATTATGGTGGTGCGTTCCCCACGTGGATGGCGCCAGAACAGGTCCGAATTCTTCCCGTGGGTGAGCAGTGGAATGAGAGTGCTCGTGAGTTTGCAAAAGATTTGGAACAGGCGGGTATACGTTCGTCTCTAGAAGCACGAGATACTCTCGGATACCGAATTCGTGATGCAGAGACATTGAAGATCCCATATATGGGAGTTATCGGAGAACGTGAGGCAACTAACGGTACGGTTGCAGTACGAAGACGTGGCATGGGAAAGAAGCAAGAAGTGATGGACAGGGGCAGCTTCATCGATAGGGTAGTAGATGAGATTCAAAACAAGTCTCTTGGCTAGATATTACCCTAGTTACTAGGCCAGGAACTCCAAGGGTGACTGGAGATCAGGTCGTTAGTTAACCGTATGTGCTTATGGGCGCAGGGAGCCGTTGACCTGGCATCTGACTTCTCACAGATTGTCGTTCCGCTGCTTGCAGCGGGTCACAGTCAGGAAGTGGATCGCAGTGACCGGCGGTCCCGCCTTCAGGGCTCCTAGAGAGCTGACGTGAGGGTCGCGAAGATCGGTACTTGGGATTGTTCCAAGGGTCGTATCCTGTGGTCGCGGCTCGAGACTTGTCTCGGGCCTTTTTTATACAACGGATTTATTGGAGGTCAACAGAAATCAGCAAAGAACGCATTCGTGTAAACGAGCAGATTAGGATCAGCCCAGTGCGGCTCATTCAAGATGATGGCGAGCAAATCGGTATTGTTTCGATGGATGAAGCCCGTGAGCGTGCGGCCGAAAGAAAGATGGACCTGGTAGAGGTTGCACCGGAAGCTCGACCGCCTGTGGTCAAGATGATGGACTACGGTAAGTACAAGTATGAAGCTGCACGTGCTGCTCGAGAATCGAGAAAAAAGCAGCATGTCATCCAGGTCAAAGAGGTTAAATTTAGGCCTGGTATTGAAGACCATGATTATAAGTTCAAGTTGCGCCATGCTCGGCGTTTTCTTGAAGAGGGTAACAAGGTCAAACTGACGATGATGTTCCGTGGTCGGCAGGTGACCCACCCTGAGATTGGACGCGAAGTGCTTATTCGGGTTGCAGGTGACTTGGAAGACTTGGGGACACTTGAGACGAGCCCGAGTATGGAAGGACGGTTGATGTCAATGATTGTAGCGCCGTTGAACACTAAATAGCGGAACCGGGCCCTGGATTGATTGGTCCGGGGAAGACGGAGGTCGATATGCCAAAGATGAAAACGCACCGTGGGGCCGCCAAGCGCATAAAGAAAACTGCGAGTGGTAAGCTTAAGCGGATGAAGGCGTTCAAGTCCCATATCTTGACAAAGAAAGACAGGAAGCGGAAGCGCAGGCTTCGCAAGTCTGATCTCGTGGCAGGCGCAGACCGTAAGCGCCTGAACCGAATGCTACCCTACGGATCTTGAGGAGTTAACCATGCCCAGAGTGACTTCTGCTGTCGCACGTAATAAGCGAAAGAAAAAGGTCCTGAAGGCAGCCAAAGGCTACTTCGGGGGTAGGAAGAACTTATATCGTACTGCGAAAGACGCGGTGGAGAAGGGTTGGGAGCACGCGTACAGAGATCGGAGAAAAAAGAAAAGAAACTTCCGACGCCTCTGGATTGCACGTATCAATGCGGCCGCGAGAGAGCATGATCTATCATATTCTCGGTTTATTAACGGACTGAAGCATGCTGGAGTTGAGCTCGACCGCAAAGCGCTTGCTGATCTTGCAGTACATAACCCTGAAGCGTTTGGACATGTTGTCGATCGGGCCAAGGCAAGCTTAGCAGCTAAGACGTGATGATGGGATAGGGGACCTGAGTGGTTTCTAGGGTTGATCTAAATATGGCTCCGCCGCTTAGGCTGCGGGGTCTTTTTCCAGTGAGTCATTTTGTATGGCTGATGTGGGATTGCGACCGAATACACCGCTGATAGCTTTCGCCACTATTCAGACAGCGTATTTACACGGGATCTCGAATGACCGATAAGAGTCTGATCGCCGTTCTTAAGAAGTTCGAGACTGAGGGTCTGGCCGCCGTTCGGGATGCATCTGACCTAGGTGCTCTAGAAAGGGTGCGGGTAGAGTTACTCGGACGTAAGGAAGGCAGTATCTCTGTAGTGCTCCGGGGGTTGAGTAATGTGCCGCCAGATGAGCGTCCGACTGTGGGCCAGGAAGCAAATCGAGTAAAAGAGATATTGAGCAGGGCGATCGTCGAGCGTGAAAGCTCGTTCATCGAGGGTACGAGTATTAGTCATGAAGACCTGACTCTTCCTTCGAGGGCTACTTGGGAAGGTGCAATCCATCCTGTTACCCAAGCTGTAGACGAGATTTCAAAAATCTTTCGGGATCTGGGATTCACACGGGCGCGTGGCCCAGAGGCGGATACTGAGTGGTACAACTTCGAGGCATTGAATACCCCACTGGATCATCCGGCTGCAGACGAACAGGATACTCTATATCTCACGGACTCGGTTCTGCTGAGGAGTCACACTTCTCCTGTGCAGATGCGAACAATGGAAAAGCACGATCCGCCAATCCGGATTATCGCCCCCGGTTGGGTCTACCGCAGGGACACCTATGATGCGACACACACCCCGGCTTTTATGCAGGTAGAGGGCCTCGTTATCGACGAGGGTATCACATTTGTGGATTTCAAAGCCACACTGGCTGAATTCGCACGGCGTTATTGGGGTCCTGACACAGAGGTCCGTTTTCGCCCTTCGTTCTTCCCATTCACGGAACCCAGTGCCGAAGTTGACGTTAAGCGGGTTGTCACACGGCAGGATGGGACACGGGAGGAAATGGAATGGTTGGAGATTATGGGTGCAGGGATGGTTGATCCTGCAGTAATCGAAAATGCGGGGTACGACCCAGAGCGTTATACCGGTTTCGCATTCGGAATGGGCCCGGGCAGGATCGCCATGATCAAGCACGGCGTTGATGACTTGAGACGTTTCTTTGAAAATGACGTCCGTTTCCTGGGACAGTTTACATCGTGAATGCCTCGTATCGCTGGCTCTTAGACTGCGTACCAGGGCTGCAACTTACACCAGAGGAAATTGGTGAACATCTTGCTTTGCGCGGAGCACCTCTTGATGGAACAGTCTCTCCGGGAAGAGGACTTGAAGATGTTGTCGTGGGTCGAGTAATCAGTGCCGAGAAACATCCTAATGCTGACAGGCTAACATTGTGCGAAGTCGATGGCGGAAAGGGGATCGTATCTGTTGTGTGTGGAGCTCCAAACGTTCTGGAGGGGGCCTGGTATCCATTTGCCCCTGTAGGAGCAGTTCTCCCGGGCGACCTGAAGCTGAAAAAAGCTAAGATTCGAGGTGAGGTATCTCATGGTATGTTATGCTCTGCAAAAGAGTTAGGGCTAGGAATAGATCATGGGGGAATCTATCAAATTCATGGAGAGTTTATACCGGGTGAGTCGTTTATAGAGGCCATGGGGCTGGACGATGTCACGATGGATGTAGAGATCACTGCGAACCGCGGTGATCTGCTATCGCACCTAGGTATTTCAAGGGAACTCGCACATGCGGGTAGGGGAACTGTGCTAGTTCCGGATTTTCCTGATGATCCCAAGATTTCACTTGCCTTTGAGCGAGACCGGGAGGAAGCACGTTTTGGTGCTGTCGGTATTCGAATTGAGGACCCGGACCTATGTAGCCGGTACCTTGGAGTTGTCATTCGGGGGGTATCGGTGGGCGAGTCTCCGGCATGGCTACAACAGAGACTTCGAGGGGCCGGTGCCCGTCCGATCAATAACGTAGTTGATGCTACCAACTATGTAATGTTGGAGTTGGGCCAACCACTTCACGCTTTCGACCTGAACAAGTTAGAAGGGACTTCGATCGTAGTTCGGCGAGCCGGAGAGAGGGAGAGTAAATTCGCCACACTCGATGAAGAACACCGCGCTCTGTCATCTGACATGCTTATGATCTGTGATCTACAGAAGCCCGTTGCAATCGGTGGGGTTATGGGTGGGCTTGAATCGGAAGTCACAAATGATACGGTAGATGTGCTTCTTGAGGGTGCACTCTTCAATCCTCAGTCAATTCGTGCTACTCGCAAAAAACTGGGCCTATCGACTGATGCGTCGTACAGGTTCGAGAGGGGGGTTGACCCTGAAGGGATCGAACTAGCTGTGTCCAGAGCCGCTGCTTTGATCCTATCGACTGCGGATGGGGTGATTGATGGCCCAGTCCTTGATTGCTGTCCAGTCGAATTTGAAGCGGATGTGGTATCACTCAGACTTTCGCGAATAGAGCATGTCTTGGGAGTAGGCTTCACCAGCCTAGAGGTCCGGAGTCTATTAGAGCCCTTGGGATTCCAGTTGGTTGATGAGGATGAACGAGTCGTCAATGTTAGAGTTCCGGGATTCCGATCCTATGACGTAACGCGTGAGATTGACTTGATTGAGGAAATTGCACGCACGCATGGCTATGACAAGTTCCCGTCAGAGATGCGTCCTTACAGGCCAAGTAACGTTCCAGATCACCCTATGTTTGAGCTAGAAGAGGAGCTTCGTAGGGTCTTGGCAAATAGAGGGTTGTTCGAAGCGCAAACACCCGCATTTGTTCCAGAATCAGAAGGTGACGTGCAGGTAGCGAATCCGCTTACATCCACAGAACCTTTTGTACGGAGAGCGATCTTACCTTCTCTGCTCCGCAGGGTTGAGCACAATTTTGCTCATGGAAATCGGGACGTCCGGCTTTTCGAGATCGCGACTTCATTCCGGAAGGCTGGAAAAGGGGAGCCTCCTCGTGAAGAGGCACACCTTGCTGTAGTCATGACCGGTAGACGCGAACCCTCTCATTGGTCTAGGCGGGATGAATTTATAGCGGTCTGGGACCTGAAGGCGTTGCTCGAGACAGTGGTGCGCATCTCATATGCAGGCGCAGCGAAAGTCATTGTCGAGGCTGATGTTGTGGCGCCGTTCCACGAAGGGACATGTCTTGCTGTAATGGACAGAACAGACCTTAGTG
>MDTC01094207.1_pt1 | contig 13780 bp, 12 predicted proteins | sample 811181 | NCBI WGS metagenome assembly MDTC01 (sample SAMN05326644, study PRJNA326480) | marine metagenome | isolation source: seawater | place: Pacific Ocean: North | collected 2011
AGCGGAGCGATGACCTCAAACGACGGGTTCTCGGTGGTCGCGCCGATAAAGGTAATGGTGCCATCTTCCACATGGGGCAGGATGACGTCCTGCTGGGCTTTATTGAACCGGTGGATCTCGTCCACAAATAGGATCGTCGACTGCCGGTGCATCCCCTTGCGGTCTTTGGCTTCAGCCACGATCTTGCGCAGGTCGGCCACGCCGGATGTGACCGCGCTGACCGGTTGAAAATCTGACTGGGTGGAAGTCGCCACCAACCGCGCCAGGGTGGTCTTCCCGGTCCCCGGCGGTCCCCAGAGGATTATGGAAGGCAGGCGCCCAGCAGCGATGGATTTCAGCAGCACCCGGTCCGGATCGACAATCTGGTCTTGGCCCACAAAATCGTCAAAGGTCCGGGGCCGCATCCGCTCGGCCAGGGGTGCATCGCGCTCCGCCTGGACCTTACGGTCAAAATCGAACAATGACTCTGAACTCATGGTTGTTCACCTATCCGTTGCCGGATTGACTACTAGAAACGGGGCATGACCTCTTGGGCAAAGAGACGCATGGAACTCTCCACTTCTGCGTGGGTCAACAACCCGCCGATGTTGAACCAGCACATGAACTCATCTGGCCCATACACCTTCTTGAGTTTTTCCAGTTTGGCCGAGACCTGATCCGGGGTGCCCACGGCGGCAAATTCTTCCATGACGATCTTGGAGGTGAGGCTGGAGGCCCGACTCGAGCCCTGGCTGGCCCCCCGTGCTTGGCCAATGATCCGCAGCGTTTCCAGATAGTTGTCGATGGTCTTCTCGAAACCCTTTACCGCCTCTTCCTCAGTCGCTGCCACGTGCATGGGCACATTCACGTTGATCTTCGCATTGGAGGCGGCGGGTCCATTGGCCTTCAACTCGGCCCGATATGACTCCAGACCATCAAGTGCGCCCTGAGTTGAAACGATGGTCGGCGCGACCAGGATACTGTGTCCCAGCGAGCCCACGATGCCAAAGGTATCGGCGCTATTTGACGCCACATAGACCGGCGGGTGGGGCTGTTGTATCGGCCTGGGGGTGATCCGGTAGCCGTGGGACTGGTAGAACTTGCCCTGGTATTTGAAATCCTCCTGACACCAAGAACCCAGTACCAGTTCCAGGCCTTCAATGAACCTCTCCCTACCCTCTTCCTGGTCGATGCCGTAACCATGGTAGTGGGAGGGCATGGAGCCACGACCCACGCCAAAGATGGCCCTTCCGTTGGACAGCACATCCAGCGTAGCCACATCCTCGGCCAGACGCACCGGTTGGTGCAGTGGCAGCAGGCTGATGGCGTTGCCGATGCGGATGCGCTTGGTTGTCTGGGCCACCGCAGCCGCAATCATCAGTGGCGCCGACAGCAGCGAGAAGTTGGGGTTGAAGTGCAACTCGGCCAGCCATGCTGCGTCGAATCCTAGTTCGTCGGCCAGTTGGCATTGGGCGATAGTGTCCTGGATGCGCTCGGCGGGGCTTTGGTCCACCGCGCAGGGGAGTTGGTAAAAAACGCCGAACTCCATGAATGTCTCCTCAAGTTAAAACGTGGATGTGCTGCAGGCCGGAGACCACAGCCTGGCTATTCTAATACAAACTTCTGGAGTTGGGGTGTAGGGGTGGTCAGTGGGTGGTGGTTTGGGGGTAGGATGACTTGGGTGGAAGCGTTTCCTCCATCCTAACCTTCCCCCTTGCGAGGGGGAAGGGATTCTTGTCTCTTGGCGACTAAAGGGGGATGTTGCCGTGTTTCTTGGCGGGGAGGCTCTCGCGTTTGTTTTGTAGCATCTCCAGCGCCTTGATGATGCGGACGCGGGTGTCTGCCGGGTCGATCACATCGTCCAGGAAACCTCGTCCGGCGGCGATGTAGGGCGTGGTGAACTTCTCTTGGTATTCGGCAATCAGTTCCTGCCGTCTCTTGTCCTGGTCTTCGGCCTTGGAAATCTCGCTTCTGTAGATGATGTTGACTGCGCCCTCGGCACCCATCACCGCGATCTCAGCCGACGGCCAGGCCAGGTTGATGTCCGACCGCAGGTGCTTACTGCTCATCACTATGTAAGCGCCGCCATAAGCCTTGCGGGTGATGACCGCGATCTTGGGCACTGTGGCCTCGGCGTAGGCGAAGATCAACTTGGCGCCGTGCCGGATGATGCCGCCGTATTCCTGGTCGACCCCGGGCATGAAGCCGGGGACATCCACCATGGTCACGATGGGTATGTTGAAGCAATCGCAGAACCGGATGAACCGGGCCGCCTTTGCCGACGCATCGATGTCCAACACACCAGCCAAGAACTCGGGTTGGTTGCCGACGATCCCCACGGCACGGCCATTCATCCGGGCAAAACCGACCACCACGTTCTGGGCAAAGTTCTGGTGGACTTCCATGAACTCTTCATCGTCGATGATCTTGTAGATGACCTCCCGCATATCGTAGGGGCGATTTGCATCATCGGGCACCATATACCGCAGGTCCGGCTCCCGGCGGGTGGCCGGGTCGTCGGTCGGCTCAGGCGGGGTATCTTCTAGGTTGTTACTGGGCAGGAAGCTCAGAAGATGGCGAACCTCACTGATACATTCTTCTTCGTTCTCATAGACGAATTGGGCCACCCCACTCTGGGTCGCGTGGGTTGCCGCGCCGCCCAGGTCCTCGTGAGTCACCTCTTCTCCGGTGACCGACTTGATAACGTCGGGGCCGGTTATATACATCTGGCCGATGCCCTTGACCATGAATACGAAGTCGGTGATGGCCGGGGAATAGACGGCGCCACCGGCAGAGGGACCAACGATCACGGAGATCTGGGGAATCACACCGGAGTACATGGTGTTGCGCAGGAAGATATCACCGTAGGCGCCCAAGCTGGTCACGCCCTCTTGGATGCGTGCTCCCCCGGAGTCGTTGATACCGACCACCGGGCAGCCCGACTTCACCGCCAGATCGAGCATCTTGCATATCTTTAGACTGACAGCCTCCGACAGCGAACCGCCCATCACAGTGAAATCCTGGGCGAAGGCAAATACCTGGCGGCCTTCTACCAGACCGTAGCCGGTGACTACGGCGTCACCCAAGACCTTGTTGTCTCCCAGGCCAAAATCCGTGGCCCGGTGGGTCACGAACGGGTCAAGTTCTTCGAAGGTGCCTTCATCCATTAGCAACAGTAGTCGTTCACGGGCGGTGAGTTTGCCCCTACTATGTTGTTGGTCTATCCGGTCCTGGCCGCCGCCCTTCTGCGACTCTTCGCGCATGGCGTCCAGGTTGCTTATCTGTTCGTCAATCTGCCTTTTCTCTGCGGTCACGGCCCCTCCCGCCAATAGTCGAAATGGACCTTCCCAGGTCCCATGATCAAAGGGTGAATCCCAAGGCCAAGTTGATGGAATCTCACCCATGTTATGTCGAGTAAAATCTGGTCAATCGTAGCAGACGCCCCAAACGAGGAGCAAGGAGAATGGGCACGCGCCAGAGTGATAAAATGGGCCCCTCAGACGCCTTTAAACACTTTTATCTAGACGGGAGTTCCAGTCCATGCCCCAAGTCCAAACCCCGATTACCGGCCTGACCGTGTCCAACGGTGAAACCCTTACCTGGGGTGTGCGCACCTATGTGATGGGCATCATCAACCTGACCCCAGACTCCTTCTCAGGAGATGGTCTTGGCGGTGATGTGTCTTCTGCCGTTGACCAGGCCCTGCGCTTCCAGGAAGAGGGGGCCGACATCCTAGACATCGGCGCGGAATCTACGAGACCACGGCATGAACAGATACCGGAAGAGGAAGAACTCGCCCGTTTGATGCCTGCGCTGGAAGCGGTGGCAAAACGGGTGGATCTACCCATCAGCGTGGATACCTACAAGGCAGCCGTGGCCCGACGGGCTGTTTCCGCTGGCGCCGTCATCATCAACGACATCTGGGGACTCAAGGCGCAGCCTGAACTAGCCCAGGTGGCCGCCGACACCGGTGCAGGTTTGGTCTTGATGCACAACCAATCCGGCACCAAATACGACGATCTCGTGCCGAACATCCTTTCCAGTCTGAACAACAGCGTGGATGTTGCCGTCAAAGCGGGGGTTCCCAAGGAAAACATCATCGTTGACCCTGGGATCGGCTTTGGCAAGACGCCGGACCAGAACCTGCTGGTGTTGAACCAGCTGGAGGCCCTCAAAGAAACTGGCTGCCCCATCTTGACCGGAACCTCGCGCAAGTCCACTTTAGGAATGCTGCTCGACATGCCCCCGGAAGAGCGGATGGAAGGTACAGCCGCGACAGTCTCCCTTTCTATCGTCGGAGGCGCGGACATCGTGCGAGTGCATGACGTGAAAGAGATGGTCAGGGTTTCACTGGTCACCGACGCCGTGGTCCGTGGATGGCGTCCCGAGGGCTGGAAGGTATCTTGAGCACATTTTCGTCTCAACGGGGAATCTCAGGCTTTTTGGGCTTCGGCACCAACCTGGGAGACCGCAAGAAGAACCTGGCACAGGCCATGACCCGACTCAATGACCGGCCAGATTTTTCCATCATCCGCACCTCTAATATCTACGAGACCGCACCGTGGGGTGTGACCGACCAACCAAGCTTCCTTAACATGGTCGCAGAGATCACAACCTCCCTTGACCCGCGAGAGTTACTGGAGCGGGTGAAAAAACTGGAACAGGACATGGGCCGAGAAGAAGGCCCCCGCTTTGGCCCGCGGCTTATCGACGTGGACATACTCCTTCTCCAAGATCTGGTGGTGGACGAACCGGACCTGCAGATACCCCACGCCAGTCTGCACCTACGGGCGTTTGTGCTGGTCCCGCTGGCCGAATTGACGCCCGACTCGGTACACCCGGTCCTGGGTGAAACCATCGCCGACTTGACCACCCGGGTTGATGGTTTGGACGGCGTAACGCCGCTCGTTTAACCCAAAACAGATGAGTTTGTGCCTGCGACGGCTTAGCAGTCGACCTGCCCGGTTGACAATCGCGCTCGTCTGACGCATGATTTTCAATCGGGAGAGTCTAACTTTCCCTTTCAAAACAAGAATCACTACACACAGAGATATATCTGCGCCGCAGGCTCATCGCCGCGACGCCAGTTAAAGGAACGAGGAGACGGTCATGGCGGACAAGCAACTTACATTCGATGAAGAAGCCCGCGCCAGTTTGATGCGTGGGGTTGATGAACTTAAGAAGGTCGTTGGAATCACCCTTGGCCCCAGCGGTAGAAACGTACTGCTAAGCCGCATGTTTGGACTGCCCATAGTCTGCAGCGACGGCGTCACCGTGGCCAAAGAAGTTGAACTGGAAGAGCCCTACGAGAACCTGGGCGCTCAGCTGGTCAAAGAGGCCGCAGCCAAGACCAACGACGCGGTTGGCGACGGCACCACCACCTCCGTCGTGCTAACCCAGTCGATCGTACAAAACGGATTCATGAACGTGGCCTCCGGTGCCAACGGGATGGGCATCCGCGACGGCGTGGACATGGCCGTTGCCGCCGTGGTCGCCGAGTTGAAGACCATGGCCATCCCAGTTGAAGACAAGGAGCGAGTCGCCCGAGTAGCCGCTCTCTCCGCCCATGAGGAACCCATCGCCGCCCTGTTGGCCGACGCTCTAGACAAGGTTGGCCGAGACGGCGTTGTGACCATTGAAGAGTCCAAATCCATGGACGACGACCTCGAATTCGTGGAAGGCGTACGCGTTGACCGCGGCTACCTCTCTCCCCACTTCGTCAGCGACACACAGCGCATGGAAGCCGCCATCGACAGTCCCATGTTCCTGATCACCGACCAGAAGATCAGCTCACCCAACGAAGTTGTAGGGATCATGGAGAAGATGCTCCAGGCCCAGGTCCGCTCACTGGTGATCATCGCCGAGGATGTCGAGGGTGAAGCTCTCTCAACCCTGGTGGTCAACAAGATGCGCGGCACCATCGATTGCGTCGCCATCAAAGCCCCTGGATTTGGCGAGCGCCGTAAGGCCCTGTTGGAAGACATCGCTATCGTCACTGGCGGCACGGTGATCAGCGCCGACCGTGGCATGAACGTCGCCGACGCCGAGATCGAGAACCTGGGCACAGCCCGTCGTCTGGTGGCCAACAAAGACGAGTCCACCATCGTCGAAGGCCGGGGCGATGACCAGGCCATCAAAGAAAGACTGGAACAACTGAGGGTCCAGATCGAAGAAACCAGCTCCGACTACGACCGCGAAAAACTGCAAGAGCGCATGGCCGCCTTGGTTGGCGGTGTTGCTGTCCTGAAGATCGGCGGAGCCACCGAGCCGGAGATCACAGAGCGAAAATCCAGGGCAGAAGACGCCTTGTCAGCCACACGCGCAGCCATCGAAGAGGGCATCGTCCCCGGCGGTGGAGTTGCGCTGGTCCGCGCCGGACGCGTGTTGGACGACTTGGTAAAGACAGTTGAAGGCGACCAGGCCGTGGGAGTCCGGATGGTCCGAGACGCCCTTGCCGCGCCCCTGCTGCTCATCTCAGATAACGCCGGTCACGAAGGCCAGGTTGTTCTCGACGCGGTAAAGAATGGCAAGGACGACTGGGGCTTCGACGCCGATAAAGGCGAGTACTGCAACCTGATCGAAGCCGGTATCATCGACCCGGTCAAAGTCACCCGTTCCGCCCTTGAGAACGCGGGCAGCATCGCCGGTATGATGATGACCACTCAGGCAATCATCACGGAGATCCCTGAGTTCATCCCGCTGCCTGCTGACATCCAAGACTTCATGCACGACTAACCAGGTCGTACACCCACTAACAGGCTAACATTGGCCCGAACAGTCACCCAAGTAAAAGTGGCTCTTCGGGCCAAATTTTTTACTCAACTATGGGAGTGGATTAGAAGATGCCGGGTACCCCTCTGGACCGCGATTCCATCGGCCACATGATTGAAAGGACCCCACCACTGTTGGAGGATTTCCTGTCCCTTGAGGCCCAACTACAGCCCAACGGCTTCGACATGACGGTCCGTGAGGTTGCCAAGTTGACCAACCCCGGGGCAGTCGGGGCTGATGACGCCGACCGGGTTCTCTCTGAAACCGAATCCATGGATTTTGGGCCAGACGGCTGGCTGCAACTAGAGCCAGGCCCCTACCTGGTCACCTTCAACGAGGTAGTCAACCTGCCGCTGGATATCATGGCTCTGGGTCGACCACGATCCAGCCTGCTCCGCAGCGGGGTGGGAGTGCACACCGCAGTTTGGGACGCTGGATACCACGGACGCTCCCAAGCTCTGCTCGTTGTCTACCACCCAGATGGGTACCGGGTGCAACGAGACGCCCGTCTGATGCAATTGGTGTTCTTTCAAATGGAGACCGGCGCGAGCCAGGGCTACCAGGGCCGGTACCAGTCCGAGGGTCTTTAGCAGAGGACAGTAAAGACGTCCACCCGGCTCCCTCTCATTCACCGTTACCCCCACCAGCTACTGTCATTCTGAGGAGGCCGCAGCCGACGAAGAATCCCTTTGCTCCAAACTAAGTCAGTTCAGAACGGCAGTCCCTCGCCAATCCCCTACCGGTGGTAGACTTCTTCCAAGCCCATGCAAGACCTGAAATCCCACATCCAAACCTATGCTATCGAGTGCGGTTTTGACCTGGTCCGAAGCACCGGAGCAGAGGAGTTCGTCAAGGACCGTGACGCCGCTCTAGCTCGGGTTGCCGCCGGCCAGATGGATGGGCTCAGCTGGTACACAGAGTCCCGTGTTGAGCGCGGCACAGACCCGCAGCAGCTGCTCCCGGGAGCACGTTCCATCATCTGCCTGGGACTCAGCTATCTATCGCCAAGCGACGAAGAACAAACGACGTTAAACCAAGGAAATGTCGCTAGGTACGCCCGGGTCAAGGACTACCACCGGGCCATGAAGCGCCGAATGAAGGCCTTTGTGCGAGGGTTAGAAGATAGGTTGGGGTCGACAATCGGCGCACGTTGGTACGTGGACGACGGCCCGATGTTGGACCGCGCCGCCGCCGCCCGGTCTGGACTGGGTTGGTTCGGCAAGAGCACCAATATCCTCACTCCGACCCACGGCTCCTGGATATTGCTTGGCCAGGTTGTCACAGACCTGAAATTAGAGCCGGACGCTCCTCTGAAGAAGACCTGCGGTGAGTGTACCCGCTGCATCGACGACTGCCCAACCGGCGCAATCGTTGCGCCATACGTGGTGGACAACGCCCGTTGCATCTCCTACCAGACCATCGAGAATCGGGGTGTGATCCCGTTGGAGATGCGGCCGCTCATCGGAGATTGGATCTTTGGGTGTGACATCTGTCAGGACGTGTGTCCGGTCAATCGCAAAGCAGCCATCCCGTTACAGCCGATCCAAAAAGCGGACGGGGTTGGAGTCGCGGGAAAACTGGACTTGGCGGAGCTACTGACTCTTTCAGAAGAAGAATTCCGCGGGCGGTTCCAGGGCACATCCATCATGCGGGCCAAACGGGTCGGGATGCAAAAAAACGCCTGTGTGGCCCTTGGAAACAGTGGGGATGAATCATCGGTAACAGCTCTCAGAGATGCGTTGGTCAACGAGGAATCATTGATTCGCGGGCATGCCGCATGGGCGTTGGGTCAAATCGCTACCGCCGAAGCGATCAAGGCGCTGGAGCAATCCATGGAACTGGAAGCCGAGGAGTACGTACGGGGTGAGGTATCCGAGGCGCTGGCTGAAGCTCGTAAGAAAGCTCAGCCAGCCCTTTGATCTTACTTAGCCCGCCTGGGTCGGCTGGGGCTGTTGTGCGTTCTGCTTCTTTCGGCCACCGGAGCGTCGACGCCGCTGGCTGTTGGCTGACGGAGTGAAGTCGGCGGGAATATAACCCTTGCCAAAATGCAGCTTCTTCATCTCTTCTTCAATCAGAGTGAAGTCGTTCTTCGGCAAAAGATGAAGGTTGCCTTGGAAGGCCATATACCAGTCTTCCGGGTTCCAGCGCTTCACGTATTCCAGGCGCGGGGCCAGCAGGTTGGCATCAATGAACTGGTCGTCCCTCAGGATCACACCGGGTTCCAGCTTGATGTGGTACGGAAACCCTGAGCTCCCCTCATTGACCCAGATCGGCTCATCGTCTTCATAGAAGGAAGACATCGCTGTGGCCGTGGCCGCAAAACGCCTCAAATGGGAGATATACAGCAGGACCCGGTCTCCCTCGGTTATCCGTTGCACCTTGCGGCGGTGTTGGGCCTTCAAACCGAGAAGGGTAAACCCCCGGCTCTGTGTGATCCGGAAATTTTCTTCGTTATTTATCATCATCCAGAAATTACTGGGCATAAGCACCTCTAAGCGGTCAGACGCTGATAGAAATCGGCAATATAGCGTCCGCTCACTATTCTATCATGATAAATACTATCATTTACCACTTAGACCCCATCAATAGCGGAAATTTGGCTCGGGAAAGTAGATGAAGCGGTGTTGTGCTGTATCGGGCGGTGTTGTACTATCAGGCGTGCTTGAACACCCCTGGCAACATGCACGCTTACCAACACAGAATTACACGCTTCAAAAGAGGATTTTGAAATGACCACAGGACAGCGGGATATCGCCATCGTCGGAGTCGCCGAATCAGACATCATGGGCACCGTCCCGAATAAATCTTCCTTGCAACACCACGCTGAGGCTGGCCACAACGCACTGGCCGACGCTGGTCTGTCCAAGAGCGACGTTGACGGCCTCCTGACCGCCGGTGGCTCCACCCTGGTAACAGCGGAGTACATGGGCATCCAGCCGACTTTTACAGATAGCACCACCGTGGGCGGCTCGTCATTCGTCATACACGTGGCCCACGCCATGGCCGCCGTCCGCGCCGGATATTGCGAGGTCGCGCTGATCACCCACGGGCAGGCCGGCCGTTCTGCCCGGGCCAGGTTCCCTGCCGACGGCAACCTTCCCTTCAGTCAATATGAAGCGCCATACGGGATAATCGGCGCGCCAATCAACTACTCCCTGGCCTGCTCTCGCTACATGCACCAATACGGAGAAGAGCGCACCCGCCAGGGTATGGCAGAAGTGGCTGTGGCCACTAGGAAGTGGGCGAATCTCAACCCCAAGGCACTGATGCATGACACGACCATGAGCTTTGACGAGTACCACGACTCCCGCTGGGTGTCTTACCCGTTTCACCTGTTTGACTGCTGCCTGGTAACCGACTCCGGAGCGGCCATCGTCGTGACCACCGCAGAGCGGGCCAAGACATTACCCAAGAAGCCGATCTACGTGTTGGGCGCCGGTGAAGGTCACGACCACAACATCGTCAGTCAGATGCCCGATTACACTTCTACGTGGGCCAGGCGGTCCGGTCCTTTGGCAATGCAGCGGGCTGGCATCACCCATGACGACCTGGACCTGACCATGATCTACGACTCCTTCACCTACACAGTGATGGTCACCCTGGAGAGCCTGGGTTTCTGCGCACCTGGTGAAGCTGCGGACTTCGTCGCCAACCAGCGCACTGCTCCTGGTGGGGACTTCTCTTTGAACACCAACGGCGGCGGCCTGTCCTACACGCACCCCGGTATGTACGGCAGCTTCCTGTTGGTGGAAGCGGTGCGACAAATGCGGGGAGAGGCTGGAGACCGGCAGGTCAAGAGCAAGAAGGACCCCAGCCAAGATCCCAAGATCTCCCTGGTCAACGGCACCGGCGGTTCACTCTCATCCACTGGTACAGTGATACTCGCCACCGACTAGGCAAAACAACAAGTACCGCCGGTACTAAAACGTAGCAGGGCATTAGAACGTCTCGCTACAACCAATCCGCATTTATAACGGCCCGTTTCACGGGTCGTTTTTTATTAATTTTAAAAAAATCAAAAAAACTGCATTTCCCCGTTTATGTTTGCTGAGAAAGATCCAAAGTAGCTGTGCTAGGGTGACAACATATTTATGGGTTGGTGTCTTCTTAATCATTTGGACGCCTTCTCATCATCTGTCACGCCGATGGCGAAAGGATATTAACTTCATGGATCGCACTATTTCTTCTTTTCTTCAGCACCTCATAGTCGAAAAGGGCTTCTCCCGCAACACCTCGGACGCATACCGGAACGACCTTGGCCAGTTCTGGGAATTCATCCAAGACCAGACCAATGTCCATACAAACGGCAATGGGAATGGACATTCCAACGGTAATGGCAACGGCCTCAGCAACGGAAACGGCAGCAAAGACGCCAGCCAGATCTGGTCTACCGTCGACATCAACATCCTCAACAAGTACATAGAGGACCTGCGCGTACGCAAGGGCTACCGAGACACCACCACCGCCCGGAAGGTGGCCTCCATCAAGTCTTTCTTCGGATTCCTCTCAGAGAACAACATCATCACCGAAGACCCAACAGAATCGATGGGTTCTCCACGGGTCGGTCGCACACTTCCCAAGTTTCTGCCGGAAGAAGAAGTGACCACTCTGCTGGACGTCGCCTACAAGTCCGGCACCAATGAGGGCCACCGAGACGCAGTGATAATGGAGCTGCTCTACGCCACCGGCCTTCGTGTCGGCGAGCTTGTGTCCTTGAACATGCAGGATGTGGACCTATCTGAGTCGTACATCCGCTGCATGGGCAAAGGCTCCAAAGAGCGCATAGTCCATCTTTACCCCAAAGCCCTTGAAGAGCTCCGGCGTTACCTGAAGCACGCAAGGGTTGCACTTTTGGGACACCGACGCACCGAGCCGTCCCTGTTCGTCAACCACCGTGGCGAACGGCTGACCCGGCAGTGGGTTTGGACCATTCTCAAGACCTACGCTCCGAAGGCCGGAATCCAGCAGAACATCACACCGCACACTCTGCGGCACAGCTTTGCCACCCATCTGCTGCAAAACGGCGCTTCCCTGCGACACGTGCAGGAACTTCTGGGTCACTCCAGTATCTCCACAACCCAGGTGTACACCCACCTGACCAACGGATACGTGGAGAAGGAATACGCAAAGAGCCACCCACGGGCCTGATCGCCGCACCGCATATCAAGCATCAGGACCAATCGGTTTTGAGCTGATGACAAAAGGGCAGTCTAGCGCGGTTATTCCAATAATCCCGCGTTCACGGACTGCCCTTTTTTTGGGATAGCTGATATAGTTGATTAGCTGATTAGAGCCTGAATATCGTCTTTAATCGGCCTAATATTAGATTGATATACCCCCTCAGGAGATACCTGCTCATGCCTGCTAAAGGTCGCCGCACTGCATCCCGGCAGGGACAACTGAAGCGGAAGAAGACTCAAAAGGGACCCAGTGGTATACCCGCCGCTAACCGGGGAGTGACAGTACCCGAAAACGATGACGCCGTTGCCGTACCGGCAGGCGTAGATGAAGCCGAGATCGAATCCTCTGAAACGGGGGAGACCAGTTCTGTAGCCACCGCTGCTACTGCCGCCCCTCAACCGGCCCGGACCGCTCCAGCACCCCGCACGCCTCGTGGAGAATTCGCCGGTCAGGGACAGAACCGGCTGCGAGGCGAAAGGCCTGCAGCTTACCTTTATGTGGGAGCCGAGTTCCGTAGGATAGCTGCGCTCACCTCAGTGATCATCGCTGCTCTAGTTGTCCTCGGAATATTTCTCTAAGACCCCATGCCACTACCGCTGGTTGAACAGCGCTTGTTGGCAACCCCGGAGCTTCCTGGCGTCTATCTGATGAAGGATCCCCGGGGCACTGTGTTGTACGTTGGCAAGGCTGCCATTCTCCGCAACCGCCTCCGGCAGTATTTCGGCTCGCCCACCAATCTGCCCAACAAGATCAGACGCATGTTGGGTCACCTCCACGACTTCGAGTACATTGTTACCGAATCTGCGTCAGAGGCGTTGATCCTTGAGAACACCCTCATCAAGCGGTACAAACCCCGCTACAACGCCCGCCTGAAAGACGACAAGACCTACCCCTACCTCAAGATAGACACCAATGAGGACTTCCCCCGGGTGTACATCACCCGGCGAGTACTCAAAGACGGCGCCAACTACTTTGGGCCCTTCGCCACTTCCGGCACCGTGCGCAAGACCATGGACCTGGTCAAGCGGCTGTTCCCCTACCGTTCTTGCACCAAGAACATCACCGGAAAAGATGCCCGCCCGTGTCTGGAGTACTACATCAACCGTTGTGTGGCCCCATGCACCGGCCAGGCCAGCAAAGAAGACTACTCCAAGGTAATCAACCAGGTTGTCATGTTCATGAACGGCGACACCACTGAGGTTACCGATGACCTGAAGACAAATATGACCCAGGCTTCAGAAGACTTGGAGTTTGAACGCGCTGCAGTTCTCCGCGATCGGCTAAAAGCCGTTGAGAGGGTTGCTGAAGAACGGCGCATGAAGGTTGAGGCCAACCCGGTCAGCGACATGGACGTGATCGCCATGGCCCAAGGCAGCAACGAAACCTGGGTAGAGGTGTTCTTCATCAGGAAGGGCAAGCTGATCGGTCGAGACCACTTCTTCATGGAGGGCACGCAAGACGACGAGGGAGAACTGGTACTGGGGCAGTTCGTAAAGCAGTTCTACCAAACGGCAGCGCTGGTCGTACCGCCAAGGATAGTCATCCAGCACATGCCAGAGGACGAAGAAGCCATCACAGAATGGCTCCGTGGCGTCCGTGGCGGGGGCGTGCGGCTCATTTGCCCCCAGCGGGGCATCCACAAGCAATTGCTGGACACGGTGGTCGCCAACGCCGAGCAGGGCTTAACCCAGCACCGCGTTACCTGGATGGGCGACAACGACATTGTCCAACAGGCCGCCACCGACCTTGAGGAAGAGTTAAGTCTGCCCCTCCCCCTGCGACGGATGGAGTGCTATGACATCTCCCACATCCAAGGTAGCAACACCGTTGCCAGCATGGTGGTGTTTGA
>MDTC01070903.1_pt1 | contig 13777 bp, 10 predicted proteins | sample 811181 | NCBI WGS metagenome assembly MDTC01 (sample SAMN05326644, study PRJNA326480) | marine metagenome | isolation source: seawater | place: Pacific Ocean: North | collected 2011
TCCAATTAAAGCTTTCTTTTCTAATAGTATGTCAATAATGTCGTTATTCGATTTAAGTACATGTTTTCCAACGAGGTGATCGATACCCACTTCCTCAGTATAATTTCCTAAATCATCAACTGGAGATAATACTGGCAAACCCGCAGCTTGTCCGGCAAGATAATCATCACCACCATGGCCTGGTGCTATATGAACAGCACCTGTTCCTGCTTCGGTAGTAACAAAATCAGCAAAAATAATTGGGGATTGTCTTGGAAGAAAAGGGTGGGAAGTAGTTTGTTCTTTGAACTCAGATCCTTGGATAGTGTCAATTTTTTTTGTGAGAGTTAACCCAGTTGATTCAATGAAATTTTCAACGAGATCCTCTGCAATGATTAAATTGTGAGTTTCTTGAGATTCATCGATAAACTCTCCATAGATGTATTGGATTCTTTCGTTGAGCGCGATAGCCAAGTTTGCTGGTAATGTCCATGGCGTAGTGGTCCAAATCACAAGAGAGGCTTGATCGGCGAGCGGTCCAGATTCTAATTTAAATTTTACAAATATTGCAGTGTCTGTGACATCTTTATACTCTACTTCAGCCTCGGCTAATGCTGTTTGCGCTCCGAAGCTCCATTGAACAGGTTTTTTGCTAGAATATACTAACCCTTTATCAATAAATTTTGAAAATGCTCGAATGATATCTGCCTCGTATTTTGAATCAAGTGTAAGATAGGGTTCACCCCATGCCGCAAGAACGCCTAATCTTTTAAATGACTCACGCTGAATGTTAACAAAATTCATGGCGAATTCTTCACACCTTCTACGTATTTCTGCAGCTTCTAATCCTTGAGTTTTTTGAACTACCTTATACTCAATTGGTAAACCATGACAGTCCCAACCAGGAATGTATGGAGTTACAAAGCCAGACATTGATTTAGATTTTACAACGAGGTCCTTGAGTAGTTTGTTTAGAGCAGTTCCCATGTGCACATCGCCGTTAGCAAATGGAGGGCCATCATGAAGTATGAATTTTTCTCCATTTTGATTTTTACGTGTGCTAATAATCTTTTCGTAAAGATTGATGGATTCCCATTCCTTTAGTCTTAGCGGTTCACTTTCAACTAAATTCCCTCTCATGGGGAAATCGGTATGAGGTAGATTTAAAGTGTCTTTATAATTGGGTCCCTTGTCGGCCATAGCATGTGTAGAGCGCCGACGTTAGCACCTACAAATTTGAGGGTCAATTTCTTCAACATTATTTCACGTTGATACGACCTCAGTCAGGTAGTAAGTTAAAATACTTAAAAACTAATCAAATATAAGAAAAAATGGACAAAATGACCAAGATTATACTCTCCGCTGCTGTGTCAATTAGCGTGTTAGCTGTCATTTATATAATGAAATTGTCTATGGAGAAATCCCAGCTGTCCATGGAAAAATCCAACCTTGTACAACAGATAAACGATCAAAATACATCGATTACCCAAAATAAAGTGGAGGTTGAAAAACAATTAGAGGATGCTCTCAATAAACAGAAACAAGAAAACGAAAAGACTCTAGAATCTTTAAGAAAAGAAATGATGGATGCTGCAAATTCTGCGGCTGCTGATTTAGAGGCAGTGAGGGCTGAAAGAGCACAGTTGACTGAAACTATTGCAGAAAAATTAAAAGGTCAGGACCAAATCCAAGAGCTGACGCCTATGCAAAAGAAAATTAAAGACGCCCCTGCAATAGCCAAGGTGATTGCTGTGAAGGAAGGGTTGGGCTTCGTTGTGATTGACGCTGGATCATCTAAAGGTATAGAAAAAGGCACGAGGTTTAATATTAGACGAGATAAATTTATTGTCGCTGAAGTAGAAATAAATGAGGTAGTTGATGGATCTAACTCAATTGGCAATATTGATGCAGACAAAAAGCCTCCAGGTATAAATATTAGGGAGGGTGACGAGGTTATTGGATATCCTGTTTTTTAAGAGTCCTCTAAAGTATCAGTAATAGCTTCTAGCATTTGTTGAATTGTTTCAACGGATTCATCTCCCATATTTGAAATTCTGAAAGTTGATCCCTTAATTTTCCCGTAACCCCCATTAATTATTAAAGAGTGTTTTTCACGCATTCTCTTAATCCATGCAGGGACATCGATATTTTTATTATTCGCTACGCAAGTTAGGGATTTTGATCTAAATCCTTCAGGTGCAAAGTGATTGAATTCATGGAGTTGCACCCAATCGTGAACCATTTGGTTTAGTTTTTCGTGTCTTTCAAATCTAGCATCTAAACCCTCATCAAAAATTTTATTTAGCTGATGCTGTAAACCATACAATAGAGAAATACATGGAGTGCTTGGAGTCATCATTTTTTCCCAGTTTTTGTGAAACTCAAGAAAGTCAAAGTAATACCCTCGGTTTGGGGTTGATTTAGCCTTTTCCAATGCATTGTCAGACACAGTAAATAAAGCTAGCCCTGGTGGTAGAGCTAAAGCTTTTTGGGAGCCCGTTAGGACGACGTCAATACCAAGTTCATCGGCATCAATAGGAACAACCGAAAAAGATGAAACTGTATCTAAGACTAATAATAAGTCATCATATTTAGAAACGACGTTTGCAATCTCCTTGAGGGGATTCATAACCCCTGTTGAAGTCTCGTTGTGAACTAAAGTGACGAGATCAAATTCACCGGTTGAAAGTTTTTTATCTAGCTCGACTGGATCAATAGGTGAGCCCCACTCGGCAGATAATGACTCAGCTTCCAATCCACATCTTTGTGAAACGTCCAACCACTTGTCGGAAAATGCCCCATTACAACAATTAAGAACTTTTTTCGTTGAAAGATTTCTTACTGCAGCCTCCATTATTCCCCAAGCAGATGATGTGCTCAAATAGACTGGTGAATTAGTACCAAAAAGCTTCTGGAGTTTGGGATGAATATCGGAGTAGAGGTTTACAAAATCACTGCCTCGGTGGCCAATCATAGCTGAAGACATGGCCTGATAGGTATCTGTGGATACATTTACTGGACCTGGATTGTATAATTTAATTGAGCTCATAGTTTGGTTTGATTGATCTTAATGTAGACTTCGTACAAAGAAAGATTCTTTCAAGTACGACTTTTGCCTAATTTGAGTCTTATTTTTCACAAATTTGTTGAAAGTGATTCACCTTTAAGCTGATAAAATGATTACTCCGTTTTCTCAGTAGTGATAATTTGCAATAAATAAACCAAATAACGTGAAATTTACTTGTGTCGGGTTGAAAGAGATCTATAAATATCATAAATAACCATATTTTTTGGTCTTTTTATAAATCATTAAATATTACATCATTATATTAATTATAATATAAATTCTCAAAATAGATAATTTCGATGCCAGCTGAAGACTCTCCAGAATTAATGACGGTTAAAGAAACTGCAGAATATCTTAGAATACCACTGCCAACGGTTTACTATCTTGTACAGAGAGGTCAGTTGCCAGCCATTCAGATAGGGGGGCGATGGAGAATTAAAAGAAGTCTGCTGGATACAGAAGTTTTAAAAAAAGAGGAGGGTGGACAGCCAACCGTTTTAGTTATTGATGATGATCCTGCTCTGCAAACGTTATTTAAACAGTTTTTAAAGAAGGCTGGTTTTGGTCGTGTTGTAGTCGGATCTGGAGCTGAAGCTATAGCATTTGCTGAGAAGCAGGATTTCGATCTAGTCTTTCTAGATCTCAAACTACCGGATATTTCTGGTGACGAACTTTACGTCAAGCTAAAGTCTATTCATCCAGAGCTCCCAATAGTCATTATAACGGGCTATCCAGACAGCGAAATATTGAGTAAGATTCTCGCAATAGGTCCTGTAACAGTTATTAAAAAACCAATAGAATTCGAGCAGCTCAATAGAACAGTTAAAATTTTAGGTCACAAAGGTGCCGGGCAAGAAGCCTCTGCATGATAACTGATCAGTTTAATTATATTCTCAATATTTAATACAAGATTGATTGTGTTAAGAATGATTTGAATAATATTAGAGTATGGAATTTGGAGACCTAAGGGGGATTCTTCATTATGTTCCTCAGTTTAGAAACAAACTATTTGTAATCAAAATTGATGGATCTGTAGTGCATTCTGATAACTTCTCGAATGTAGTCCTAGATTTAGCTGTATTAAATTCATTAAAAATCAATTTTATAATTGTTCATGATTCTCTAAACCGCGAGTGTAAACCTACAAGTGAAGAGCAGTTGGAGTTGGGATTAAATGAAAGTTCGAAACTTACCAATATCTTAATGAGAGAATTAACAGCTGTTGGTCTCAAGGTGGCCACTGTAAATGCTGTTATAGCAAGAGGTAAAGGGGTTATAGAGGGAGTAGATTACCCCCATGATGGAAAGGTAGAAAAAATTGATGAGCCAAGCTTAAGTGCTCTTCTAGATAAGGGAATTGTACCAATAGTGCCTTCTATTGGATTTGATACGTTGGGTAGTAACTTTATACTTGATTCTGATTCATTGGCATTTTCCGTGGGGTTGTCTATGGGTTCATCAAAAGTAATAATGTTAGTTGAGCCAAAAATACTCAATCAAACCGATAAAAACGAGTATTCCGTAACCGAGGCAACTAAGCTTGCACAGAATGAAGATATATCAGGTTCACGCCTATCAGAAATTCTCTTAACTGCAGCAAATAGTTTCAGTAAAGCAATTGATAGGGTTCATATACTTAATGGTTTTAGCGACTATGCGATTTTGGCTGAGCTTTTCAGCAATGAGGGTGTGGGAATTATGATTCATCGTGACCCGTATGGATTGATTCGTTCAGCTGATGAAGGTGATGTTTCTGAGGTGATTTCCATAATTCAATCGGCAATACTAGAAGACGAATTATTACCGAGAAGTCTGTCAGAGCTCAATTCAATAATCAAAGATTTCTATGTTTTAGAAATTGATGGTAATGTTGTTGGAACCGTTGCGATTCACATCATTGATGATTTAGCCGAACTAGCATGCTTGTTTGTGAAAAAATCACACGAGGGAGTAGGTTATGGTAAAAGGCTTGTTAGCCATGCTGTTGAAACTGCCAAAAAGAAAGGGATGTCTAAAATCTTTGCCCTATCGACACAAGCTGCAGGTTTTTTTGAAAAAATGAAGTGGGAGAAGTCTGACGCTCTAATATTGCCTGATCAGCGAAGAAAAAAATTAATGGAAAGCGGAAGGAATTCGAAAGTATTTTTTAGTCAGTTAAACTAGGAAGAGCTTGATGAACTCTCTTTTTCTGATTCATCCTTTATGGCTTCCTCTTCGGCTGCTTCAAGAGAATGTTTGAATTCGTTTTGAGCTTTTTTAAATTCACCAGAGGCTTTACCTATTCCACGAGCAAGTTCAGGAAGTTTTTTCGCCCCAAATAGTAAAAGTACAATGATGCCTATTCCGATTATTTCGGGACCGCCCAGAGCAAAAGCTATTAAGTTAAAAAGATTCATGAAACTATTTTACTCCTCTTTTGATGATTCTTCTCCTTCAGAGGACTTTTTTGCATCACTAATTTCTCTTTCTGATTCAAGGCGTCCTTTTTTTAGTTCACCTGTTGCTTGACCTATGCTTTTTGCAAGTTTTGGTATTCTCTTTGCTCCAAAAAGTAACAATATAAGAACAAGAACAATGATCACCTCTGGCCCTCCGAGGGTAAATGCTAGTAAATCTGAATTAATCATTTATAAGTATTTTAGAGGGTTTTATAGTCTGGCGCAAAAAGAAAGTTCGATTTACTTTGAAATCCGAAATTAGGGTAAATTGAGAGATATTTTACTGTGGGAAAAAAAAAGTTACCGATTTATGAGATTGAAGAAAGTATTATTGAGTATCTTCATGCTGCCAATAAGGCTCGCTTAATCATCGAGGCTCCTACAGGATCTGGAAAATCTACGCAACTTCCGCAAATTTTAATAAATAGTGGAGTTATAAAATCTGGAGAGATAGTCGTTTTACAACCTCGCAGGGTTGCAGCAAAAATGTTGGCAAGACGGGTTGCCAGTGAAAGAGGAAGTAAAATAGGCGAAGAAATTGGCTATCAAATACGTTTTGAAAAATTGGTATCCAATGTCACTAAAGTCCGTTTTGTAACCGAGGGAATATTGATTAGAGAATTGATTTCCGATCCATTGCTATCCCACGTTGGAGTAATTGTATTTGATGAGTTTCATGAACGTCATATTTACTCGGATGTTCTATTAGCGTTATCAAAAAAAATGCAGGATGAAAATCGACCTGATTTAAAGATTATTGTCATGTCTGCGACATTAGCTTCTTCCTCTATCTCTAAGTATTTGGAAAACTCCCAAACACTTAAATCTTCAGGTAAGGCTTATCCTGTTGAAATTCGTCATCTTAATGCACGCGTTAATTCACAAACAATTGTCGATTCTGTTACTAAAGCAGTAAAAACAGAAATTATTAAAAAAGATTTGAAAGGCGATGTTTTAATCTTTCTTCCAGGGGTCTTTGAAATAAAGAAAACTATTGAGAAACTCAAGCTAATAAAGCAATTAAAAGAATGTGTTATAGTACCTTTATATGGCGAACTTAATCCTAGGAATCAGGAAATTGCACTAGAGATTAGTGATAAAAGAAAAATAATTGTTTCAACTAATCTTGCAGAGACTTCACTTACAATTGAAGGGGTGGAAATTGTTATCGATTGTGGGCTTGCAAGAATACCATCATTCGATGAATCAAGAGGTATTAACACCTTGTTATTAAAAAAGATTTCAATTGCATCAGCAGATCAGAGGGCTGGTCGTGCAGGTAGAGTTTGCCCAGGCATTTGTATCAGGCTTTGGTCTGAGTCTGAAAACCTAAATAGGGAGAAATATTTGTTGCCGGAAATAAAAAGGTTGGATCTGACAGAGGTTTTTTTATTGTTAAGTGCATTTCATTCAGGTTCGAAATTTATTATGAATTTGGATTGGCTCGATCCGCCTTCAGATGAGGCAATAGGAAATGCCAAAGATATTCTTATTTCATTGAACGCATTAGAGAGGGAGTCAGAAAGGATTACCGATATAGGAAAGATGATGGTTTCGTATCCAGTACATCCAAGGTTGGCAAGAATGATAATAGAATCCGGGGAGAATGATTGTCTTAACGAAGTTTTAGTTTGTATAGCCTTGATCCAAGGTCGCGGTATTTTTGACAAGAAAATTCAGCTTAATTCATCTGAGTTTACTCATAAAGATGACACATCAGATTTTCAACCGATGATCAGAGCTTGGATGTTTGCTCATAGGGCTAATTTTGATTTCCAAAAATGTCACTCATATAATATTAATGCCAAAGCGGCTAAGGAGGCTTACAGAATATTCAATAATTTGGCGGCTATCGCAAAAAAACAAGGTTTTCATAGAGATGAATTGAATCCTGATTATTGTGGAGATAGGCTTGCAAAAGCATTTCTCATTGGGTTTTCTGATAATCTCTACAGAAGATTATCGATGGCAACATTGTCCTGTGAATTAGTTGGATTAAGACGCGGTAAATTGGAAAAAGGGAGTTTAGCAGGTAATGCTGAAGTTGGTATTGCTGCAGAGGTTAATGAGATTCAGGGTAAGGATGTGTCTGTTGTTATATCTAAGGCAACTTCTATTGAAATGGCGGGCATTAGAGAGGTTTTAGGAGAGCACTTGATAGAGCAAGAGATTATTATATTTGACAGTTCGAGTCGCAGAGTTGTTACAGAGGAAGTTGTTAAATTTATGGATTTAATTTTGGTTAAAAAATCAATAAAAAAACCACCAAGTGCTGAGTCAGCTCAAATTCTCGCAAAAGAAGTTATGAATGGTAACTTAAAGTTAAAGGGTTGGGGCGATAAATGTAATGTTTGGATATCAAGGGTTGAATTTGTTTCACGTTTTTTTCCTGAATATGAGATTCCTAAATTTGAAGATGCGGATAAGTTGTTGGTTCTAACAGATCTTTGTGAAGGAGCTTTAAGTTATAAAGAAATTAAGGACAAAGACTGTTGGCCTTTTTTACAAAATTGGCTTTCTGGTTTACATGCTGATGTAGTAAACAAAATTGCTCCAGAGAGAATAAAATTAAAAAATGGCACAGAGGTAAAAGTTATATATGGTAATAATGGACCGAAAATTTCTGTTCTTCTACAAAGGCTTTATGATGTTGATTCAACCCCATTACTTCATGATGGAAGAATTCCAATAACTGTTGAGATACTTGCTCCAAACCAACGACCAGTTCAAACAACTAATGATTTATCAAGTTTCTGGAAAGATAGTTATTCAAATGTAAAAAAACAATTAAAGGGAAGATATCCAAAACATGAATGGCGATAGGTTATCTTCTAGTTGATGTATTATAGTGGTTAAAGTAACTGAAGTAAGAAATGATAACAGATCTAATTTATTTATTGCTAGGAATTATAGGCCTATATTTTGGAGCTGAATGGTTGGTTGGCGGAAGTTCAAAGCTAGCTCTAAAAGTTGGTGTTTCACCATTGGTCATCGGTCTGACAGTCGTTGCACTGGGTACAAGTGCACCAGAATTGGCTGTTTGCTTAAGGCTGAATTTTGAAGGACGGCCCGATGCTGCAATTGGTAATATTGTAGGTTCAAACATATGCAATATTTTGCTCATTCTTGGTTTTAGCAGTTTAATAAGACCTCTCAAAGTTCATAGGCAGATTATTAGAAAAGAATTGCCAATTCTATTAATAGTCTCATTTGCTTTGATCTTGATGTTAATCAATCAAGAAGTAGCAAAATGGGAGGGAGTTGTTTTGTGCGCAGGAATTGTTATTTATATTCTATCCAGTTTTAAAGGAGCAAATAATAATAATGAATCTGTTGGTGAAGATCTATCTTTGGCAGATGTTTCTGTAGAGGATAGACGGCATTCAAAAACATTTCCCTTAGTATTATTATTGCTGTCGGGATTAATTTTATTAGTTCTTGGAGCTTCCTTTTTTGAAAAGGGAGGCATTGGATTGGCAAAATCTTTTGGAGTTAGTGAAGCTGTCATTGGGCTTACACTGTTGGCCTTTGGTACATCGTTACCCGAACTAGCAACCTCATTGGTTGCTTGTATTAAAAACGAAGGAGACATAATTGCGGGAAACGCAATAGGATCCTCAATTTTTAATATATTAGCGATCTTGGGTATTACTGCTATGTTTAAACCTTTATTGGTAAATGATATTAATCTTATAGATTACTCTATAATGATTGGAGTCGTGATCCTTTGTTGGCTGTTTGTTTTTAAAAAAATGAATTTGAATAGAATAAAAGGAGGGCTCTTTCTTTGTTTGTATGCTGGCTACATTATAAACATTTTATACAGATAGATTTATTCCTCATTGAGTAATGCGAGAATTGAACTTGTTGGAATGCATGATTTCACAACCATTTGTAAGTTTCTTTGTATGCCTTCTGTTTTATTGTAATAAATGGAGTTGGTTGAAGCCACTACTCCAATTACTGAACCAGTATTATCAAAAACGGGTGATCCGCTTGATCCCTTTGCGAAATCTGCAGTGATAGCAATTCGAGGGGACCCTTTCTCCTTACCAGATCGTTGGAAGTAATATCTCGAGATGATACCCTTAGATACTGTGTAAAATCTTCCCTCAGGATGGCTAATAACGGTCACTTCTGATCCTACTGGGCTATTGCTCTTTAATGGAAGGGGATCAAAGTTCTCTCCCTTTAGCTTAACTATGGCTAGGTCATCTTTTTCTGATGAAGCTACAACTTTTTCGATTGAGAATATTTCGCCATTAATGTTCAAGGCTCCAAAAGCACCAGCTTTTTCATTTTTCATTACATGAAAATTTGTAACTGCAAGACCGTCTTTCGAGATAACAAAGCCTCCAGCAATGTTTCCATGCCAATTTGGGCATTTATCACACTTATAAATGTTGCCTAGGCAAAGAACTCCAGTCTTTGCTGCTCTGTAAATTTCAGAGGTTTGAATTATTTTTTTCTTTGGTTCTATGGTTTTGGCGCTGATTCTATACTGAGCATCTAATTGGTTTGATATATCGGTTGGATTAGATGTTTTGTTCTGATTTTTTAAAGCTGTTAATTTTCTTTCAAATTCCATCTTTATTTTTAAATCATTGATCGTCGAAACCTCTTCGATGCAAAAAGCACAGATTGTGGAATGAGCAATTATGAGGAGTGTAATTGATACGAGTTTAAACATTTGTAACATTGACTTTAATTAAATTAATCAGATTTTAGTTTTTCCAAAAGTTTAGCTGCATCTTTCCAGGTTGTTTCATCTTTACTGTATTTAACGTATACTTGCAGGGCTTTAATTGAGGCCTCTTTTTTACCGAGTTTCTCTAAAGCGATTCCTAATGGCCTGTAGTAGTTATAATAAGTTGGATACTCCTCTACAGCTTTGCCTGCCCATTTGGCAACTTCTTCCCAATTGTTCTGATACTCAGCTTCTAATATTTTCAGTGAATAACTATCTCTTTCAGATTTTATTTGGCCATCAATCAATTGAAACCATTTCTTTGTAATTTCTTTATTAATTTTTGTAAGTTGTTGAAATTTAAATATAAAACGGATTGATTGAAAATCTAAGGACCGAAGGGTTTTGGAAAAATCCTTTTCAACTTTTTTTTCTGCAATTTCGATAGCCTTATTGAGTTTGTTTTTCTGCTGAGTTTTGTAAAGAGCCGGTAAAAAAACATCAATGTATTCAGGTGATAGTAGGGTATCAGAATCCAATTCATCTAATGTTTGTTTAAGCGTATCGATTTTGTTCCTGGCTATGAAGTAGTTGATTTGAGTAGGAATTTGAATGTCTTTCAACAATGGATGGTTTAGATCATTCCAATCTTTATCGATATCAACATTAGCTCCATCTCTTATTTTCCCAGACTGAGTCATTGTAATAATCATAGCGGCATGGCTGTTGGGGGCTTTATCTTTATCTTTGTATTTTTCAAATAATTCAAAAAGTTTCTCTCGAAGAGCCAAATCATCGGTATCAATAATCGACGGGCTAGAGAATAAGCTAAATGATTTTTCTAAATCATTAATTTCACTTTGAAGAAGAGACTCGATTAGTAAAAATGAGAATTGGACTTGTTTTTCGTTTCTAGGCATGAGTTCAGCAAGGTCGAACCAAAATCTTGGTGAGGACTCTATGAACGATTTGTGAAGTGCTCTGTGTGACAGCCATTTGTATGCTGTTTTTTCTGTTAGTCTCTTTAGGTTTGTTCCTTTTTTTATGTCAGTGATTAAAAATGAGTCGTTGTCGTCTGGGTGGTCTATAAAATTTTTGGCTAAGGATTTAATTTTTTTCCCAAATTTTATATTTGGCTCTAATCTTTTTAATGACTCCTGAAAGGCATTGGAAATGATTGATGTTCGTCTTTGAAGCTGTATTGGTGTTTTCCAGTTATTAGCCTCTTGTGAAATCTTTTTGGCTAAATCTACAGCTCCTAGTTCGAGGCAGGTTTCATAGAGTTTTGCGATAACAGCGAATGAGGAGCCTGATTTAATATTGTTTTTAATGTCAATGTAACATTCTTCAATCGATTTTAAGTCATGTAAGTTTGTCGCCGAAAAACGACCATAACTCTCGATTGCGTTTTTGATCATTGGGTTATTGCGGTCAATATATGGGTGTGTTAGTACGTAAGTTAAATCTCTTATTCTGCCTTTGGATAAAGCATCATCCATTACAAACAGCAGTAATGATTGGCATAATTGATATGGGAACCTTTCATCTTTTAATACAGATTTGAGAATTTTTCTTGATGAAGAATGCTTGTTTTCGTTAAGGTAAATTTCAGAAAAGGCTTGTTGAAATGCCTGCTCTCTTAATGATCTGTCAAATTTTGTCGATTCGGCAATTAATAGTTTTAATTTCAGAATCTCTTCTTGAGTAAAGTCAGAATTTCTTGGGTTGTTAATTATTGTTTCTGGTTTATTTCCATTGAGCCTGACATCGTTAAAGCCTTCGGTTAATATAAGTTCCAGCCATCTTGGGCTATGTTGCTTTGTCCATAAACTGACAGCTAATGAAAACTCCTCATTGTTGACAACGCCGTTGTTAAGCTCTTTCAGTCTTGAGATAAAGATTTGAAGCGTTTCTTTATTCTCTAATATTTTTGGGTTTTGAGTTTCTTTTAGAAGCAACTCTTTTTCTTGGTCATAATTTTCATTTTTTTTAAATATTTGAGAGAGATATAAAGTAGTTTGTGATCTGTTTTTTAAAGGCGTTTGCTGATTTAGTAGTTTTACCAATTCTTTTTCTGGTCCTGATGTGTCTTTGTTTTCGTTAATCGCGATATGAGCCCAAAGTCTTACGATAGTTTCAGTTGTTTCATCTGAAACTTCAGAACTTTTCAGAAAGCCTTTTATAATATCGATTGCTTTATCATGTTCATTAATTGAAGAATGGCTGATAGATCTGTAGAGCTTGGATCTTCTAGCGTATTGAGCCGGTTCGCTTATGGATTCTCTGCAAATGTTAATTATCAGATCGTGTACTTTTGAATTAGTCTCTTTTTCAATTTGTGGAACAAGAAAACAAAGTGCAGTTCCAGCATCACTTAATAATGCTGGAGACCATCGTAAACCATGTAATAATAAATCAAGATTTGTGTAGAATTCTCTTTTGTTATTGGTGCTAATAGCCAAATTTAAATTTCTATTAATTTCTGTAATCTTGTTAAAATCAATCACACGAACCTCCGGTAGTTTATCCTCAGGAAGTAACGATTTTTTTAGAGACAACCATTTTTTCCACCAAATATTTGAGTGTTTCCAATAATCAGTTAGTGAACTCTTGTTCTGGTTTAATAAGATTAATTCTTCTGCAATTAAATTTGCTGAGTAAAGTTTTCTCTTCTCAGGAGATATGGTTGCAAGAGTATTTATGATTTGAATAGCTTCGTCAGTTCTACCGATTTCTAAATTCAAAAGAATTGATCTGATGCGAAGATCTATGTATTCAGGAAATTTATCAATTTGTTCATCGCTGACAGAATAATGTTCTAATGCTTTGTTATAATTTTTTGATAATTCATTGATGAATCCCAATTCCTTCCAACAAGTAAAATAAACTTCATCGCTAAGGCCCTGCCTTTTTAAAACCTCTCTAATTATATTTACTTGTTTGATTTTTTTTCCAAGCCTTCCGTAATGTCTAGCAGCAAGAAATCTTGCCTCAATATTATAGGTGTTATCTGGAGGGAGCAGGCTACATGCATTTATCAAGGCAGGAAACAATGGTTTATTTGTCAATTTGCTTACAGCTTTTCTTTCATGCAATTCAACTATTGCGGATAGCTTCCACAATCTTTCCGGAAATTTTTTGCTACTTGGAAATTTTATTAAGTAGACAATTGTATTGATAATGAATTCATCGATTTTGTCAGGTGTGTCGTATTTTGAAATATTTTGTTCTAGTTTTTCCTCTGATATTTTGGAGTCTAACAAGGATTTAAATTCTGCCTCATTGATGCAATTCGATAAGACATAATTTTTAAGTTCGTTACTGATTTTGTAACAGCTTTCTTCAAGAGCTGAAGGCCCTTTGTCTGGGTTAAGTAATTTATCGATTGCTTTTTTTACTGATGGCGGAGGAGTTTGAGGAGCAGATTGTAAGTTTGTTTTAGGAAATAAAAAGTAAAGGATAAATGATATTCTAAATAATAAATTAAGATTCATTATGTCCTGAAACCCTTTCAAATTTTTTAATGAAGTCATAGCGGAAAAAATTATTCGATAGAATTAAAAATAAATGATTTCGGCAGCTTTACACCACTTATCAATAATACAA
>MDTC01077709.1_pt1 | contig 13777 bp, 5 predicted proteins | sample 811181 | NCBI WGS metagenome assembly MDTC01 (sample SAMN05326644, study PRJNA326480) | marine metagenome | isolation source: seawater | place: Pacific Ocean: North | collected 2011
ATCAGCATGAGTGATAAACCGTCTCAAAATAAAAATCAGGTTTCAGGCTCTAAGAATTCAACTACAAAGGGTTCGTCTCACGAAGATAGTGATTTGTCCCCAAGTGATAAAAAGAAAAAAAATCACACTAAGGATGGATCCTCTCGAGACAATAGAACGAGAAAAAACAAAGATAACAATTTTAAAGATGAACTCTCTGGGCCCGCGATTGAACAAGAGGGTATATTGGAAATTTCCGGTAAAGGATTCGGTTTCTTAAGAGAGAAAAGTAAAGAATTTAGACAAACTCCAGATGATATTTTTGTTACTCCTGAAATAGTCAGAAATTTTGGTCTGAGAGATGGATTATGGGTTAAAGCTGAAACCCAAATGGGAAGAAGGGGTCCACAGTTAACTAAACTCTTAGATATTAATGGAAGGGATCCAAATGAGTTTAAAACTATGCCTTGGTTTGAAGAGCTCAAAGCTATCAATCCTGATAGACGGTTGCAGATGGAAACAACACAGAGTCGAATGACGACCCGTTTGATTGATTTGATATCACCAATCGGTCGCGGACAAAGAGGTCTAATAGTTGCTCCACCAAGATCAGGTAAAACTACTATTCTTCAACATCTTGCCGAGGCAGTTATACAAAATCATAGTAACGTCAAAGTCATGGTTTTGCTTGTTGATGAGAGACCTGAAGAAGTGACTGAATTGCGACGTGCTTTGCCAAATGCAGAAATTTACGCCAGCTCTAATGACATGGAAGTAAAGATGCACTGCAGGATTGCACAAATTGCGGTAGAAAGAGCTAAGCGTTTAGTTGAGTCCGGAGAAGATGTCTTCATGCTAATGGATTCTATTACTCGGCTTGCAAGAGCATTTAATAATGCAAATAGCAAAGGTGGTCCCACAGGGACGGGAGGTCTAACAGTTCGCGCCTTAGAAATGCCTCGTAAACTTTTTGCAGCTGCAAGAAACACAAGAGATGCGGGTTCACTGACAATTATTGCTACTGCACTCGTTGAAACTAATAGTGCTATGGATGACCGAATCTTTGAGGAACTTAAAGGAACAGGTAATATGGAGCTCGTGCTCGACAGGGCCATTGCAGAACAATATATTTATCCTGCCGTTGATATCTTTCGTTCGGGTACTCGACGTGAAGAGCTTTTGTTGCCGCCCCATCAATGGGAGAAGATTTCTATCATTCGAAGAGGTCTTGCGGGTCATAGACCCATTGAGGCAATAGAAAGAATGTTGTCTATCATGGAGAAATTCCCTAGCAATGCTCAAATGCTATTGGATATAAAGCCTATGCATTAGGAAGACCTTTTCGTTACTTTTATTCTATAAAAAGTTAGATTTGAGTTTTCTGATATTGGAATTTTTCTCCTAATATTAAATTTGCTTAACCCCTCAAGGAGGTATTCTTCTGAAACGATTACCCAATCGTCTTCAAAACTAGACCAATTAGCCAGGTCGTTGGAATACTGAACATCTATTCTAGCATCATCTGTTCCCAGTTTTTTTGTATAGCTAAGAGAAGGATAATCTTCTCCATCAATGGTGAGAGTTTTAATCTCTAATGTTCCAACCAAAGCATATTCCATAAGGTCATGAATGCCATTGGAATTTCCATCTCCATTTTCATCTCCATCAAACGCAATATTATCCGTAGCCCCAGGGCTTCCATTAGGATATCTGCTTATCCTCCAATTATTGGACATGCTATAATCATTAACACTCTCATGAGAAACGAAAACTAGGGAGTGTCCATCTCCATCTGCGAGTTCTGGCCAAGGGAATTCATCTCTATAATTAAAATCAATAATAGGTGTTCCTGATCCAAAACTTAATTTTATGCGCTCTCCAGAATTTGAGAAGTTTTTTCTGAAAGTGCCAATCACATGTTCAGGAGTTTTCGAATGATTATAACGAATGTTATATGCGTCCTCATTTGCAACAATGACCAATACTTCACCTGGTTTGATGGATTTTTTTCTTGAAGTGACAAAGTCGTATTCAATTCCCTTGGTAAATCTAAGATCGTTTAGAGCAATTTCTTTATTTCCTGAATTCGCAATTTCTATCCATTCAAAATCTGAGTCTCTTAAATTAGGCAGTAATCCCAGTTCCGATTCATCAGGGCCAACTGGATTGTACATTATTTCAGATATTCGAATATCAGAGTATTCAGACAAATCTGGTGAACTAACGTTAAATTCAAATGGTTCAGACCAATGGCTCCAACGGTTAGTTATGTCTTTATGTCGGACTCGGGCCCTATAAGTTTTACCAACTCTTACCGCGGTGGAAGGAGGTTTAATTGATTGCTCGAAGGTGTCAATCTCTCCCGATTCCCAACTAGCTAACCATTCAAATTTAGGTTCAAGAATTGATGCATCACCACTTATTGACATATCGAAGACAAGATCACTGCTACCGGCTGATTGGTTGTGTAGTTCGACAGCTATCAAATTTTCACCAGAAGAAAATGCTTCGGCGTCGACATTAAAACTATCAAAAACGCCCTCCTTTCCACTTGATGGAGCATAGGTCTGATAGGTAACTATTGTATTTTCTGGGAAGCCATCTCTTATGACTTCTTTACCATTTACATAAACTATTGCTGCATCATCCACATGAAGGTTAAATGTGAAATGGCTGAATGATTTTGGGTCATCAATGTTGATGACTGTTCGGAAATAGTAGGTGGGATATTTGTTTGAGGGTTGAGGACCGTAATCCAAAGTTGTTTTGATGGGAGTATTTAAAATACTTCCGAAGCCTGAAGGAGTATTTCCAATTAACCAATCTGAATCATCGTATTCAATTTCTTTCCACAAATTGGCCCGATCTATTCCATCATCAATGTACTTCCATGCAGACCCTTGAGGAAGAAAAGTGACTTCACCAATGCTTGTTTCAGCAATTCTCCACTCCATGGCTCCAAATGTATTAGAGCCATTGGGATCTGAAAAAGATGAGCTTCTAAAAACAAGATCTCCTTGGGGAAATTGGTCTTTTCCGTTGTATGTTATGGTTGGTGTTCTAGGGATGTCATTATCTGATGAAAGTGCATCAAGGTAGGCGTCTCTTCCAGATCGACCTGATATCCCGCTATCTCGAGAAATGGAGTCCATGCTTCCATCATTCCCGCCGACCCAGGATCCACCTATAAAAGCGAACTTTTTCATATCTCGAACAACGCTTTCTATAGTTGGAGGGCTTTCATTACCCCCAACAGCACCAATCCAGCGGTCCCTGTCAGCGTCAACTAGACCAGAAATTTTTGCTACCAAGGGATCGAGTAATATATTTATTTGTTCTTCTGTCCAAATTAGATCTCTCATTTCACGAACTGTATTTTTATATTCCCTATCAAATGAATCTCTTGGTGGATTCGTGCCATAGATGGCTTGCTTACAGAACCCTTCTCCTCCATTCCAATTTGGGCCCCAACTAGTATCAGAGTCCCATGGTAATACCCAAAGCCTGCCATAATTTGAATCAGAGGATGGTTGAAAATAGAAGGCTCTATTTTTTAAGTGTTCACTAGTATTCGGTTGAACATCGTAATGTCTGACGGCATCGACAATCGCATGGTATTTGTTCCACGAGTCGTAGTTAACATATTTGTTTAACCATTCATCAGACTTGTTTGGTTTGAGTTGGAATATGATATTTTTGAAATCCGAGCCATCATCAACTCCATTACGAGCAAGGTATCTTCTTACCGAAACACCATCTGTTCTACCGCTAATGAGCTTATAAAGGTTTCCTTTTTCCATTCCATGAGATTCAAGAAACCGAACATCAAATTCTTCCATGGCCAAAAGCATTCCATAATAATCTCCCTGATACTGGCCGTTACTTCCTGAAGGGGCTTCCTCCTTACCTCTGATTACTCTTAAATGGAACCAATGTGTGTAGGGGGCTGGCGTTCCAGTCATATTCCATAAAATATGGTTAGCCGCCTGTTCCATTCCCCAGGTATGATTGCCTCTTGAACCTCTCATTTTGTGTGATGCTAAATATTTCCAGCCAGTCTTGTATTCATCGCCATCATTATTATGGAATTTCGGATACTGTCCGACATTGAATCTAAATTTGAAGCTTCGTCTTCCGTTGCCTGAATACCTTGCATTACGTTGCCTTAAACGATATCTAACATTATCATAAACTTTTCCATCATAAACAAAAGTACAGTTCCAATTATATGCGCTTCTGGCATCATAATTATCTCGGCTAATTTGATCTCTACTATTGTAGGCGACAGCTTGATCAAAGTCATCCGAGTCGGTTAAAACGTGATACACCGGAACTGAATTGATTAAATCTGACGAATATGTATGAGGAGCTGGAAAGGTTCTGCTTTTTTGGACGGTGTAATCAGGAACTCCATCGTAAACGAAGTAGGCAAAATTTAAAGAGGGATCATCAATGTGTGGAACTTGAATTTTTGTATCATCATTGGCCTTGGCAATGATTCTATATCTTACGAGCGTTCTGTGATTTTGATTTGGTATTTTCACAGTGAAAACACCATCATCTGATTGAACATCCAAACCTATGCCATCATCCTTCATTATGATGGAATTCCAATTTTCTGGATTGATGTATTCAGGGTTTAAATCTCTGGCATCGTTAGGTCTAGAAATTAGTTGGCTAGTTGATTTTGCTAAATATGCTGGAATGTATTCGCCAGGGGAAACGACTTGGTATTCAAGTCTAACTGATTTGACTCCTGAGGAACTAGTAACCTTTGCAGTTATGAAAGTTTCATCTCCAGATTTTGGTAATTCTGGGGTGTGTTTAACTTGTCTGATGATAGGGATTGATTCAGGTGAAAACGTTGTGTTCACTGATCCAGGAGAAGGCCTTGGAGGCTCATTCTCTCCTCTTTGAGGTCGTATTATTTCTAGATCAATTCCCAGGTCGCTACTGCCTGTACTCACGTTAAATAACTGTACGGCTACAATGTTTTGGCCTTCATTAAGGTATGATGCCACGCCATCAATTAGAGAGTCTCTCCAGACTCCCTCTTGTCCATTTCTGCTTGCTGTGTTTGTAATAGTTTGTTCTCCAGCATTAACATTATATCTTAAAAATTCTCTTCCATTAATCCACAGTATCATTCCGTCATCTACAGAGTAACGTATTTGTAATTCCTGAGGTATTTCCCCCGGAGCGATGTCGAATTCATTTCGTAAAAATATTGAATTGAAGGAATTGCGCATACCCTCGATTTCTGTTGCGAGAGTTAAGCCCCTTACACTGCCATAGCCAATAGGCATCGCACCATTCTTCCATGTGTTGTCTAGTTGAAATGATTTTTTTCTCCACTCATCTATAGGTGTAGAAGCTTCTGTCAATCCTGGTCTCCATTTCCAGTTGCCGCTACTTGCATTAAGCAAAGTCAGCTCGGGAAGTTTTCCAGGAACCAGAGAACTTCTCCACGATCCTCCTAAGTCGTTATCGAGCTTTGGGTTAATGAGTTCCATTGAGGCTCCAGTTCCGTTTGCTCCAACGGGCCAAGGAAAGCTTGATTTGTATTCAACCGAATCAGCAATTGTTCCATTGCTTTTCCTAAGTTCAACACGTTCGCCGCTGCTGAGGTTTCCAGAGTAGGGTCCAATGGAAGATGATCCTAAAGTATTTTGAAGGCTTGTGGGATTTTCACTTATCACTAAAAATTCATTTCCCTTAATCGTGGTGCCCTCACTAAACTGATAAGTGATTCCATCAGAAAAAAACCAACCTGATATATCTACTGGATCATTAGTAGTATTGTATAATTCGATGAATTCATTGAGATCATTGTTAGGTTCACTGTTATAATGAATCTCGTTGATAATGATATCAGCTTTGATCAAAGATAGATTCGATAATAAAAGAAGTGTGAGGATAATAAAAAGTTTCACAATGATGATTGTTAAAATGGGATTTTGATTTCAACAATACACGAAGTCCTATACAAGATCCATGATTGATCCAAAATTTGGGTCAATTAGTCTTCTGTAAGTTCTGACAGCTAGTCTGTCTGTCATTTCAGATATAATATCGCTTATTATACGCGATTTATCTTCGTTCCCCTCTACCTTATTTAATAAGGTCTCGGCATCAGAACTTAATAGTGAAAGTTGTCTGACCTTTTTTGATGAATAATTTTCATAAAATATTCTGAATAACTCACCCAGAATTCGTGAGGCTTTATAATCGAGCTGTTGAAGTTGAGGAGATTTAAAAATTAAATCGAGTGCGATTTTCTTATAAAGCTTTGACTCTTTTGAGATTTCTTTATCAACATTAAGATTGAATTTATAGCGTGATGTTTTATGAGCCATGAAATTTTCACTGGCTTCCACTAAATTTGCAGAGGAAATGAAGTCTCCGACCTTCCTTCCCATCAATGGTTCGAGTCGTTTTCGTCTTATTGCACGACATATTGTTTCAATATGAACAGCATCCTCTTGGTTTATTTCATTACTTTCAGCCCACGCCTCAAGGTTTTCTGAATTAATAAATCCAGCATTAGTACCATCAATTATATCATTGAGTGAATATGCGGTATCGTCGGCCCAGTCCATTATTTGGCACTCTATAGATTTGAAAGAATTTCTATCAGCCCCAGGATTATAACTCATTATATTATCGAGCCCATCAAAAACAAAATCTAAGTGATTGGCTTGATAGTCATATATAAAGTGATTAGGTGAGTCGGGTTTTTCACTTAACAGAGTTTTATATTTTAGTGTTGAATCTAAAAACGCTCTTGTTGGATTCATTCCTGAGTTGCCCCAAATGGTTTCCGTCAATAGCCTCAGTGTTTGTGCGTTTCCTTCATACCCTCCTGTCTTAAACATCATTTTGTGAAGTACACGCTCTCCAGCATGTCCAAATGGTGGGTGACCAAGATCATGGGAGAGGCATGAAGCCTCGACAAGGTCAGGATCTATATAATAGTCAATGTCTAGATGCTTACTTGTTTTTTTTAGTCTGTTGGAAATTGATCTTCCAATTTGAGCTACTTCTAAGGAATGAGTGAGTCGTGTTCTATAAAAATCATATTCTCCTGAAAGGAAAACTTGAGTTTTACTCTGAAGTTTTCTGAAAGCGGGAGTGTAAATAATCCTATCTCTATCTATTTGAAATGGTGTTCTATAATCATCCGGTCTGTCACCATCAGTTTTGTACCTAGGGGTGATATCAAATTGATTATAAAACTGGTTCATTGACAGTTTTGAAAGGCTAAAGCTGAAGGAAATTGTTTAATAACTTTTTACCTTCTCCTGTTAGAATTGATTCTGGATGAAATTGAACTCCATAGACAGGATGCTCTTTATGCTGAACGCCCATTATTTCTTGCTCATCTGTGATGGCTTCAGATGTTACTTCTAGACAATCTGGAATATTTTTTTTGTTGATAAGCAACGAGTGATATCGAGTAGCTTCAAAAGGATTGGGCATATCTTTGAAAACCCCTTTGCCCTCATGTTTGACCATTGATGTTTTTCCGTGCATAAGATTGTTAGCGCGAATAACTTCACCTCCATAAACTTGGCCAATGCACTGATGGCCCAAACAAACACCCAAAATTGGTATAGTTTTACCAAATCTTTCAATTACCTCACAACTGATCCCTGCCTCTTTTGGGGTGCACGGCCCAGGAGAAATGCATATTTTGGATGGCTTTAAATCATTAATTTCTTCGACTGAGATTTCATCATTTCGTCGAATTTCCATTGCGGCACCAAGTTCGCCAAAATACTGAACTAGATTATAAGTGAACGAATCGTAGTTATCGATAACAAGTAACATGGTTATGGCGTTATTTTAGCATTTCAAGATCGATAGGGCTCCACATATTGGCATGACCTTTGATTTTATCAATGGTTGAATGTGTCTGACGATCTCGCTTTATTAAAGTATAAATTGTGTGATAATCACATAATATAACACCATCATATAAAATATGGCTAGACCAGTAGGCGAAGAAGATAACAACAAAATCCCAAAAGCAATAAGCCGCCCCGAGGGAGGATGGTTTGCCAAGATTTGGGATGAACGTAAGTCTGGCCAAAAAAAAATGATAAAACTTGGCCGATCCGTTCCTTTTACGGTTTGGATATCTCCCTACAAGATAGGCGATAATGGTGGTCTAAATAATGAGCCTGAGTCTGAAATGATTGAGAGTCTTGAATTAATAAAATTGCCTCCGTCCAAAGCGTTTACCATTTGGGCTATAAAGGAAAAGTTGACCGCTGACACTCAAGAAATCATTGAATCTATTCCTGAGGAAGCTTTCCAAGACGAGTCGACTGAAGAAAAATTGAATAAGGAATTCAGACTAACTCCATTTACAATTTGGACTACTGAACAAGCTCTTTCAGATTCACGAATAATTAATATTCAGCTCATCTCCAGTAATGAAAAAGCAGATAATCAGTTGGCCGATGTGGTTCTAGATAAGCAAGATGAAAATGTATCTATAAAGGAAGAAAACAAAAATCAAATTCAAAGTCATCCGTTTCCTGTCTACTCGGTAATATGCTCTCTGGTATTACTAGTGTTCATAGGTTGGATGTTCGTGAAAGCCTCACAGTTGAATGATTTAAAAACACAACAAGCCTCTCTTAAAATTTCGCTTGGTGAAAAAGAAAAAGAAATTGGTGAAAAAGACGAGATAATTTCAAAAGCTAAACAAGATAATGTTAATTTAAAAAACACATTAAGCGATGAGCGATTGAGGGCAAAATCTGCAGCTCTTAACGCACAAGAAGTGAAAAGGCTGGAGCTGAAAAAATCTAATGATCGATTGCAAGAAAAAATAAGTGAGATCAAAGCTCTTTCAGAGCAAATGCGAATCAACAAGGTGAATTTTGACAATCAAAAAAATACCCTCACAAAATTGTCCGATAGTCTTAGGACTCAGATATCTAAACTTAAAAATGAAAATACAAAATATATTGAAAGTTTAGATAGATCTCAGATGGAAACCGAAATGGCCAACAAGAAGAATGATACTTTACTCAAGGAAGTCTCAGAGCTAAATGATTCATTAAGAGATTCGCAAAAAAATATGAAATCGCTACAGTTAGATAGTGATAAAAAAGTTCGAGAAATGGAAAATATGATCACCAAGTTTCAAGAATCTCTAAAAAAGGAATTAAATGAAAAAGCTGATATAAAAGCCAATTTAAAAACCTCAGAATCTCAGCTTAAAGAGTCACAAATCAAAAACCAGGAATTAAGAAAAAGAATTACTGAACTTGAGGAAGCTGAATCGTCTGATCAATAAAATTAAGAATCAATTTTTTTTAGGATGATTTTCTGAATGTCCATCACGGCAATGCTCTTTTTATTTATTGGTCGAACTTCAATTTTATTTAAACCGCGTTCTTTTATAGTTATTGAACCAATGTCGATGTTTTTCCAATTTTGAAACCCTCCAGTGTCTTCGACATCGAATGTGAGTTTTTGGTTTCCTAGAATTAAGGATACTTTACTTCCTCCATGACCCTTGCCGCATCCTTGGCGTATGGTAACCCCATAATCTCCTGGTTCTTTGACAAAGAAATTCCATGATGCCCAGTCAGCAGGGTTGGACCAAAATCCAAGACATTGTTTTTTGGGAGCAGGTTCATATCGCAGGTTGATACCATTAACCTTCGAGTCTTTTGAATGTAGCGATATTGTATCGCCGGATTGAATAATCTCCTCACCCTCAGAAGCAGGAACCAGCATTAGAGATTTGAAGTTCATTACCGCGTCTCCTTTTTTTTCGATGCCCTTAACCTGAACCAAATATTGGCCGCTATTGGGAAGGTATATTTTTCCCAATTTTTGCGTTTTGTATTTGTACCAACTGCTAGTTGAGCTTATTTCTGAATCTATTGAGTTATTTCCAATCTGGATTCTTACTTTGGATTTTTTTGATGCCAATGAGTATGTAAGCTCGACGTCATACATGCCCCATCTAGTGGCTTTATAATTCCAGAAAATAGAATCGTTTACGTTACTCCAAAAACCGACCCTGTAATTACCAGGATTTTTTTCGAGCTTTGCAGTAGTGCCTTTGATTTTTGCATCAAGAGAGGAGAAGATGATTCGTCCATCACTGAGTTGTTTTGATTTATCGGCAATCTCAACTTCAATTGAACGATTTTTTTCTCTATTCAAGTTAATGGCTACACGATTTAACTTTTGGTCATGCTCAAATGTTGATGCTTCTTGATCAACAAGGACCTTGATAATGTTCGGAGCATTAGAAGGAAGAAGTAGTCTGTCAAGATTGTTACTCGCAGGGACTTCAGCAAGGAATGTGTCTGGTTTACCCGGAACTGCCGAAAATTGCGACCATACGGCTAGGTTAACTGATTTTTCAGCTGACGATTGTATTATTTGAATTGAAAACAAAAAGATTGTGAGAATTTTGTTCATAATGCCATATTAATCATAGTTTTCTTTAAGGCAAACGACCTTTACCTAGAAGGCTCATCGTTATATGATTTACTCTTAAATATTTATTTTATGGCAAAGAAAATTCTCACATTATTCGTTCTTCTTAGTCTTGGTGCTTTTTGTAGTGCTGAGTCCAAAAATCTTTTCAATGGTAAAGACCTTACAGGCTGGACAGGTAATCCAGACTTTTGGAAAGTAGAAAATGGTATCATTGTTGGTGAGACTACCAACCAAAAGAAGACTTCATCTAATACTTTTTTAATTTGGGAGGGTGGAAACCTTGGCGATTTTGAGTTGACCCTAAAAGCAAGAGTTAAAGGAAACAACAATTCTGGCATTCAGTACCGATCTAAAGTGCTTAATGCCAAGACATGGTCTGTTGGTGGTTATCAGATGGATATGCATCCTGCTCCTAATTATCTTGGTATGATGTATGAGGAAAGAGGGCGTGGAATCATTGCTCAGCGTGGAGAAAACGTCATCATTGATTCTGAAGGAAAGAAAACTTCGAAAGGAAAGCCAGATAAAGAGAAAAAAGATAATCTGGCAGATTGGAATGAATTCAAAATATCCGCTATTGGAAATAAACTGACCCACATGGTCAATGGTAAGGTCACAGTCAGTATAGAGGATAATGAAAATGGTAAGAAAGCCACCTCTGGCGTAATTGCCTTACAACTTCATGCGGGAGGCCCAATGAGACTAGAGGTCAAAGACATTTCGTTAGTTGCCAAAGATAAGAAAACTTCAGAGATCGTAAATCCACAGATTTCAAACAATGTTGTTCTGGTTAATGCAATTAAAAAGCCCAGCGTGAAATGGATTTGGAAAGATAAAAGTGCAACTACAGAGACCATTTATGCAAGGCGTCAATGGACATTAAACTCACCCATGAAGTCATCTAAACTTAGCATCACGTGCGATAATGGATTCACAGCCTATGTTAATGGTCAGAAAGTTGGTTCTGGTAATCAATGGGAAACTCACTATGAATTCGACATTAAAAAATATCTGCACAACGGTGACAATGTACTGGCTGTGCAAGCTCACAACGAGGGCCAAGTAGCTGGACTAGCAGCTAAGATAAAACTTGTATCGGCAAATGGGTCCACAAGAAACATAGTCAGTGATAACGAGTGGATCGTTAATACGAAAAAGACAGATGGCTGGTTAGCTCCCAGTGTTGATACAACTGGGTGGAAGAATGCAGTTATTGCAGGTAAAATGGGCGATTCTCCATGGGGAAATGTGTTTGCAAAGAAACCTGGTATTGCAGTTGCAGTTGCAGCCAAAGGTATAGCAAAAGTTCATCCCAAAGGTTTTGAAGTAGAAAAAATATATAATGTTCCTAAGGGCCAACAAGGCTCATGGGTTTCAATGGCAGTTGATTCAAAAGGTAGACTTTACTGTGGTGATCAGGGTGGGCAGGGGATTTTTCGTATTACTCTCAGTTCTGGAGCACCCGTTATTGAGAAGGTTCCAGTGCCTGTTTCTGGTGCCCACGGTTTACTCTGGGCTTTTAATTCATTGTACGCATGTACAAATGGTCAAAAACCTGGATCAGGTCTCTATCGAATCACTGACTCTGATGGAGATGATGTTTTAGACAAAGTAAAGGAGCTAAGGAGGTTCAATGGGGGAGGAGAGCATGGTCCTCATGCCGTTTCACTGTCTCCTGATGGCAAACATCTTTTTGTTATTGGAGGAAACATGACAACGGTTCCAGAACCGGAAACATCTGCTTTAAAGATGAATTACGCAGAAGATCAACTGCTACCTAGAATGACGGATGCTAGAGGTCATGCTCGTAACATCAAAGCGCCAGGTGGTTGGATTGCTCGTACAGACCCTGATGGTAAATCTTTTCACCTATATTCTGCTGGCTACAGAAACCACTATGATATCGCTTTCAACAAAGATGGAGAAATGTTTACTTATGATTCAGACATGGAGTGGGATAGTGGAACTCCTTGGTATCGTCCAACAAGAATTTATCATGTGACTAGTGGCTCAGAGTTTGGGTGGAGAACTGGTACTGGAAAATTCCCAGAATGGTATCCCGATGTGCTTCCACCAACTTTAGACATTGGTCCAGGTTGCCCGACTGGTGTAATTTCTGGTCTGGGTTCAAAATTTCCTGCAAAGTATCAAGATGCTATTTATGCGTTTTGTTGGACTTATGGAACCATTTACGCAATCCATCTCAAACAAGATGGCTCTTCTTACAGTGCTGAAAAAGAAGAATTTGTTACTGGAGTTCCACTAAATGTAACCGACGGAGTGATCGGTAAAGATGGTAACATGTATTTTGCAGTTGGAGGTCGAGGAACTCAATCTGCTATTTATCGTGTAAAATATTCTGGCAATGATTCCGTTGCTCCGATCAAGGCCAAGGCTTCATCTGAGACGAAGCTTAGAAAAATAAGAAAGTCAATGGCTGTGTATCATGGCAAAGCCGTTGAAGGTGCTGTTGATGAGATTTGGCAGAATCTTGGTCATGAAGATCGTTTCATTAGATATGCCGCACGTGTTGCTCTTGAGCATCAACCTGTAATCGAGTGGCAGGAAAAAGCACTCGAAGAAGAAGATATTCAGACATCATTATCAGCTCTGTTAGCCCTTTCCAGACAAGGTGATGCTGCATTGAAAGATAATATACTTGGATCTCTTTCCACTTTGACGGTTTCTGAAATGACTGATTCTCAGAAGCTTGAGGCATTGAGAGTTATGGGACTAACATTTATTCGTATGGGTGGTCCAGATGAGGAAACTGCCCGGGAAATTGCTGAAGCCATCACTCCTCTTTATCCTGCATCAACTGATGCGATGAATAGAGAGCTAGTGGCCATGTTGGTATACCTGAAAGCAGATGATGTTCTTGCCAAAACGATTCCCTTGATGAGTCAAGATGCTGCAGGCTTGGAAGAGATTGAATTTGATGATAATTTATTGGCTCGTTCAGGTCAGTACGGTAAAACCTTTCAAAATCAGAAGGCAAATAACCCTCAAAGGCAGCAGATATGGTATGCATATGCTCTAAAGAATGTTGAAGAGGGTTGGAATGAAAATTTAAGAAAGCAATTTTTTAGTTGGTATGCTAAATCCAGAAACTTTAAAGGAGGGGCAAGCTTTGGTGGATTTTTAAATAATTTTCGAAATGAATCACTAAGTAAAATTAAAGATGCAAATATACGCGCCGAAATGGATTCTTTAAGTAAGAAACAGATTGCGCTCGTACCGGAGGGTTTTGAAGATGCTCGGATTCTTAAAGTTGGAGCTAAACCTGGTATGAAATTTGATATCGAAAAGCTAGAAGCAGAAGCTG
>MDTC01029604.1_pt1 | contig 13776 bp, 11 predicted proteins | sample 811181 | NCBI WGS metagenome assembly MDTC01 (sample SAMN05326644, study PRJNA326480) | marine metagenome | isolation source: seawater | place: Pacific Ocean: North | collected 2011
ATAAAAAATTGTAAGGTAGTCTTAATTTTAGATAGGCTTGAAACATTAACATTTTTATTACTTTTTATTAAAGAAAACTCTCTAATACCAGATATTAAAAATTCCCTAAAAATAATTAAAATTGAAGGAAGCAAAACCATATTATCAACTGAACTTAAAAACAACAAAGCAGATGAGGTTAAAATTTTATCAGATATTGGATCAAATACTTTCCCAAAATTTGATACAATATTTAACTTCCTTGCCAAATATCCATCTAAATAATCAGTAATACTAAGCATAAGAAATATATAAAATAATAATTGGGACTGAATTTGTTGATTATTAAAAATTACCAAAACACTTATAAAGTAAAAAGGAGATGCTAACCTCAAACAAGTTAATATATTTGGTAGATTTTGCATATTTTAATTTTTATCAAAAAAGTTATAAATATCTATAGCAGTTTCTTTGCTTATACCCGGAACCTTGCAAAGTTTTTCCAGAGTAGCATTTTTTAGTTCTTCAAGACTTTTAAAGTATAATAACAGATTTTTTTTTCTTTTAGCTCCCACATTAGGTATCATATCAATTTCTGAAGTAAATAGATTTTTCTTTCTAACAATTTTATGGTTGTTAATGGCATATCTATGAGCTTCATCTCTCAAACGAAGTAAATAGTAAAATAAAGGATTATTTTTTTTTAAAAAAATCTCTCTACCATTTACACAATAAAATCTTTCATTTTCGGCATTTCTTTTTTTTCCTTTACTGATTGAAATCAAATTTATATTTAATAAATTCATTTTTTCTAAAACTTCCCTTGCTTTAGAGAGTTGACCTTTCCCTCCATCAATTATAATTAAATCAGGTAAGTCTCCATGCTTTATTCTTCTAGTTAAAACTTCTTGTATCATAGAGTAATCATCCTGAGTATTAGAGCTTTTTATATTGAACTTTCTATATTTATCTTTAACAAACCCTTCCTTATTAGCCACAATATAACTACCTACTGCTTCCTTACCTGAAAAATGTGAGTTATCATAAACTTCAATATTATTAATATTATTGATAAAATTAAATTTAATTTTTAAGTTATCTAATAAACTTTTAGTTTTACTCATTTCAGATATTTTTTTTGCTAGATTTTTTTCAGCAGTTTTTATTGCTTCTTTTACTATAAGTTTTGTATCAGCTTTAGTCGCCAATAAAATTTCTATAGTTGATTTTGTTTTAGTAAAAAATGCTCTTTCTAACAGCTTTTTTTCGGGCATATTATGAGATACTATTATTTTTTTAGGAATATTTTGAGTAGTATAAAATTGCAAAATAAATTTTTGTAGAATAATTCCTAGATCTTCTTCTATTTTATTTTCGACATAGTTAGTATTTGAGCCAAAGTTTTGACCATTTCTACAGAATGTCACTTCTACTGCAATGTGATTATTAATGCAAACAATACTGAAAATATCTGATTCTTCAATATTTTTATATAAATTTTTAAAAGCATGATAAGTTTTTTCTAGTGACCTAATTTTATCTCTAAAATTAGCTGCCCTTTCATAATTTAATTCTTTTGAGGCGGTATTCATTTCTTTGATAAGACTATTTATCAAGTTACTATTCTTTCCATTCATGTAACTTTGTAAATTAGATACTATTTCCTGATATGCATCAGCAGAAATCTCTCCTGTACATGGTGCTGAGCACCTTTGGATTTGAAATTGTACACAAGGTCTTTTTCTATTAAGTAATTCATAGTCTGAGCAAGTCCTCAATGCAAAAATTTTTTGTAATGTATCTAATGTAACATTCACGTGATATGCAGAGGCAAATGGACCATAGTAGCAATGCTTATCATTTTTTTTTCCTCTGTGTTTTTTAATTTGAGGCCATTTATGACCTAGTCTAAATTCTATATTAGGATAGGTTTTGTCATCTTTAAGTAAAATATTAAATTTAGGCTTAATTTCTTTTATAAGACTCGCTTCTAATAATAAAGCTTTTGTTTCATCTGGTGTAGAGATATATTCGATTTTATCTATTAGACTAATCATTTTTTGTAGTCTATTATTAAACCTAAGAGGGTTTGCATATGAGCTAACCCTTTTAGCCAAATTTTTAGCTTTTCCAATATAGAGGATTTCATTGGTAACAGATATCATTTTATAAACGCCACTACTATTAGGAAGAGTGTTAACAGTTTTTTTTATATTATTAATTCCTTGTTGCAATTTATTATTACAAATTATTTTTTAATGATTTCTCTAAACTAACTCCAACTTCTTGATTGCCACTTAATATATTACATTTAATTATTTCAATTTTTATTTTTTTTACATTACTTATCTTTTCTAATTTTAAGCTTAGTTGTTGCGCCAAAGTTTCTAAAAGGTTAATGTGACTATAATTCTTTATTTCATCAAGAATAGATATTATTTTTTCATATGAAACAGTACTAGTTATAATATCTTTAGATTTAACTTTAATTAAATCTAAATTTACCGATATTTTTATTTTTTGCTTTTTATTTTTCTCATTAGCATAAATTCCTATTGAGCAATTAGTAATATAGTTTTTCACAAAAATAGATTTTTTTTTCATTCAGTCCAGTACCTTTGTTTTGTTATTGACTTGTCCCCATCCTAAATGCTGACCACCGTCTAGAGCTATCATTTGACCAGTAATTGAATTTACTTTTAAAAGAAATGAGATAGTTTCTGCTACTTGCTCAGGTTTAGCTCCTTTTTGCAGTGGTAATGATTTACACTGCGATTTAAATTCTTCATCTGTTTGAAATTTACTTTTTATAGTAGGCCCTGGGCCTATAGCATTTACTCTTATTTTAGGAGCTAGTTCTAAAGCCAAAGTCTTCGTCATTGTCCACAAGCCTGATTTAGATGCAGTATAACTTAAAAAATGAGGTGTCAAATTTAGAACTCTTTGATCAATAATATTAAAAATATTTCCATTTTTTTTAGAAGGAAGTGCTTTAACGAATTCTTTTGATAGCATCAAAGGAGCATATAAATTTGGAACCATATGATTATTCCATGTATTGGTAGTCATATTTTTTAAATTATCGTAACTAAAAGTAGAAGCATTATTTATAAGACAATCAACAATAATTGACTTCTTTTTAAGATCATTAAAAATTTTTATAACTTGATTAGTTTTATTTAGATCGGCTTGAACTGCTATAGATATTATTTTGCTATTTTTATTTAATTCTTTACACAGTTCAAGAGCTTCTTTTTTAGATTTGTTATAGTGAATAATTACATTCCTGTTTTCACTAGCTAATTTTTTAGAAATTGACTTTCCTATTCTTTTTGAACCTCCTGTAACGAGAGCTGCATATTTCATATCATTCATTTTATGCTTAACTCATTTTTTTCCAAATCAGAAATTTCATCTCTTAACTTTGCAGCTTTTTCAAAATTTAAAGCCTCTGCTTCTTTATACATTTCTTTTTTCAGAGTATGAATATAAGATTTAAGATTATTTCTATTATTATCATTTTTAACATTTTGCTTTTCCTCTATTCTAATATTTTCTAATAAATCTTTTACATTTTTTTTAATAGTTTTAGGCTTAATATTATTTTTGGTATTCCAATCTATTTGTTTTTGTCTTCTTCTACTAGTCTCATCTAAAGCTGATTTTATTGATTGTGTTTCTGTATCAGCATATAAAATTACTCTTCCGTTAATATTTCTAGCAGCTCGCCCTATAGTCTGTATTAGTGATGTTTTTGACCTAAGAAAACCTTCTTTGTCTGCATCAAGAATTGCAACTAGTGCGCATTCTGGAATATCTAGGCCTTCTCTTAAAAGATTAATACCAACTAAAACATCAAACTCTCCAAGTCGGAGTTCTCTTATAATTTCAATTCTTTCCAGAGTATCTATATCTGAATGTAAATATTTTACTTTAATATTATTTTCTTTTAAATAATCAGTAATATTCTCTGCCATTCTTTTTGTTAAAGTAGTAACTAAAACTCGAAATTTATTTTCAATAGTCTTTTTTATTTCCCCTAATAAGTCATCTATTTGATTTTTTGCTGCTCTAATTTCACATTTTGGATCTACTAGTCCTGTAGGTCTTATAACTTGTTCTATAAAAACTCCTTTAGTTTGTTCTAATTCCCAAGGGCCAGGAGTAGCTGATACCATCACGGTTCTAGGGCGCATCGAATCCCATTCTTCAAACTTTAAAGGTCTGTTGTCTTTGCAAGAAGGAAGTCGGAAGCCATGTTCTGATAATGTACTTTTTCTATTAGCATCTCCTCTATACATCCCACCTATTTGAGGAACAGCAACATGACTTTCGTCTATGAATAGTATACTATCATCTGGAAAGTATTCAAATAACGTCGGAGGAGGTTCACCAGGATTTCTTCCAGATAAATATCTTGAATAATTTTCTATTCCTTGACACATGCCAGTAGTTTTTAACATTTCAAGATCATATTTTGTTCTTTGTTCAAGCCTTTGCATTTCTAACAATTTATTTTGTTTTTTGAGTTCTTTTAGTCTTTTTACTAAATCAGCTTCTATTTCTAAAATTGCTTGATCTAAAGTTGGTTTAGAAGCTATATAATGACTATTAGCATATACTTTTATCTTATCTAATAATTTAATTTTTTCTCCTGTAAGAGAATCTATTTCAAAAATGGAGTCAATATTATTCCCAAACATTTCGATTCGCCATGCAGTAAACTCTAAATGTGCAGGAAAAATTTCTATTATATCGCCTCTTAACCTAAATGATCCTCTTGTGAAATTAAAATTATTCCTTTTATACTGTAAGTTAACAAATTTTTTAACAATTTCTTCTCTAGAAATTTTTTGATTTTTAAATATTTCTAGTATCATTTTTGAATATGTTTCAACCGGCCCAAGTCCATAAATGCAGGAAACAGATGCTACAATAATTACATCACTTCTTTCAAACAATGCCCTTGTAGCTGAGTGCCTCATACGGTCTATGTGTTCATTTATTGAAGCATCTTTTTCTATAAAAGTATCTGTTCTAGGAACGTAAGCTTCTGGCTGATAATAATCATAATATGAAACAAAATACTCTACAGCATTTTTAGGAAATAGTAACTTCATTTCTCCATATAACTGAGCGGCAAGAGTTTTGTTAGGTGCCATAATTAATGCTGGTTTTTGAATATTATTAATAACATTAGCTACTGTAAAGGTTTTACCTGAACCAGTTACACCTAATAAAACTTGGTTTTCTTCGTTCTTTTCTAACCCATTACTTAATTCTTTTATAGCTTCGATTTGATCACCAGAGGGTTTCATTTTTGTAATAAGATCAAATCTATTTTTCTCTATATTAGGAAATAAATCTTTTACTATTTCTTTATTAAGTTTTAGCATGCCAACCTATTTTTTCTGAATATTCTTTTATTTTTTGTAAAGCTAGCCTTATATTTTCTTCAGAATTAGCATAGGAAAATCTAATATATCCTTCTCCAAATTTTCCAAAGCTATTTCCAGACACTGCTGCAATACCTATCTTATTAAGTAAAATATTTTCTAAATCGTCAGATTTCAAGCCTGTTTTTTTAATTGAAGGGAATAAGTAAAATGCTCCTTTACTATTACTGCACTCAAAACCTTTTATGCTATTCAGTAAGTTGATCATTATTTTTCTTCTTTTATCAAATTCTGAAACCATTTGGTCAACTGAGCCTTGAGGTCCTTGTAAAGCAGAAATTGCAGCAAATTGAGTAGCAGTATTAGTACAAGAAAAAGAATTAATATTTAACTGTTCAGCAATTTTTGCAAATTCTGTAGGCCATACGCCGTATCCTATTCTCCAACCAGTCATAGCATATGTTTTTGACCAACCATCTAAAATTATTACTCTATCTTGAATTTGAGGGTATTCTAGAAGAGATATAAATTCAGTATTATCATAAAGAATTCTACTGTAAATTTCATCAGAAAGTATTTTTATATATGGATATTTTTCTAGAATTGAAACCAATTTATCCATTTCTTTTTTTAAAATAACTCCTCCTGTAGGATTAGAGGGAAAATTTATAATTATCAAAGACGTATTTTCAGTTATAGAACTTTCAAATTTATTAAAATCTATTTTGAAGTTATTTGAAATATCTAGCTTTATAGGAATAGCTTTTGATCCTGAGTAGTTGATTACACTTTCATAAATAGGAAAGCCAGGATTTGGGTATATAATTTCTTTTCCTTTACCGCCAAACATTAATATAGCATGCCACATTGTTACTTTACCACCTGGAACAATAACGATATTTTCGGGACTAATTTTTGCTTTTCTTCTATTATAAATATCCGATGCTACCGCTTCTCTTAATTTAAGCATTCCTTTTCCTTGAGTGTAGCCATGCTCTCCATTTTTTAGAGCTGAAACCGCTGAGTCAACTATATGATCTGGTGTTTTAAAATCAGGTTGTCCTATACCCAAGTTTATAATTTCTTTTCCTTGCTGTTGAAGCTCTTGTGCTTTAGCAAGAAGAACAAAAGCACTTTCAGTTCCAAGGTTATTTATATTAGGATTAATTTTTTTCTCCTTAATTATTTTAAATATTAAAAAAAAGATATACTATTAATATCAAATAAATAATTTTTTATGAAATATAATTTTATATCTAATAGGGTAAATAGTATAAAGCCATCTCCCACAATTGCTGTGACCTCTAAAGCTAGAGAATTAAAAGCAGCAGGAAAAGATGTTATTGGTTTAGGAGCAGGAGAACCTGATTTTGATACTCCTACACATATAAAAAAAGCAGCCATAGAAGCCATAGAAATGGGTAAAACAAAATATACGGCAGTTGATGGTATTCCTGAGTTGAAAGAAGCTATTTGTAAAAAGTTTTTAAGAGATAATAATATAACTTTTGATACAAACGAAATTTCAGTAGGTGCTGGAGGCAAACAAGTTTTATTCAATGCTCTTTTGGCAACAGTAAATAAAGGTGACGAAGTTATAATACCTTCTCCTTATTGGGTATCATACCCAGATATGGTTGTTATAGCTGAAGGTATTCCTGTAATTATTGAAACTGGTATAGAAAGCGATTTTAAAGTAACCTCAGAACAACTTAGAAAAGCAATAACGAATAAAACTAAATGGATTGTGATTAACTCTCCTTCTAATCCTACCGGGAGTTGTTATTCTGTAAATGAATTAAATGATATTGGAGAAATTTTAGATGAATTTCCTCACGTAGGTATTATTTCTGATGATATTTATGAGAAAATAGTTTATGACAATTTTAAGTTTTCTACTTTAGCTACTGTAATTCCCAAGCATAAAGACAGAATATTGACTGTTAACGGTGTATCTAAAGCTTATTCGATGACAGGTTGGAGAATAGGGTATGCAGGTGCGTCGAAAGATATTATTAAATCCATGGCTAAAATACAATCACAATCTACAACAAATCCTAGTTCCATTTCTCAATATGCAGCATTATCGGCTCTTAAAGGAGAGGAAGAATTTATTTTAAAAAATAATAAGATTTTTAAAAACAGAAGAGATCTAATTTCAGATATTATAAATCAATGTAAGGGCTTAAGTGTAAATAAACCTTCTGGAGCCTTTTATATATTCCCTTCTTGCGATCAATTAATAGGGTCTAAAACAAAAAAAGGATTAGTAATAGAGGACGATACTGTTTTTTGTGAGTACTTAATTGAAGAAGTTGGGGTAGCAGCTGTTCCCGGAACTGCTTTTGGAAAAAAAGGTTTTTTTAGAATTTCGTATGCTACCTCTGATAAACTTTTACTTGAAGCGGGAAAAAGAATAGAAATTGCTTGTGATAAACTAGTTTAAATTATGATAGTTTAAACTTTTTTTTAACTTCTGGAATCCACTTTCTTATATTTTCTATTCTAGTTTTATTTGATGGGTGTGTACTTAAAAATTCTGGTGGTTGACTATTAGAGTTTTCCTTATTCATTCTCTGCCACATTCTAGCTGCTTCTTCCATTTCATATCCAGCAATATGCATAAATACTAATCCAAGGTAGTCAGCTTCTGTTTCATGTCCGCGACTAAATGGCAACATAACACCAAAATTAGCAAAGTATTCATACAATCTTCTGCTATCTCCAGATAATGACTGGCCTAGTATTAACTTTTCTAAAGCCATAGTTCCGATATCTAATAAAACTCCTTGACTTGCTCTTTCAGACCCATGTCTAGCTACAGCATGTGCTATTTCATGTCCCATTAATGCCGCAAGTGCATTATCATTATTTGCTATATCTAAAATGCCAGAGTAAACTGCCATTTTTCCCCCAGGCATGCACCAGGCATTTTTTATATCATTATTATCAACTAGAATAACTTCCCATTTAAAATTAGCTGTAGGATCAGGTTTTTTATGACTTTCATAAAAAACTTTTATTGCTTTTTTAATATTTGCCGTAATTTCTTGAATTTTATTAAAGTCAGCTCCTTCTTCTATTAATTTATTTTTCTTTTTAAAATCATCATAGGCCTTAAAGGCCTGTGGATAAATTACATCATCACCCAATATTATTAATTGTTTTCTTTCAGTGATTGATACAGATGTACAAGAACTTAGAAATAAAAATATTAATAATGGAAGCAATTTCATATATATTTAATATAATAAAATTATGTATTTAATCAAAAAAAACTTTCTTCATTTTAAAGAAAATAAAATTACTGATCAAAGTGTATTTTTAAACAGAAGGAAAGTCATCTTAGGAGCAATGGGAAGTATTTTTGCTGCAAACTTTAGTAATTTATATGCTAATAATAACAATAATAATTATAATAAAGTAATTAAAAGAAACTTAACTAGTTTTGAAAATATTTCAAAGTATAATAATTTCTTTGAGTTTGGTACAACTAAGCAAATATGGAAACAAGCACAAAAATTAAAAATTGAAAACTGGAAAATAGAAATTTCTGGTTCAAATATTTCTGATAAGAATGTTTTTTTAGAGGATATTTTACAAAAGGTTGGTATAGAAGAAAGAGTTTATAAGTTTAGGTGCGTGGAGGCATGGTCTATGGTAGTACCATGGAACGGATTTCCACTCTCTAAATTAATAAAAATTCTAGATCCTAAATCAGATACAAAATATGTTGAGTTTGAGACTTTTTTTAGACCCAATGAAGCAAACAACCAAAAACAAAGCTGGTACCCTTGGCCCTATAAAGAGATTATTACTATAAATGAAGCTATGCATCCTCTATCATTTATTGCTACAGGTGTTTATGGAAAACCGCTTCCTAAGCAAAATGGTGCTCCAATGAGATTAGTGCTTCCTTGGAAATATGGATTTAAATCAATAAAATCTATAGTCAAAATTAATTTTACTAATACTAAAACCAAATCATTTTGGGAAACTATTGCTCCAAAAGAATATGGATTTTGGGCAAATGTTAATCCTAACGTTCCTCACAGAAGGTGGAGCCAAGAATACGAAAAGGATATTGATACAGGCAATAGATATCCTACTTTATTATTTAATGGATATAGTGAATGGGTTTCTTCATTATATGCAAATGTAAAAAGTAAATCAATTTTCTACTAATGTTAAAAACTTTTCTGCCTCTAATGCTGCCATACAGCCAAACCCAGCAGCAGTCACTGCTTGTCTATAAGTTTTGTCATGAACATCGCCTGCAGCAAATACTCCAGGTATATTTGTGAAAATTTGGTCTTTTGTTTTAATATAACCTTCGTTATCTAACTCTAATTTATTTAAAAATAGATTGGTATTTGGCTTATGTCCTATAGCTACAAAAATACCATCAACCTCAATTTTTTTTAATGAATTATTTTTCATATTTTTTAATTTAAGTGAATTAACTTTTTTAGGGTTATTAGTTCCTAAAATTTCTGTTACGACATTGTCCCACAATATCTCAACTTTTTTATTTTCAAACAATCTTTTTTGTAATACTTTTTCAGCTCTCAAACTACTTCTTCTATGAATAAGGATTACTTTAGTAGCAAATTTTGTTAGAAATAAAGCTTCTTCTACTGCTGTATTTCCTCCTCCAATTACTGCAACTATCTTATTTTTAAAGAAAAAGGCATCGCAAGTAGCGCAGGCTGATACGCCAAAACCTGTATATTTTTTTTCAGACTCTAGTCCTAACCATTTAGCACTTGCCCCAGTAGAAATTATTACGCTATTAGCTAAAAAAACTGAATTAGAAGATGATACAAACTTAAATGGTCTTTTGGTCAAGTCTATGTCTATAATATGCTCATTATATACCTTACAACCAACTTCTTTTGCTTGTTCTATCATTTGTTCCATTAACCATGGTCCCTGAATAGGAGAAGAAAATCCAGGATAGTTTTCAACATCAGTTGTAATAGTTAGTTGTCCTCCTGGTTGATTTCCATGAACTAATATAGGTTTTAAGTCAGCTCTAGCAGCATAAATTGCCGCTGTGCATCCAGCAGGACCTGATCCTAATATTAAAATATTTGTTTTTATATTATTCATTATTTAGATTTTTTTTTATACATAATGCAATTTTTTTAGAAGTATTCAATACTTTTATTGTAATGAGTTTTTTTCCTAAAGTATCAAAAGGAAAAGCATATTTTTTTTTTATGAGACTATTACAGAATCTTATATGTTTATTAGAGCAGAATTTTGTATTGTAGTAAATTCTAACAGGTTTTCTTGTTTCGCAGGCTTCGCTCACCATAGACATAGAATCTCCTGTTACTACTATTTCATTTGATAAACTTAAATTTTTCAAGTATGTATTTTTAGCATTATTATTACTAGGATGATAAACTTCTTTAATAACTGAATATTCTTCAGCCATAGAATCAATTTTACTAGTAACCTTTTTTGAAGAGCGTCTGCTGGTAGTGATTAAGAGAGTCCCTTTGTTTTTTATTTTTGAAATTATTTTTAAAATAATATTTTCAACTTCTTTTTCTGATAGTTTATATCTTCCATGATTTCCGCCTATAATCAGAAATATAATAGGTTGAATATAATGATGAATAGTATTTTTAATTAATACAACATTAGAGGGAGTCCCTAAAAACTTTTTTACAAATTTATTTTCTTTAACACTATCATGCATTGGTGTAAAAATAAGATCTAATTTTTTTTTAAAAAAAGTAAATCTAGGATACATTAAATGAACACAAGTTGGTTTAAGGTTGAATTTTTTTTTCAAATAAATAGAAATAGTTGCAGTTCTTCTTCCACAAGATATTATTAAATCAGGTTTTGGCCCTGCTAATTGGGAAGAAAATGATTGAATATGAAAATTAAAGTTAAAAATTTGAAAAAAAAAGTTAGGAAGGACTGAGAAAAGGTTATACTTAATTTCAATTATTTTATACTTGAAGTCTAGTTCAGCAAGTATGCCAAGAACTTGATTCCTATTGCCGGTTCTATTATCTAGTATGGCCCAAGCAATTTTTTTTTTTTTCATTAATATTATATAAACTCAATATTTTCTATTTCATATTCTTTGGATCCACCCGGAGACAAAACTTCTACCATATCGTCTATTTTTTTACCTAATAACGCTCTAGCCAATGGTGAAGATACTGATATTTTTCCATTTTCAACATCAGCTTCTTCTGTACCAACGATTTGATATACAATATTTTTTTTTTTTCCTACCTGACCAAGTGTTACTGTGGCCCCAAATATAATTTTGTCACCGGACAAAACTCTAGTGTTAATTACTTCAGCTCTGCTAATTTTATTTTCTAGATCAGCAATTCTTCCTTCAATGAAACTTTGTTTTTCTTTTGCAGCATGATATTCTGCATTTTCTGATAAGTCTCCGTGTGCTCTTGCCTCAGCAATCGCTTTAATGACATTTGGTCTTTCTGTTGACTTTAACAACTTTAATTCTGTTTCAAGCTTCTCAAAACCTTTGTTTGTGATAGGGAACTTTTCCATTACTTAATTCTCCAGTTTTAATTTCTTAAAGACACTTTTATATGAAAATATCAATAGGATTGCAACGATTTTATGTTAATTTTAACAGATTTTAATTTTTTAATTGCTAAAAGTACTGCATTACAGCCAGATAAAGTAGTGTAATAAGGAATATTTGACAATAAAGCAGCCTCTCTAAGAGAAAAACTATCAGAAATAGATTTACTTCCTTCTGTGGTATTAAATATCATATCAATTTTTTTGTTCTTTATCATATCAACTATGTGAGGTCTACCTTCTCTAACTTTGTTGACTACAGAAACTATTATATCCTGACTTTTAAGAAACTCACCTGTTCCTTTAGTACAATAGATTTTATATCCAAACTTTATCAATTTTTTACAAATTTCAAATATAAATTCTTTATCTCTATTTTTTACTGATATAAAAATATTTCCTTTTAATGGTATGGATGTTCCGATAGCAGTTTGAGATTTTGCAAAAGCATTACCAAAGTTATTGTCTAGTCCCATTACTTCTCCAGTAGATTTCATTTCTGGTCCTAAAAGAACGTCAACACCTTTAAATTTTTTAAATGGAAAGACTGCTTCTTTTACAGCAACTTTTTTATTACCATTCCATGGCAAAAAACTTCCTTTTTTAAGTTTTTTACCTATCATACATTTAGCTGCAATTTTAGCTATAGCATTTCCAGTGGCTTTTGCAACAAACGGAACTGTTCTACTAGCCCTAGGATTAACTTCTAATATATATATGTCGTTCTTGAACTTATTTTTTTTAATTGCAAATTGTATATTTAACAAACCTACTACCTTAAGATTTTTAGCAATTGAAATAGTTTGTTTTTCAATTTTTTTTATGGTTTCAGCGTCTAAAGAATAAGGTGGGAGAGAACAAGCAGAATCTCCTGAGTGAATTCCTGCTTCTTCTATGTGTTCCATTATTCCTGCAATAAAAATACTGTTTCCGTCAGATATTGCATCTACGTCTACTTCGACAGCATCGTTTAAAAACTTATCAATCAAAATAGGATTCTTTCCAAAAAAATTAGAAACTTTACTAATATATTCTTTGAGTTCATTTTCTTTATATACTATCTGCATTGCTCTTCCCCCTAAAACATAAGATGGTCTTACAATGACTGGATAACCAATTTTATTTGCTATTTTAACTGCTTGAATTTGAGTGTTTGCTGTTCCATTATTTGGTTGTTTTAGTTTGAATTTTAGAAGAAACTTTTTAAATCTTTCTCTATCTTCAGCTAGGTCTATAGAGTCAGGAGATGTTCCTATGATAGGTATTTTATGCTTTTCTAGCGATTTAGATAATTTCAAGGGTGTTTGTCCGCCATATTGAATAATAAGACCTAAGAGTCTTCCTTTAGAGTTTTCAACGTTTACAATTTCTAATATATCTTCTAAAGTAAGTGGCTCAAAATATAGTTTATTTGAAGTATCATAATCAGTAGAAACCGTTTCTGGATTGCAATTGATCATAATTGTTTCAATATTTTCTTCAGATAGAGAATATGCAGCATGTACACAACAATAATCAAATTCAATTCCTTGCCCAATACGATTTGGACCTCCACCAAGAATAATAACTTTCTTTTTATTAGATATTTTATTCTCCACAATCTTATCTGTTTCATAATAAGGTATTTCATATGATGAATATAAGTATGAAGTTTTAGTTTCAAATTCACCTGCACAAGTATCTACCTTAAAAAATGTTGGAGATAAATTATATTTTTTTCTAAGTTTATAGACTTGATTTTCTTTTACATACAAAATTTTTGCTATTTTTGAGTCTGAAAACCCTGCCAACTTTAATTCTAATAAAGAGTTTTTAGTTA
>MDTC01185222.1_pt1 | contig 13776 bp, 22 predicted proteins | sample 811181 | NCBI WGS metagenome assembly MDTC01 (sample SAMN05326644, study PRJNA326480) | marine metagenome | isolation source: seawater | place: Pacific Ocean: North | collected 2011
AGTATTAAACGATCCTATAGTTGTGTTGACCAACCACTTGGAAATATTGAAACAGGATTCAAGTTATTTGATGGGCCTGTAAAATGTATCACAGGTGCTTGTGTATCAAGTGCTGATAGTAAAATACCAAAAAGAAAGGAAGGTACGAAGTTACCTTTATGGCCAGGCGATGAATCATTTAAAGAATAAGATAGGTATATACCTACTAGCATTGATTGCACTTGCAATCTATTTTGATACACCAGATGATGATTATCCGTTATGGTTATGGTGGTTGATAGTTCCTGTAATACTTTGGAAGGTGCCGCCTTTTAATATTGGTGATTGGTTTTGGGACAAATGGGCAAGTCTTTGGATGTGGATATTTAGACCTTTTCATAGATGGCAAGCCACTTGGCCTACATGGGTAAAGTATGTTTTTAGTATTGTAGTTATTATATTGTTTGAAGAATATATTTTAAAACCAGTAGGGTATACAATATATCCTTGGAGGATGGATTTTAGTGGATAAGACACATTTACAAACTGGTGCAAGACCTATATTTGATAAAGAAATATATGATTATGTCCGAGAAGTCTCGGCAGATTGTTGGAATGAACCCACTACAATTATGGCTTTTGCAGACATAGATTATTTTAAATTTATGTATAAAACCCAACTTAATGAATATAAGCACTCAACACTGCTAGGCCTGGATAAATTCGCGTATACAAGCGTCTTAGACGGGGTTACAGGCGCCTTTTTAGACTGGTATGCACAATATACCATAGCAAATTTAGTAGTTTTAAAGGGCGAATATCCATTTCATAAACGTAACGGTTGTACTGTTTTAGAACATTTTTCACAGATAAAGACAGGACAAACTTTAATACTAAGTATGCCATTTAGTGCAACAGGTAACATACATGATGATTACTTTAGTATTATTGAACATTGCAGAAACAATAAAATTGATATTTTATTAGATTGTGCATATCTTAATATAAGCGACATAGGCGATATAGATGTCGATGCGTCATGTATTAAGAGTATTGCAACTAGTCTAAGCAAGGTTTATGCTACAGGTATGAATAAGATAGGAATAAAATTTGATAGAGAAGAAATGCATACACCTGTTAAACAACTCAATGATTGGTTTTATTTAAATCATTTTAGCATGAATTTACATTTAAAATTATTTGATAAGTTTAAACTATCTTATGTTTATGATAAATATATACAGCGTTCAAGCGAGGCGTGTACCTCCTTTGGACTCGATAGAAGTAACACTATATTATTCGGCCTAAGTAACGATAACATTTGGTCAGAATTCAGTCGCGAAGGATTATGTAATAGAGTGTGCATTTCTAAAATATTGCAATATTAGGAGAAACCATTATGGCGTACACAGTAACAGAAGAAATTACATACAGTGGTACTGGTTATGATGTAACAGTTCTTACTCCACTAGAAATGTTTGTTTTATATAAAAGCGAACATTCAGTGCCGGAAGAAGCAACGACTAATTTCAACAATGCTACAGGTTTAACATCAGTTGATGTTACAAAGCCAAGCGATTCAGTTGTAAGACACGTTGCCATTTGGGAAGACAAAGCATCATATGACACATGGAGAGCGGCTAACACGCCAGTAACTCCAGGTGCAGACTGGGCATATGCTGAAATATCAAAAGAAGAATCGTAAGATTGCGATTTTTGGTATCAAAAAAATAGTAAATAGAGTGTAGGGTGACTTACACTCTATTTTTTTTGGAGAATCAAATGGACATTACATACGCAGATCCTGATATTACAATTATAGATAATTTTTTAGATAGCGATACATTAGCAAAAGTCAGAGAACAAAGTGAATGCCTTAAGATGAATAAACTTGTTTTAGGTGATGACAAAGTTTATAAAATGAATACAGGCGATATTTACAAAAGCGAAAATAAGTATTGGTCAAACAAAAGACCGTGGAACAATAATTTTGAACCTTTCATGGAAAAGTTAATTGATTTCGTCCACAATAATAAAACTTGTATTCCTGAAAAACAATATGAAAAAATTAGTTGTATGCTTCATGTATACATGGCAGGAGCAGAATTGAGTTGGCATAGAGATGGTGCATTAGGTGGGGGTGCTTATAGTTTTTATATCCATAATGATTGGAGACATACTTGGGGTGGTAATCTTATGATTGCTGATCCATCTACACAGGCAGTTGCCCACGAACCGTCAGAAGGTACGTCTGCTGAAGATATGATTGGTAGAGATTATGGCAGATTATCAAGAACTTGGGATCTTGCAGAAGAATCAAAAATGATAACAACACCTGGGCATGGTAGATACTTTACTCCTTTACCAAACAGATTAATGATAACCACAGGCGATACTATGCATAAAGTTGAAAGAGTAGATTTTACTGCTGGTGAAAATACTAGAAGAAGTCTAACTGGATTCTTTGCTTAATGGTATTTACAAAAATCATAAACTTTTTCAAACATAGTTACAAGACAGATAGGGTTGCATTCTATGCAGAAATAGTTGAAACAATGCTTTTGGTATCTGCAAGTGCAATATTAAGTTTTACAATCACAGATCCTGCTACAAAGATCTTTATTCCTTTATACCTAGCAGGAAGTTTATTAGCAATGTTTAGTACATACAGGAGGGGCAGTAGTGCAATATTACTATGTACATGGTTTACAATAATGAACTCATGGGCATTTATTCAACTGTTTATTTTATAATGTGGGAAGCAATAATATTTTTTAGTGTAGTATGGGGTTATGGTATAGGTATGGTTATACTTGCATACATAAGCCATAGGATTAACAAGTGAGTTGGAAAGAATTAAAATCACAACATGACGGACTTGGAACTATTGTAAATGTCCTTGTAGATGAAGAACAAGGATTAATCAGTAGAACGTTCCAAGCAGGATATCAAACAGTGAGTGGTAAGAAGCACGAATTTACACAAGAACAAGTTAACGAATTCTATCAAAATGAATTGTATTGGCTAGATAAACTAAAGGGAAAATGGCTTCCTGAGTTTATTGCTAACAATAATGAAACTCAAACTATTATTCAAAGATACTATGGTCCTTGTTTATTAGATTATTTACATACAGATTTACATACAAGGATACCTGATCTCAAAGAACAAATAATAGAAATGTATGCCTTTTTTAAAGACAATAACGTTTTTAAAAGGAATGGTAGTTTAAGTAATTTAACTTATAATAAAGGACAAGTGATTGCCTTTGATTTTAAATGGGCAAAAGAAAGACCAGATGGTATAGAAATGGAAAAACATTCCTACAACACCTGGCTTAATAAAGTTGATCCTGAACTTCCTAATATACTAGAATTAATGATCTAGTTTATCAATAATCGGAAACACTGTAGCAATTACTTCAGCACAGGAGTGAGCGATCTCCATATGCTCTTTTTGTGTTCCGTTAGCACCTCTAAGGTCAATGTAATGTACCCAACTTCTTATTGTGCCGTTCATATACAGTCTTGTTTTGGTATTACCCTCAGGTAATACTACCCTTGCCTGCTCTTTTGCAATACCGTTCTCTATTGCCCAATCGTACACTTTTTTAGAAACATCAATAACTTGTTGTTGTTGTAGTTCCCATTCGTACTGTAGGTCGCTTTCATTGTCAATCTCAATACTGTTTTGACGATTTTTAGTGTCCTGCAATCTTGCTTCACGGGTAACAAATTGATCACCAAACTCTGCTGGGTTTGCATATCTTTGACTAAATTCCTGAAATGAGAAACTTCTATGTCTTACAATTTGATGAGCAATGTCTCTGGTTGTTTCGATCTCCATACAAGCACTAACCATTTCAAGTGGTGACCAATGTTGATGTTTGATCAAATACTTGATTAGTTTTTCGCTAGTCTCCTTGTTCATTTGATTGCTTGGATTACTTACTCTAGCACAATAAGCAACAAGTTCTTGTGCATCTCCTAATCCTTCTGCAATCATCTCCTCTGTTGGTTGACTGTACGAAATCAACTTTACATTCATTTATTATTCTCCTGTAGGAAAGTGATTTTTTAGTAATTCGTTCGCTGATGTATTAATATGTTTTTTGAGAGCCCTATTATCTATTTGGATCTCTATGTCTTGAATGTCTTTGAAGTTCTCTTTGATCTTCTTCCAACTAACACCTTTTTGTGCTACCGCAGATGGTGCTAGTAAATCTTCTCTATGAAGTCTGCTTCTACGCCCGTTGTTAAATGTGACAACAATATAGTTCACAAACTTTACTGGAATTTCTTTAGGCACTATTTCAGATAAAAAATTATCGAAGTCCTTATTGTTCAACCCCATGGCGTTTCCTTTCATAAATTGCTAGGGTGTTACCCCTAGCAATATTTATGTTGATTTTATTATGAAGCAGATGCTTCGGATACAGCCTCAGCCGTTGCTTTAGGTGGTCTACCTCTACGAGGTTTCGCTGAATCAGGGTGTAAGGCATCTGCCTTTGCTCTGAATTCTTTTGCTTGAGTTTCGAAACGTTCCGCTTGATAACGTAACATTTCAGCCTCTTGTTCTGGAGTTCTCTCCGCTGTGCCTGCGGAATCGTTATCTGCAACAGTAAGTTCAACATTGGCTTCTCCACGAGCCTCTGTATCCATAGTTTTTGCCGTTGCAACCTCTTTGGTCTCTACACCTTCTAGTTTTTCAAGTTCTCTGTTTAGTTCAGTTAGAGATATCTTGTGTGCTGGATGTGGAACCATTACGATATCATTAGTATGATATTTTGCAAGTCTTCCTGTAGCATCCAACGCCGCTAACATATTTCTGCCATCGCTAAAAGTTCTTCTTCCTAGTACTTCATAGAAGTTCAGTGTATCTTGACCTTCTGAGGAATTGACTGCATCAATCATTGCCTGGTTGAACATATCAGGTAATGCGTCTGCGTCAACCACTAGACAATGATTCTTGTCAGTGATATTCCCTTTTTCATCGTAGATATATCTAAATGCTACGATACATTTTCTGTCGGTATTTTTAATTCTACCAACGTGTTTTACCATATCGGCCATAGTTGCCTCCTATTAAGATGCCTGTGCATCAGTTGCTGGTGCATCTGTTGCAGGAGCCTCTTTTGCTTTTGATTCATCGCCTGCGGCTTTTTGCTGTGATTCTTGTACACCACGAACAAATGCCGTAAGTTTCTCGTATGCGGCTCCGACCTGTGTTAATTCAGAACCTCTAAATGCACCACGTGAACTTGCTAAATCAATAATATTTGCTAGTACACCTAGATCGCCTAATGATAGTGCGGTTGGTGCTGGTGCGGCTTGACCTTCTGCGGGTGCAGTTGTATCTGTTGCTGGTGCCGCGGTTGCTGTTGCTTTATCTTCGCTCATTTTTTTCTCCTTTATATAAAATCAACGTTTAATTAGTAGTATCTTTGTTCATAAATACTTGCAAGAAAGGTATCTTATTTAATGAAAAAAGTTTTTATAACCTTAATCGCTACAGTATTTATTATGTTAGCCGTTAATAAAAACACAACTCTTGCTCAAGAAACACCTAAATTACCAGATTTCCAAGGCATAGACGAAGTATTTTTTATCAACGAGTGTAAAGCATATACAATAGGATTGCTTAGAGACATTGGTTCTGCAAGGAACGTACTGTTACTAATTAATCCTGAAAGCCAAGACTTAATGGCTTTAGGTAGTATTGAAAAAGTTCTACAAGCAGAACTAATGAACCTTGTTGCTATTGAACAAGAAGTAATTACGAATCTTGCTAGTGTAGGAACAGATGTTAGCAAACTAGCGGCTGAAGTCGCCGCCAAAAACAATACAATTTTAGACCCATTGCATGAAGCCGGCAAGACGTTAGAAACAAAAGATAATAAACATTTATATTTGTTTGGTCTTGCTATAGAAAATAATGGTAGATGCATTGGTTACATTCAGGCTAAAATTGATCAGAAAAATAAATTATTAAAACAAAATTAATTCTGTACACTCATGATAAAGTTATCTTTATCTTGAGGTAATTCAAAGCCGATTAACCAAGTATGAGTTTGACTAGCATGATCTGCAGGTTCAATAAAGAAAAGACCTCTACACCTGTTATTCATATCGTCAGGTATAGTACCTTCGTAGTAGATACGATTTCTCATAATCTTTTCTGATGTTTCTTTAGTTAACAATGTCATATCTCTTTCTGACAAACTTTTAACAATATCCATTATGCCGCCTTTTTCTCTTTAATAGCCTCTTCGTAATGGCAAGTAACGCCAAACGGTGCTTCAAGTGTTTTATCATGATGACTGTGAATAACCCATAGTGTATCACAATATGTATCATCACCCCAACTACCAAATGGGTAGCCATCTGTAAATACAATCAACTTCTCAGGTTGTATATCTTCATTCTTAAGGAAATCAAAGATACAATCAAAGTCTGTACCTCCGCCTCCAACAATTTCATATTCATCAAGTTCGTCCATGTTATCTGGAGTGAACTCTGCATACTTGTAACAAGCAGTATCAAACTGGAATACTCTTAGTCTAAAGTCTGTATACTGTTCCATAATACCACGTACTTCACTGAACATATCAGTTGCCTGCTTAGTACCAATACTACCACTCATATCCAATGCAAGTACAACGTCAATAGTTTCATCATTGTCCATGCTAGGAAGAATAGCATCACAATGCCAACCTCTTCGACTTGGCCTCATAAATGTAAAGTCACGTTTCATAATACTTTGAATGTTGACATCAATCAACTCACGCCAGTTCATTTTAGGCTCAGTAAGTTTATCAATCATTCTCTTAATAGCACCAGGTACATTACCAGCACCTGCCGCCTGTGCCGCATCGATTACTGCATTCTTAACTTCATCAGCAATCTGTTTACGTTCTTCTTCAGAATACTTAGGAGGACCATCTTTACCATCTTTACCAGCATCTTGTGGTGCGTCTTGTGAACCAGGTGCTGAACCGTCCTGTGTATTATCTCCACCTTCTCCGTCCAAGTGCTGATCAAGTGTTTGACCCATCATTGCATTTGGATTTTCTTCTTGTTGCTTTTTAAGCAAGTCATATACTTCTTCTGAAAACAAACCTCTGTACTTGATATCATAACAAGGCTTAACAGTAGTAATCAACCTACCAACACCTTCTTGTACAAGAAGATCATTAATTACAAAGTCATTTGCTATATTCCAAAGGAAAGGTTGTTTATCACCTCTACGTGACATATGATCAAATACTACATGATAAACTTCATGTCCAAACAAAAAGTCTAGTTCTTGATCATCTAATTTGTTTACGAATTCTCTATTCCAATAAACTGCACGACCATCAGTTGCGGCAGTTCTACACCATGTATTGTTTTCGATTAACTCAAGCCTAGTAATAATATTACCAATGAAAGGCTTGTTAACCAGCAATCTAATCCTACTAGCAATAAGTCGCTTGATAGTCGGATCTCTCTCTAAATCTGGATTATACAACGGGTTTTTTCCTTCTCTCATAACTTTATTATATAATTATAGTAACATTAACTGCCCTATATGTCAACCTCTAAAAAGCCTTATTTTCCGGGTTTTCTAATAGTTGCATTGTATTTAATTGCTTCTTCTATTAATGTTAAGTCAACGTTATCGTTTTTGGCTGTTTCTACGATAGCATTTGTATCTTTTGGAAAACAATGTCCACCGAATCCACGTTCTTCGGTTACCATAGTATGACCATGTCCTATACGTTTATCGTCACCTATTACTTGTCTTACTGCTTCGAAATCTATATCTTTTGCTTTACATAAATCATATACTTGATTAAAGAAACTTACTTTAGTTGCTAGAAAACTATTTCTAAAATATTTCGCTAATATTAATTCTTCTGCACTTTTGAATACATAATTTCTGTTGTTTAAGCAACCTTTAAACACTTCCACCCAATGCTTATGACTACCTGATTTTTCAGTACTAATATACATTATATCTTGTTTCTTAAAATCTTCTAATGCAGTTTCTGCTCTTAAAAATTCTGGACTGAAACAAATATAATGATTAGGAAAGTCTGCATTTATCTGTAACCAACCTTCAATACTGATTGTACTTTTGATTAGAATGGGGATCTTTTTTGGAGTTGTTTGTATTACATCTATGACATTAGTCATATCACAAGAACCATCATCTGCTTCTGGTGTACTGACACATATTACTATACCTTCGTATGATGCATCTATTTTATTATTTTCAAATTCTTCATATGCAGGATCGATGACCATAGTTTGATGCCACCGTTTGGCCGCTCCGTGTACGGCCTTACCTACATAACCATAACCTGCTATTGCTATCTTCATATTAATTTATTTCGTTGTGCCTGCGTCATAGGTGCAGGTTTTCTCTTACCTTTGTACATTGGAAGCCTTGGATCAAAGTATTTTAGTTCTTCCCAAGTATGTTGCCAATTTTTAACTTTGAAGTTTTTACCTAAATCATTTCCTGTGGAACTTCTTCTTGCTATGGCTCTTGCTAAAGTATAATCATTACCTGCAGGATCTATTCTATCACCAAAGAAGTATAATCTATCATTTGGGCCAAAGTCATTTATGATTTGTGCTTTATCTTTTCCTTGTGGAAAAATATCAATACCAGTTTCACCACCTACTTTTGCATCTAAATGAGGAAACTTTTCTACTAATTGTTTTGCTATAGATTCACGTTGGCCTTTTGATTGATCCCATATATAATATTCTTTTCTTTGTGACCAAGATGCACCTCTTCCTACTACACTAAAATTAGCACAACCTGTCCTTTGATCTATATGTTGACCAGTGAATATCTTCCATTCGGATTCATTTAGTTTTTCATTAAGCCAATCTATCTCTGTTTCATCTAGTTTCCATTCGCTTTTACTATGTGGCATACCAAATCTATAAACATCATTACCTGAACAATTATAAACCTTATCGCACATATTAAAAAGTATTTCTCCGATCTGTTCTATTGTTTTAATTCTATCACTTCCGGTCACCAAACAAACAGTATTAATAGTTACGAATTGTTGAAACCATTTAGCAAAATCTGGATCAATTTTTTCTCTGCTAGGTGTAAGTGTTCCGTCTACATCAAATAAGAAATGTGTATGTTTACTGGTCATTTTTTTCCTTGAATATCTGCTTAGAATAATATTTATTATACATTATTACCGTAAAAAGTCAACTAGTTAATAGAAAAAGGGCCATGACTTTCGAGAGAGGATGAGAGAGAGATAAGCCATGACCCTTAAACAGGCAACCTCAGTTGCCTGCTATTTTGCTATTTTGATTAGGCGTCTTTAATATAGTCACCATATCTTTTAGCAAACTCGGAAAAGTTTTTCAACTTACGTGGATTAAGAGCGATGTTATAGTTCTTCAACATAATTCGAAGAGCAAGTACATTCATCTCTGTTTGGAAGTTATCCATCATAAACTGGAAAACGTTTGAACACTGATCGTGCCATTTTTCTAATTTCTTTTCACGATCTTTATCTTTGATGTTATCGTAGTTTTGCTTCAACTCATATGCCATGTTAACTGTTAGAGTATACATAGCACTAGTCTCTCTAGCATCTGATGGCAAGTCTTTAACTTTACCATCTAGGATATCTGTCGGAATAGGAAGTTTACTTGAAAACTTTCGATGTGTATTAAACTTGACTGCAATACCTTCACCTACTGTACCTGCAATAAGATCAGTAAGTTGGTTATCAGTAACTTCAACATCGTCCTCTTCATCGTAAAGATACTCACTAACGAAAGTCCAAGACCTTGGAGAAGCAAAAGCATTACCACTTGCTCTCGGATCAAAGTCAAACAAATCAGACTTTGCAAAGTTTAAGTAACCAACAACGTCAGGGTGGATATTGTTTTTAACTGCCCAGTCTTGCCAATCATTAAAATCAACTGCAAGTTCAAGGTGTGTAAATCTGTTCCTTAGCGGAGTAGGCATTCTAAAAGTAACACCTTTATCAGTTTCTCTGTTACCAGCCGCTACAACTACAACATTATCTGGAAGAGTATACTGACCAACTTTCCTGTTAAGGATTAACTGGAATGCCGCACCTTGTACACTAGGAGAAGCCTGGTTCATTTCATCTAAGAAAAGAACAACTACAGGATACTTTGCCGCATCCTCCTCAGTAGGCAAATCGATAGGTGGTGCCCATACCATTTTACCAGTATTCTTATCGTAGTAAGGCATACCTCTAATATCAGTTGGCTCATACATACCAAGCCTGATGTCAATAGCAATACCACCTAATTCAGTAGCAATACCTTCAACAACTTCAGACTTACCAACACCTGGAGGTCCCCAGATAAAAACTGGTCTTTTTCGCTTCATAGCTCGTTTCACACTAGGTACTAGATCTGAAATACGAACTGTTCTGGCTGTAATATCTTGTGACATTTAGTCCTCTCTTTCTCTTGTTATCTCTCTGTTTCTCAACTTATATATACATAATATAATAGAACTACTAAATGGTCAACCGAAAAATGCCACTTTTTTAAATATTTTTTTGATTATTTTCTGCCACAATATATGGCTTTTACACACATATGGTGCTCACCAACACTTACATAAACGGGCGGCTGGTCCTTTTTTTGCCCTTGATAAACACAAGAATACCCACCAAACTCTTCGTCTTTGATAATTTTTTTAAGTCTACATCTTTCCATGTATGTTATGTCATTATCTTTCCAGGATTGGTCACCTATAGTTTTGGCACCTGTAGATGGAATATTTGACTTTTCTTTCTTAGGTTCTTCGCTACAACTAATTACTAGAAGTGTGATACATATTAATAATAAAAAAAGGAATAAGTTTCTCATTTTTGTTTAAGGTCGTCAATTAATGACTGTAATGCAAAATCTAAAAAATCTAATTCTACCATATCATCAGAACGTATAGTTTGTCTTTTTATTTTATCTAGTTTGTCTAGTATTCTTTCTCTAAACTCACCTTCAGTAAATAAACTAAGATCTTGATTTTTGGTTTTATTACCTGGAAATTTTATTATTTTAGACATTAAATCTTACCAAACCCCCATTCACGTTCAGCACACCACCAACAATCAGTTTCACAATGCGAATTATAGTTATTTGTTCTTTCTACCATATCTGGTTCTAAATATTCACAACTCCTAGTTTTGTTGAATAGTGTTTCAGTTAGTTTATAATATTTATAAATTTCTGCTATACCTTGCTTATCTAAATTTATTAATGGTCTATAAAGTTTCTTTTCAGGTACCCAAGCATCTTGTTTAGCATTTCTACCGTCTTTGCTATTAGGTCCTGCCATATGATGACCTTTTGAATTAACAAATTTATCTGTTACTTCTTTGGGGGGTGCTAGGTTTTGTCCGTGTAAAGTTACATCGATTTTTTTATTATTCAACTGTTCAAATTCTTTTAGTACTCTTAATTTATGATCTATTTGACCTTGTATGTAATCTTCATTCTCTTTTAATTGATATGTTTTATGTTCATAAAAAGTAATATCAGGAAACTGATTTTGCATCCAATTTAAAACTCTCGTAGCCCATTTAACTTGATAAGGCTTTGTCCAATCATTTGTAGTCATTGGAAGTATTTTTATATCTCTGTTAGTTTCTGTAATGTATATGCAAAGAATATATAATATAATAGCACTATCTAATCCACCTGAAATTCTAATACCAACATCTGTCATGTGTTCAGGTAGACTAAATTCTAATTCAATATTATCATTTTTAATTAACATATTATTTCTCAAATAACATTTTATATGTTTTACTGTCATTCATGTTTCTAGTCCATTTGTCTAGATCACCATCTAACATTTTTAACATAATAGATTCTTCGTTGCCATACATATATATCGTGAAAATTGTAAATGTCTTTTCACCTAATTGTGCTCTTTGTGCAGGATTGTATGGTCTTCTTACTTTTTCTAAGAACCAAGGATATTTGAGTAATCTGTTGAGTGTAAGTTGTTGTAGGTTAGTTACTGCTTTAATTTTTAAATCGATCTTTGTATAATCATAATGTTTTTTTACAAACTTATGTCCTTCTTTAGTAAGTTGCATACTTGGTAACCTAAAGAAAAGAGATTTAGCGATACTGTCCATTGATTGACTATCAATGCCGGAAGGATCACTTTGCATCTCCTGCTGATGTTCTGCATATTTTTTAATTATGAATTGGGATATATTATTCTGCATGAAGTTCGCCACTAGTCAATTTATAAACTTTAAAATCGTCAGTGTTAAACATCTTGTTCAATTTTTCTGCTAAATTAAATGCATGGCCACTGTTACTAAAACTGACCTTTCTATATTTAGGTCCTGGGTAACTTACTAGGCTGTTTAGAGTTCTTAAGTTAATCGGATCTCCTTTATAGAATACAGCATATATAGCATCTGCCTTTAGCACTTGATCAGACTTATAAGTCTTAGGATCAGTATGCTCCATAATTATTGTTGGTTTAGGTCGACTCATTAATGTACTCCATATTAAGTAGTATAATTATATTACTACAATAGTATTTATCATAAAATATTAAGAAATGGAGTGACCAGTGCCATTAAAGCCGGTATTTTCTATGTATTTAACTAATTCGTAGTAGCCGCCAATTGATTCGCCATTAATAAAGATCTGTGGCATTGTCCTTGCACTAGGAGCTCTTTCAAATAGTTCTTCTCTGGTTAAGTCTTTTCCTAATTTACGTTCCACAAAAGAAACACCTAATTGTTCTAATGTTTGCTTTGCTTTGACACAATATGTACAATTATCTTTAGAAAAAATTTCTACTCTTTGTTGACTCATAAACCTACTACTCCTTGTTTTTTGCCAATAACTTTTTATTAATAGTTTGGCTACTTGTTGATGACATTCTTAAAATACTTAACTCTAGTTGTTCTAATTCTTTAAGATTATTAATAACTTCGATTAAACCTTCTACAGTTGCTTTTTCACCGTTTACAGTAAGTATAACATCACCTGGACGTATATCTGCTTCTTGTGCCGCTGAACCTGGCTGTATAAGGCTTATATAAACGCCTTCTGCATCTTTATATAGTTCTGGTATATAAGATCTAGTTGCATCTGTTATATTTAAAATAGTAAACCCAATTACAGGTCTCCAAATATATCCAGTATCGATTAACTCTGCTACTATCTTTGTTGCAACACTAGGTGGTGTTGCATAACCATAACCTATATAGTATCCTGTTGGACTGATCAATGCTGTTACAACTCCGACAACTTCGTTGTCATCATTAAACATTGGTCCACCACTATTTCCTTTGTTAACTACTGCATCTGTTTGGATAAACTTACTAAATTTTGTTTTATTTGTATCAATGGATGTTACATGACCACTGCTTAATACAAACGTCATATTAATAGGATGACCTATAATGTATACAGGATGTCCTACTTTTGGATCAACACTTGCAAACTTAACTGGTGTTTTGTCTTTAATGCTTTCCAAGTCATTAATTTTTAGTACTGCTATATCAGAAAATTTATCAGTTCCCATTAGTGTTGCTTTATATTCTTTACCGTCTGAATCAACTAATATGTATTCACTACCAGGTGCTACAACATGATCATTAGTGATTACATAACCTTCTTCTGAAATCAAAAAGCCTGTGCCTTTGCCAAGTCTTTGTGGTTTTGGCATTTGTTTAGGTAATTGTTCTAAACTTTTAAATGGAGAATCATCTGAAAAGTTTCCTTCTAATACTGGATTATAACTTTCCATAGTATG
>MDTC01244156.1_pt1 | contig 13775 bp, 12 predicted proteins | sample 811181 | NCBI WGS metagenome assembly MDTC01 (sample SAMN05326644, study PRJNA326480) | marine metagenome | isolation source: seawater | place: Pacific Ocean: North | collected 2011
GCTCGCACATGACTAGTGAAGGCGATCGTGCCCTTCTCGAGGATGGCCCGATCTCTGATGCACGCGTCCTCCAGCGCCGTTCGCAACGCATCAGAGTTCGATACTTCCACTTCGACGGGTGACATCGCGGCCCCCCGCAGTCTCAACAACTCCGGGTACGCGTCCTCGTGGGGCTCCAAGAGCAACACGGCCCTCCCAGAGCGACCGGCCCGCGCCGTCCTACCGGCCCGATGGACAAAAGTGTCGGGTTTCTGAGGAGCATCGACCTGCACCACGAGGTCGACGTCGTCCACATCTAAACCGCGCGCCGCGACGTCCGTGCACAATAAAGCGACTCTGTCCGAAGTACATTCGCGGAACTGGGCCCAGACGGCCCTTCGTTTTTTTGGCGCCATCTTGCCGTGCAACGAATCGATGCGGGGAAGGCCTTCTTCGTTCACGTTCGCGGCTCGGAGGGCCCGTCCAAAAAAGTCGACGGCGGCGCAGGAGTCGAAGAAGACTAACGCCTTCCTCGCTGTCTTGAGTAGGTCGAGGGCGCACCGCAGCTTGTCCTCGGCTCTCACGACAACGTGTTGCGAGACGAGCTCTGTTGGGGTCTTGCCCGTTTCAGATCCGGAGTTGACCTTGACGCTTACCGAAGCGGGGTTCCTCAAGCCAGCTCTAGCGAGGTCGCGGACCGCCCGCGTCTGCGTCGCCGAGAAGAGGCACGTCCGTCGTTGTCGAGGTAAACGTTTCATGATGCGATCGATTTGTAGTGCAAACCCAAGCTCCAACAACACATCAGCCTCATCTAGAATGAGTAATTCGACGCCCGCCACGTCGATGATAGCTCTCGTGAGTAAATCATCGAGTCTACCAGGCGTCGCTATCAGTATATCGCATCGTTCCGGCGCCTCCACTGTTGAACCGCCCGTGATCAACTCGCTGTTAAGTGCATGCGCTTTGCACAGCGTGGCGAAGACTCGCGAGGTTTGAGCTGCGAGCTCCCGCGTTGGTGAGACACACACGACTCTCACAGGTCCCCTCTCCAGACGCGAACAGGCCTCCACCGCCGCGACGGCGAACGCTATTGTTTTTCCTGACCCTGTCACTGCTTCGGCGACGACGTCCTTCTGCGTCAAGAGGAGCGGTAACGAGGCGGCCTGGACCGGCGTCATTGTTGTAAAGTGGAAGTCATCTCGTAGACAGGTTAGCGTCGCCTCGCTCAGGGCCGGGCGGAGGGCGGCGAAGGACTGCGCCATCGCTGCGGCACCGCGTTTATTATCGCCCGCTGCTGTGCTCACACTGCTCTGCCAAGGCGGTAGAGCTCAACCGCGTGGTCCGTGCGCGTACTGGGCTGGCAGGAGCTATGCTGTGGCACTCTCACACGTCAGCACGCGTGAGAACTGCGCAGTCTAGGCCCGTTTTGGTGCACTGCAGCTGAGAGCCGCGTTTGCTAGTGCGTTACTCTCGCTAGCTCCGCGTCTCTGCACTTTGCGAGGACAGATTGCGCGCCCCAGCGGTTAATCCAGGAAGCTGCTGTGTATTTCTTGCCCACGCGTGTCCCAGTTAGCTGCGCGCGCTGCATATTTGCCCGACACCCACCAATCAGCACCACAGAGAGGCTGCTCTCAGCCACTCCGATTGCAAAATCGGTGCGAACGAGTCCTCGGAGGCCAGTGCTACGCCCGATGACAGCACAAGCATGGTCAAATGGAACGTAGGTGATTCGGTAGACTACGAGGTGATTGGTCCGCGTCAGAAAATACCTCGACGACGATGGCGCACTCGTTCTCGCGACGCGACGTCGCACGCGTTCGACGGGCCGGTTCACACAGGTCAAGGGCACCTGGTACCCGGGCTACGTCGCGCGCAGCGACTCGAAGAAGCTGTACTTCAAGTACGAAGCGTCGAAGTTCAAGAGTTACGAGGAACCCATCGACAAGGCGAGCCGCGACGACCTGGCACGGCTCCGCGCGGGCACGGGCAGCGGGCCCCCGGCCTCCGCCAAAAAGAAGAAGCCGGCCCGCAAGCCTGCAAAGTCGCCGGCCAAAAAGAAGACCGTGACGAAACCCGCGGCCCGGAAACCCGCGGCAAAGCCAGCGGCGAAGCCCGCGGCTAAGAAGCCTGCCAAGAAGTCGTGCGAGCCCGCGCCCACCGCCGCGCCGTCGCCGCGGCGTCACGCGAAACCCCGGCGCAGGCCCGCGAAGAAGCCGGCCAAAAAGAGTCCCGCGAAGAAGAAATCGCCCGCCCGCAAGAAAAGAAGTAGCAGTCTAAGGACAGTATATTTACTCGCGAAGGCTACGTGAAATTGAACCTGCGCGGAAATCGACCAGTGAGCCCCAGGCGCGTGTGCAACTGATTTCGACGCAGCCCGCGACCACCCCGTCGTGATGATCTTCTCCTGCGTCGGCGACGGGACCCCCCGATGCGTGAACGTCCAGTCCGCCGGCCAGATCAGAGTCAATCCTTTCTTCGGAGACACGATTAAATTTTGATGGCAGAACTCCGTGCCGCCGGCGTCCGTCACATCATTGAGGTACGTCATGAACACCAGATGTCTGGACCCTTCGGGCTCTCCTCTACCTGTTCTTTCGGTGTGAAACGTCTTGTAGCCTCCCGAAGGCGGATACAATTGCACATTTGTTCTACCAGTGATGGAGAACGCTCCATATGCCCCGGCGTACGGGTAATCTTCCAAATATAAACCCATGGCCGCCTTCAGCGACAATAAATACCTTCGCCAAGCGATCGAGGGGTCGTTCGCCGGGAAACTCATTTCTAGTGAGTCCTTGACCGACGTATCCACGACAGGTTCGCCGTTCGCGGCGTTCGACACCATGCCCCGGAGCTGGGGCCTCTCATGAAACTCCTTCACTAAATCGTCCGCGACACTTTCGTCTTCTATTAAAAACGCGCCGGCGAACTGAGGGGCGACGCCGTCAGCGTTCAATACCTCAAACCTCGAGACGGGCGGCACGCCGTCCAATCCTGGAGGGAGCGGTTCTAACGGTTTTGGCGCTTTCGGGGCCTTCTTGGTTTTTTTCTTCGGCTTCGTGGCCGCGAAGCCGCCCTTGGCGAGGCCGGTGGCGGGCCGCAGCAGGAGTGCTGTCAACAGCCACCGTGGGATCATCGCGCTGATGCGTCGATGGTGAGCTGGAGCGTCGCGTCGGGCGGCCGCTTCCTACAAGTTGCGTCGATGGCGTGAGCTGGAGCCGCGTCGCGCCGCTGCCGCTGGCCGCACGGAGCCTGGTATTTGAGGAGTGTTCTCTGCGGCTGCCGCGTGGATCGGTGCCGCAGCAGAGGCTCGTCGACAGCCGGGCTGGAGGTCTCTTTCGAGCTGGTCTGCTCTTGAATATAGTCCCTTGTCGTAGCGCTGTGGCCCGCGTTGCACTTGGCACTTGGTACGTCGCTAGCGTATATAGACACACTAGTATTTCACGAGCTGCCAGCAGCGCAGCCTAGTTACAGCGTATAACGCGGTTTTGAGCTCGTTAGTTTGGGCAGCGGACTGCGTCACTGCAGCGGACTCAGCTGCACACATCACAACAGCAAGTTTCAGCGCTATCCAGTTAGGTGCTCCCACGTGCTCAGTTTGCAGCAGTGTGTTGCAGCAATACGAGTGCGGAATTAGCATTAGACTACCGCAAACGGCGACGCATCGGCAGCAAAAATCATGAGCGACCGCGAGACCCGCATGAGGGCGCGGATGCGTAGACAAGACGAAGCGCGACGGGAGCGGCGGGACCGGATCACGACCTACGGCCTCGGCGCCGTTATCATAACATTCATCGGCGCGCACTACACCAACCATCGCAATCTAGAGAGAGCGTGCCTGGCGCTCCTCGGGGCCTTCGGGCTCTACGCCGTGGGCGTCGCGCTCGCGGCCATGAACGCCTACTCCGAGTCCATCATGCAGCTGCCCGAGCCCGATAGTGACGACGAGGACCACGACCACAGTCATTTTCATGCGGGGAGCATTGAGAGTAGTGACTCGGAGGACGATAAGAACAAATAACTTAAACACACACACTATTTCTCGAGCGCTCGTATGCGCTCTCTCAACAGCTCGACCTCGGCGTCCGCCGGCGGCCTCATCAAAACGGGGAGCCGCCTCGATGCCGAGGCGTCGTAGACCGGCGAAGAAAAACGCCCCGGATCGCTGGAGACAACCCTCCAAAGACTCACGGCGTCGTCTCCGCACCTCTCCGCATCCGAGTCCCGCAGGAAGTTCCCGAAGAACCGCGAATACACCGCATCTTTCAAAAACGCCAGTAATGATTCAGTAAATTCAAAGGACGACGGCGCGCCCCGCCGCAACGACTGTACGCACTCCAGGAACTGCTCGAAGACCGGACCGCTTTCGCCCTCGCCCTTCGAGCCACTTCTCATTGAGAAGGGGTGGCCGAAGGCGCAGAAGTCCTTTTCTACTAAAACGGCAAAGCCTCGCAAAGTGCGGTAATATGGATCCACGATGAGCTGAGCCAAGGCACACACCTGCGGCGTGCGGTCCCAGCCGTCGCTACAGTGCACGAAGCACGGGTCGCCTCTCTCTAAATGATCCGCGACGACCTTCGCTGCACTAATTAACGATTGCACGTACACCGGCCATCTACTTTCGTGCAAAGCTCTATAATAATCTTCTAATGAAGAAGCTTCGGACAATCTCTTCTTCGAGTTGCGAATGACGTGGAAGTTCTCCAGATCCAGAAACTCGAGCGTCGCCGCCCGCGAACCACCTAGCTTCGCCGTCGTCTCGTGCCCCTTGCCCACCAGCTTATTCGCGTTGGCGGCGACGATGGACCGGCAGTCGCAGATCCTCAAGACCGGCGGTGACGTGGATTTGTAGGGCGAACTATTCGCAAAACCGTCCTCATCATCAAAACCGCACGGGTCGGCCAGGCGCGCGGCGACGGCGCCGCGACTGCGCGCGGCGGCGGCGCGCACATGGAGGAGAGCGGCATCATCCACATGAGCGCCCGACAAGCCGGACTTGGGCTGCGACGCCCGGATGAGTGCGGCGCCCGTCGCTTTATCGTACCACGTCAAGGTAGGTACTCGACGCTTCGAGCGCCACCTGGACCCTTCCTTGAGGCGGGCGTCGCTCAAGGCCGCCGGCACGATGAGCAGAGGCGGGTACGTCGCACACAGATCATAATTTGCATTCGCTTGCGTAACACGCCAGCGCGCATCTGTAGAAACGCCCTGTCTTGCAAATTCTGCGCTCAAGTCGACGTCGGCACCTATTGTAGACGGCGCGCGCGCTTCTCGAGGTTCGATGAAGCGCTTCAGTCGATTCCGTCTCGACGCGCGGTCATCTAAATCATTTAGGCCGAGTCTTGACAAAAGCTCGGTGTCCTCGTCATCAGCGTCGTCGACAACAGCCTCTTCAACGACGGCCTCCGATGGCCGCGCATAGAACCTATCTTCATCGACGCGCCACTGCCACTCGGACCGGCACCAGGACCAATCGCGGTTCGTGGCACTTCGCGACGAGAACGTGATCGATTTATATGATCTAGTAGTAAGCACCAGCACCAAGGCGTCGTCCCTTTGAATAACCTCCACACTTAGGATGGACGCGTGCGGCACGCTTATTATATCTAATGTATGAGCTACGTGCAGAAAACGGTGCGACGTGACGATAAGACAGCCTCTGTCCACATCGGCGAACGCGTCCAATGCTAGCTCCGATGCTGGTACAATACTGCCATCAATGGTCTCAAAACAGGCGTCGTGCACCGTGGTCCCGGGCGGGTATAATTCTGAAAGGGCCACGGGCCAGGTGTGTTTCGATGTTTGAGGCGGGATCGTAGCGACTTGTGCCGGTTGCTTCGCCGAGGACCGCGTCGCTTTGACCAGTACGGTGCCTTTCACACAACCGTCGCGCAGCAACTGGATATGTCGTTGGCCCTCTTCTAAAAAGAAGCGGCCTCGTCCAATCACGTCGTCCCTCACCGCCGACGACTTGGACTTATCGCGAGCCGTAACAATGACGTAGGCGCCCGCTATTCGTGTGGAAGCGGGGAGCGTCATCGCAAAATTGTTCCCGTCGCCGAGGACGCGGCCGTCCGGGGCTCTCACCTCTATCGCGATGTTGCGGACGCCGTCGGCTGAGTAATCCAGCAACGCCACGTCGTAAGAAACGTCGTCATCAGACTGTGGAGGAGGCGGCGTCGCGCTCCGCCCCCTCCCGAGCCGCGCCCAGCAGTCGTCGCAGACGCGCTCCGATTCGTTCGTAGTGGTCGTGAGCATCGACGCTGCGGTGGCTAATGTTGTTTTGGCCAGCTGCGTCCCTACATTTCGTATGGACGACGAGGGCCGCTGGATCGACTCTAATCTCATACTTCGCGAGCTGCAGGCGCCGCAGACCAGCCGCGCGCAGCTCCGGCAGTGGTGCCGTCGATTCGTGAAGCTGAAGGCCTGGTGGCAGAGCAGGCAGTGCGGGCTCGCGCCGTCGTCCATCCATGGTCTCGCGGCCATTGTCTCTGCTGCTCTGCGAGGTGTCTGCGGCCCCTCGGCGTTTATCCGTCAAAGCAGCGCAAGCGCGACGATTGAGGCACTAAGTCTTGCTCCTCTGCAAGGCCCAGGCTGTCCTGGGGCACGGCTTTTGGCTTTTTTGTTGCGGCTGTGCGCTGGCTAGTGTCTTACATGCCGCTAGCTGACGAGTTCGTCGAAGTTTCGTGCACCGACGCGGCGAGACATAAGTCAATTCTAGAAGCCATTCTTACCACAATATGCCCCGGGATCACTCACGCGAAGTGCTCGCGCACGCCGTTGATGAGCTCGGCGTCCGAGCGCTCCACGAGGCACTCGCGGAAGGCCTCGATGTTGAGGGCGCGCTCGGCGGCGGGGACGGTGGAGGTCGCGTACGCAGAGTAGGCGTCGTACGGCGTCACCTGCACCGGGAAGGCCGGGAGCTCGACGTCCGTGCTGCCGCGCCGCGAGGCCAGAGAGCCCTCGACGAGGACGTAGCGGCCGTCAACAGCGCTCGCTTGGAACAGGGCCACCTCGTAGGGGAGGCCGATGATGAGGGCGGGCCACCTGTGCGTACATCCAAGTGACCGTTCCGATCGGCGTCGAAGGGCCGTCACGCGCGCGGTCTTCTTTCCTCGTGGCGCAGTTCCCGCGACTCCAGCACGCGCGGCGTCGCAGGGCCGCGCCCCCGCGGAGAGGTGGCGCTACGTCATCGACGCGCAGCACGTCACACCCGCGGCGCTTCCGCTCGAAGAGCCGTCGTGTCGCGGCCGTGGTCTTCATTTGTAAGGAAGACGGCCCAATCGTTTCAGCACGTGCGGCGTCGCAGGGCCGCGCCCCCGCGGAGAGGTGGCGCTACGTCATCGACGCGCAGCACGTCACACCCGCGGCGCTTCCGCTCGAAGAGCCGTCGCGTCGCGGCGCGGACTCCGTTTGATTTGGACACTGCCGGCCACCAGACGTCAATCCACTGGTCGTAGCGCCGCTCGAAGTCGGGCAGGTCCTCCACCGCCCGCTCCGAGAACTTGAAGCCCGCTAAGTCCCAGCAGCCGTTGCTGATGCACGGCGGCAGCGCGGAGTCGTAGTCTTCGCGCATGGCGTGGACCAAAGCCAACAAGAGAAACATCGGCGTCTCCCGCACGGCGCAGTAATGCGCCAAGAAGCGCGCCGCATCCATGCCGTGTGCTTGGGGTACGAAATTCGGCACGTCGCCCACAAAAAGTAACGGAGCTAACTTGACGTTCAGGCGCGGCTCCCGGAGGCGGAAGACGAGCGCGAGCCGCCCGCCCGCGCGCACGACGAGATCGGTTTGCGGGACCTCTCGCAAAAGCAAGTCCGCGCGGCGCTCGCACTTGGCGTAGATCCCGTCGAGCGCGCGGAGGAGGCCGGTCTCGGTAAAGGTACCGGGCTGGAGCCACCGAGGCAACGAACCCTTCAAAGAGATTGCGTGTGCGACGTCCTTCTTGCTCTGCTCCGAGTCCCAATCGATCGCGCGCGCCTTCTTCTCGCCCACGCGGCCCTGGGACTTGAGGCGGTTTAAGGTATTGGAGCTGAAGGTAATTCCGCCGTCGCCGCCGCCGACAAGCCGCAAATGACAACAGCCACTGATAATTGCGCCTCCGCCTGCATCGTCGTCGTCGTCGTCGTCGTTTACTTGCGACTCGGGCACGATCACTCCAGCGACGGCCTGGAAGCGAGGGAGGTACATGGCGGCGTTGTAGGTCCACGTCGAGACCCGCTTCATCTCCACGAAGCAGCAGATCGCCGTGATCTTGAACTCGATCAAGTGCGCGTGCATCAGCGCTCTCACCACAGTGATAGCGAGGGCGTTCACAACCACCTGGTGGGCGTCGTTGAAGTAAGCGAAGCCGAGCGTCACGGTCAGGATGATCGCGCAGCCGTGGAAGCACGCCGCGGCGTACGTCTTCCGCCGCTTGAGGGTGATCTCGCCTTGAACGTGTAATACAACCGCGGACATGACGCACGCGAAGAGGAAGTCCACAATCACGCCACCGAAGGTGTCGACGAGCGGTCCCGGGGTGAAATCGTAGAGGATGGCTCCCGAGTGTACTAACAAAAAGACCGTCTGGCGCGCGGCCCAACCTAACACGCCGCGCTTCGTCCACCGCTCTTCGAGGTCGTTAAATTCCGTCGTGAGCGCTTCGGTGCTCATGCTGAAGTCGCGGGCGACGGTGGACGTGCCGCGGTCGCGCTGCGACGCCCACGTCTTTATGGACAGCATGTGGCCCCCGACGAGCTTGCACATGGCCGTGAACGCCGTCCACGGCATGGCCGCCACGAGGCGCGACACGTACGAAGTCGTGCCCTGACCGGTGGGCACGAAGATACTAAAGCCGCAGTAGGCGCCGAACGTGCTGCCGACGCAAAGCGACCAGACCAGCATTGCTAATGTAGCCTCCCTTAGAGAGTACATTGCTGACGGTACCGCAGCAGCGTGCGGATCTTTTTTGTAGGAGTCGTTCGCAACGAACAGTGACGAATTTTGTTCTGCAGGTGGTCCTCTCGGTGGCTTCGCTGCCCCGGAAACTGGCACTAGTGATTAGACACACTAGCTTCGCCTGCAAGTCGGGGTTACTCTGCCCTCCGTGTAGACCGTAGACCGTCCTACCGACTCGGGTGTTACTAATATATATATCATCATTTCTCCAACCGGCGTTAACGCGTCAAGTTCCTGAAGCTATAAAAATTGTGCGAGTCGATGGCCAGTCCACCGGGTTCACCGGAGCCGCGGCGGGACGGCGAGGCCCCGCGCATACGCTCGGGCCCCCGCGCGCGCCCCGTCGACGACGACGAGTCGTCCGAGGATGATATCGTGCCCAGAGAGCGCACCTCCCTCGGTTCATTGCAGTCGGTGAGCGCCGCGCTGTGGTGCTCGATCGTCTCCATCATTCGGATTTCGGCTTGCGGCTCGGCAGCGAATTTAAGGCCAGAACTATGACGGCGGCGAATGGGGCGACCCCCAGGTGGATCGTTCACCTTTGTCCGCCGCCTTCTGACTGGGACTCGGGAGACGAGGGTGAGAACCCCCCCTAGTATGCGCTAGCCGACGCGTCCATCTTAAGAAACCGAACATATTAAACACACCTAGCTAGATAGTCGCGGCATCGTGTGGAACATCCTCTCCTACTGGCGAGAGACAGGGTAAAAACGAAACCCACTTAATCGCAAGGGGGTAGAGACCTAGGCGTAGGCCCCGGACATGATGACGTCGTCGATCTTCAGAATCATCTTGACGACCTGCGTCGCGAGCTGGACCTGCTGCTGCTTGCCGATCAGCGTCTCGAAGACCTTCTGGCGCTTCATGTCGTTCGTGCCCTGCTGGAGGCAGTCCACTCCCAAAAAGGGGCAGTCCTGGGCCACTTGCGCGGCCTTGACGGCCGTCAGTTCCGCAATAGGACTGAGTCCAGAGTTCTCGGCGAGGGCCATGGGCACGTCATCGAGAGCGTCGGCGAAGGCTCTTATAGCATATTGCTCCGGTCCAGTTGCGGCATCGGCAGCCTTCGAAACAGCCACAGAACAAGCAATCTCGGCCGCGCCGCCCCCGTACACGATTCTATTGTCCCTCACCAAGTTCCGCACGACGCACATCGCATCATGTAACGATCTTTTAGCTTCTTCCACAATCATCTTGTTGCCGCCTCTCACTAAGACCGTCACGGCTTCGGAGGAAGCGCAGTCCTCGATTACCAACATCCGTTCCTTCGTCGTGCCGAAGGACACCTCTCTGACGACTCCCGCTCTTCCGAGTTTAGAAGCATCCAGCTCCGAGAAGCGCGGGACGATCCTTCCACCGGTCGCGATGGCAATGAGCTCCAACTCGACACCTCCCACCCACCTGACAGCGGGCAGCTCCGCCTGCAACAGCAAGTGGTTCGCCTCGTCGTCGAAGCCCCACTGGCAGATCACGAGGTTCGCGCCGCAGGCCTTGCACTGCTCGACCTGCGTGGACGTCGACCGGTGAGTCAGCCTATCTCGCGTTCCTCGCTATCTCGGCACCGCGGCCATTTTTTCGGCTGAAACTCGGACACGACGTCCCTCTGATACACTCGAACGAGTGGAGAGAGAATCACCGCGCCCGCACGCAGAGTCACCTCAAATTGAAGCACAACTTGAAGTTTGACACACTGTGCGCGACCATATCCCCAAAATACGCCTGCTCCCGCTGGAACAATTTATCGTAGTCCTCCTTCGACGAAATGTCGAGCTTGTGCTTCGTCTTCGGCTTCGGCGGCTCGAAGGGGCAGGTCAGGATGCACATCTTGACGTCCCTAATTTCCTTCGGCATCTGGGGGTGCGACATATCTTTATCTATAACAATGCCTTTGATCAGCTCCGTCTCCTCCAATCTCCCGCCGGGCTTGCCCTCCATCTTGATCAAATCGAAGTTCACGTCCGTGTGGTCGCCGACCGTTTGGGCCACGCTGAGGACGGCGTCGACCTGCGTTTCGACCCAAAATCGGAAAAAAGACCACCCACGCCCTCGTCTCATGGAGACGACGCGCGTCGACGCCGTCACCGCCACGTTGAAGTGTCAGACACGGAAATACGTGCCGCGATCTGCGCCATCTTCCGCTTGTGGACGTTGATGATCTTCGAGGACAGCGTCGTGGAGGCCGTCTCCACGAGAACTTTATCATCCACTTTCTTCTCGAAGTGCACCGTGTCCGCGATCTTTTCTAAAGTTTCTAGACTGACCTGACAGGCGGCCTCGAAGCCTTCCGCGACCCTTACTGGATGTAGGCCTCGATCTAACAGCTTCTCAGCTTGCTCCAACAAAGCGCCAGCCAGAACCACAACCCCAGTGGTCCCGTCGCCGATCTCATCATCTTGGGACTGCGACAACTCCACAAGTAACCGAGCGACCTGGTGCTCGACCGCCATCTTATCCAAGATGGTCGCGCCGTCATTGGTTATAGTAACATCACCATCAGGGGAGACCATCATCTTGTCCATGCCCTTCGGGCCGAGCGACGTCCTTAAAAGGCCGGAGACGGACCGCGCGGCCATGATGTTATGCTTCTGCGCCTGGAGGCCCTTGATCCTACTCTTGGCCTGCTGCTCCTTCAGGATGATGAAGGGCCTTCCATATTCATCGAAGACCATGGACATCTTTGCGGAGGGCGCCCGCTGCGGGACGGCTTTTTGTTTACTGGATGTCTAATTGCTGCGGCGACGGCCTCTGATGCAGCGTAAGCTGGTGCGCAGGCTTCTAGACCTTGTAATACGTCGACGATGCAGCGCGGCTTGCAACCGCACACGAAATCCCAGCTATTCCCCCCTCCAATTTTGCGCCGTCCTCCTTGGCAGCCCGCGAGACTTTGTGTGCTGGAGGCGTGCCGAGACGCGTCGTTTGCGCTTCGTGAGGCCTGCACCGACGGCTCGCCGGTGAGTTTTTCGGCTTCCGCTTGCCTGCTAGTGTCTTACAGGCCGCTAGCCATCCGACAAACGCGTGAGCGGGCGTGGCACTGCGTGCGGACTCCGCTTCGAACTGTTTCGCAGCGTGCCAGCACACCTGGTGCACGCTCGAACGGCTGCGGGATCTCTGGTGCATCCGTGCGTTCGATTAGCACCTTACTGCCAGCTGTGGCAGCATTGATGTGGTCTAAACTCCAGCCGTCCGTAAAGAGACTCTGGCTCGGCGCCGGCGGTCTATTCATCGCGGGCAACCTCTTCAAGTATTATACTTGGGTCATCGCGCACGACGCGGTCAGTAGAGTCGAGCAGGAGGCGCACGAGGACGCGTCGCGCCAGCTCCGCGAGGCGCGCGTGTCGGCCCAGAAGTACGCGCTGCCGCCGCTGAAAAAATGACCGCCGCGCGCCTGTCGCGCCTCGGCCTCCGCCTGGGGCCCCTGGGCGCGCCGACGCTCGTCGCGAGTTTCGCGCCGCCGCGGCCGCGCGTCGGAGCGCTCGTGCTCATTCCTCACGGACGCACGCCTTCGAACCAACGGCTGATCTTCCAGAACCACTCGGAGGGACCAGATGCCACGTTGCTGCCAGAGTCGCTCGTCGAGGCCGGCAAGGGCGCCGAGGTCTTCCTGGACGCGTTCGGCGACCGCCTCGAGAGGTGTAGCTTCCGGCGGTCGCCGCTGCACCGCTGCGCGCAGACGTGGGGCGTCTACGAGACGGCCTTTGCCAGCCGCGGCCTGAAATTAGTCGTAGAGGTGGACGACGCGCTCGTCGAGATCGACCACGCGAGCTGGCACGGCAAGACGGTAGAGGACCTCGAGGGCGCGGACCGCGCCGCCGCCGCCGCGCACCGCGCGGGCGACTGTCTCGCAAAGCCTCCCGACGGAGAGTCGTGCGCAGCTCGACGTGCTCGAACGCGCTGCCGCTTGGGTCGAGGGCCTCGACGCGCCCGACCGCGTCGTCGTCGCCTTCGGCCACGGCACGATGCAGAACGCGATCGAGGTCGTCCTGCGGACGTACGGCGATCGGCCGCCGGCCGAGGTCTTCACGCGCGTGCCGGGCAAGTCCCATCTCAAGCGCGGGTTCCCGCACGTCGTGTTCGACGCCGGCGGTGGGGCGCTGGGTCCGCTCGGGTAGCATCGCGTGTTTGTGTCTTAAGAAGCTCCTGAATGTCAATCGGCCACGGGACGAATGTACTTACTCCATCTACAGCGTGATCAGTGCTCGCGGCATATGTCCGGGTTGCCCTCGACGCAGAAGCAGTGGTGCGAGTGCGTCGCCTTGCAGTAGGAGTTGGAGCTGTAGTTGCTTTTGAGGACCTTGCAGGAACACGGATGCTCCCCCGTAAAGCGGCAGTCCTTCGCGAAACCCCTCGAGCACGAGCACTCGCAGGTCCCGGCCGGCGCGCGGCATTGGCCCGGCTTCTTGGCACAGATACATTCGTGCGTCGCGGCCTTGCAATAGCTCGTCTGGGAATAACCGTCGACGAGATCCTCGCAGCGACACGGATGCGGCCCGTCACTCCGGCATTTGCCGGGCCCGCGCGTCGCGCAGATGCACGCGTGGACGGTGGCCTTGCACTTCGAGGTGCTAGAGTAATTGGCGCAGAGAGTGTCGCAGCAGCAGGGCGCGGCCGACTTCCTCGGCGCGGGAGCCCGCATCGGCGTCACCGGGGCCTTGGGGAATTCCTTCTTCGGCTTCTTGGCCGGCGGCGGCGACACCGTCGGCTCGTGCCCCGTACCGTTAACGGTACGGGGCACACAGGCCCTAGTGAGTTTTGCGCCACTAGCATTTAAGCTGCTTCGCGCCGCTCGTCAGAACGCTGTTCTTCGCCGCTCGTCCTTTCCGCCCCTGTAAAAACGTTTCTCTCGCTCCCCGCGTTCCGATGAGCA
>MDTC01262127.1_pt1 | contig 13774 bp, 3 predicted proteins | sample 811181 | NCBI WGS metagenome assembly MDTC01 (sample SAMN05326644, study PRJNA326480) | marine metagenome | isolation source: seawater | place: Pacific Ocean: North | collected 2011
CCGACGGTAGCTGGCCAGAGCGTAGAGGTAAATGAGGACGGTACGGTTTCCATTACACTGACGGGGAGTGATGAGGATGGGGACACCTTAAGTTTCACGGTGCTGAGTCAGCCGAAGAACGGGACATTGAGCGGAACGGCGCCTGATTTGAGCTTCAGTCCGAAAGCAAACTATTCAGGGAGTGACAGCTTTACCTTTAATGCGAGTGATGGAGATGCTGATTCGGGTACGGCGACGGTTACGATTAATGTTGCGAGCGTGAATGACAAACCGATGGTAGCTGGCCAAAGCGTAGAGGTAAACGAGGATGGTACGGTGTCTATTACACTGACTGGGAGTGATGAGGATGGGGATGATCTTAGCTTTACGGTGCTGAGTCAGCCGAAGAACGGGACATTAAGCGGGACAGCCCCGGCCCTGACCTACAGTCCGAAGGCCGACTATTCAGGGAGTGACAGCTTTACGTTTAAGGCCAGTGATGAAGATGTTGATTCAGATATGGCAACGGTCACCATCAACGTAATAAAGAAGATAGGTGGTGAAGCTAATTTGAGTCTATCCAAGACACAATATCGAGAAGGAGAACCAGTTGAGATTAGTCTTAGTGCAGGGCCTGGGAATGCAAAGGATTGGATCGGAGTGTTTAGGGAAGAGCAAAAGCCGGGTGACGATGGTGTAGAAAGCGTAAGCTGGAAGTATACTGATGGAAGAACTTCTGGATCTATGGTCCTAGATGGGACTCATCCAGGAAACTATAAGGTTTATTGGCTAGAGAATGATGGGTATAAAATCATTGCTTCTGCTGTTTTCACCACTTTGAGTAAAGGTGTTTATTTTTCAGAGAACTTTGATTCTTTAAAGCTGGGAGTGTTTGAGTCGGATAGTGAAAAAGACGGTGATGGAACCGACTGGACGGCGCAAGGGCCAACGGGTTGGGTGATGAATAAAGGAGATGGGCATGGGCCTATAGCGGGAGGGGAAGCTGTGAAGGAGTTTGACGGCTGGACTTTTGTTGATCCTGTATCATGGAACGCGACAGCAGGTCAGTTGAGAGGTGAATTTAAGAAAGGCAGAGGTGTGATTGCTGTGGCGGATTCAGATGAGTATGATGACATGGATCCTGCACCGCTTGACGCATCATTAGAGACGCCAGTGATAGACATCAGTGGGGCAGGTGAGAGCACATTGATATTAAAATACGACTCTAGTTGGAGGAAAGAGCCTCAAAACGGCAGCGTAACAGTGAGCTATGATGGGGGCGACGAGATTGAACTATTGAAATTAGATGGGAATAGTCCTGATGCTTTGAATGATACTGTAAAGTTGGAGTTAAACAATCCCGCTGGAGCGAAGAGTGTAGTGGTGAGGTGGGATTATCAGGGAAACAACAACTGGTGGTGGGCAATAGATAATATAAGCATTTATGAGAAATTAACATCTGCACCTAATTCGTGGACCGTTTTTGTCTACGGGAATGCCGACCATAATCTAACCTCAAATTTCCTTGGCGATCTGGAAGAAATGAAGGAGGTCGGCGGTAACGAGAAGCTGAATATAGTTGTTGAAACAGACCTTGACGCAAGTCGTAAATATATTTTAGATGTTTATAATGTCAAACAGGAGCATAGAGATAAAGTAACAAGGGGAGTCGTACTGGAATCAGGTCATGAAGTTGTGCAGGTTCTCTCTGAGCGGGACACGGATGATGCCAATGAATTGGGAGATTTCTTGGATTGGGGAATAAGCAACTACCCGGCAGATCGATATGGCTTGGTGCTTTGGGATCACGGGGGCCAATGGACGGGGTTTGGGGGAGACAAAAACAATGGTCAAAGAACTTGGGGCAAGCCGAACATGAAAACTGCAGATATCAAAGAAGCAGTCCTTCAAACACTATTGAAACATGATCTGAAAAAGCTCGATTTTTTGTCTTTTGATACTTGTTTGATGGGAGGTGCTGAAGTGTTGGCGGATGTGCATGAACTATGTGATGTTTACATCGCTTGCCCAGAGCTTGACTACGCAGATGGATGGGATTACTCCGCAACTTTGGGATATTTGAAAGCATTCCCAGATACAAGCAATATTGAATTTGGAAAAAAAGAAGTCATGTTTTGGGGAGAGCATCACAACAGAAAGCAATCAGATAGGGAATATAAGTTTCATGTAGCTTATGACATGAAACTGTTCAACGTCTATAATGACAAGCTAAAGGCTTTTACTGCTGCAATCCTTAAAGAATCCATTTCTGGAAATAATGCACTAATCCTCGCAAAACTAAGGCGAGAAGCAATTCACTATTGGAATTCCGGTACTCGTATTAGAGAAGGATCTGTGGGTGTTACAGATTATATTGATCTAGGCTCCTTTGCAGAGGAAATTGCCAAGCATTTCACAGGAGAACTAAAAACAGCCTCCTTAGGGTTGGTGGATGCAATAAAGAAAATGATAATCGCTAAAACGGCCGGCAGCAAAAGACAGGAAGCGGTAGGATTATCTATTTATTATCCAATAGATGGAGGACTTAGGCTAAGCTATACGCCGGACAGAACACTTTATTATAATTATGGTACAGTCCATGAGGTGAAATTCTGGGCCCATCTAAACTTCCTGACACCCGAGTTTGGCGGTGATAATTGGTTGAAATATCTGGGACAGGTAAAAAACATTAATAACAATGATAAATCTGCGCCAGAGATATCCTCAAGAAGTGATGGCTCAAAATCCGGAAGATTAGAGGATGGCAATATCTCGATTGAAGAAGATGATTTTCATGTGGCCAGCTGGAATGACCCTGCGATCATGGATTTTGAAGTCACCAATGGGGATGATGCCTATTCGGCCTATGTATCTTTGGTGTCAAATGAATTAACTGGTAATCCAAATGAATACGTATATTTGGGTGGAATAGGCAGTGCTTTATTAGACGGTGAAGGAGAGTATGAAGTGGAGTGGGATGCCACAATGCCCGTTATTTCACTTGCGGATTCAGATACATATGCCCCCATTTATCTTGGCGGTTGGGCAATGGAGCCTGGGTCTAACCTTTATATCAGTTTAGCCGACTACCAAGCTCCCGGAAGTGCTGAATTGACCCCATTGATTTTGATAACTCGTTTTGACGAAGACGGATATGGGGTTATAGATAACATTATGGAAGATGCTGTAGAAACAGGGTCAACGGAGGAGAGCACACTTTCCGCCACGTCATCCGATATAGAACTAGAACCTGGGGGGAAGCTATGGCCTGTATACTATATGGAAGAATTAACTGAAGATGGGGGGTATGAAACCTGGTTTATAAGCGGTGAGGACGCTTTCATAACGATCCCCGAAAACGGTAAAGATGGTCTGGAGATTAGTTTTCAGACCGTAGAGGAGGGGGATTACGCTGTTGAAGTACAAACTTTTGATTATTTTGATAATGGCAGTGAAGTCCTCACATACTTTGTATATGTGCCTGAAGAGGGTGTTGATGTGCCAATGCCAGAACTATCAATTGGTTTGAAGGATGATCAAGTGGTTATATCGTGGCCTTCAGACTTTGACGGTTACCGACTGGAGTGGACAAATGACTTGGGAGGTGAAAACTTGAACGAAGTGCCTGCAGGCAAGATTATTACATCTGCTGAAAAATTCACCTATGTCCTAAGCCCAACCGATCTGGCAAGATTCTATCGCTTAATCAAGAGGTAGGACCATTGTCTTATTAACTATTTCGAATAAACAAGCTTCCTACCCCGCTTATCCCTTTGGATAGAGCAACATGGTATAAACTGACTCTATTTTTAAATAATGAAGAACAAACATCTACTCATTCTCTGTTTGCTTTTGATGAACACAAGTCTTACCGAAACCTCAGGGCAAGTGTTGAATAAAATCCAAGATAGGGTATTCCTAAACTTTAAATCATCGGAAGGCTATAAAATCATTAGTCAAAAACGAGATCTAAATGGTAAAGTCTGGCTGATTCCTTCAAATAATCATCCCATACCCTTCGATTTATCTGTTAGCCAAACATTTTCGCAAACTGCCACCGCAAGGAGTCAATTTTATCGAATTGAAGAGGTTGACCCCGTTCATCGTGGAGAACTCATTAAGGCAGAACTCCGAGAAACCTACTCGGCATTTATATCTAATTTACTTCTAATTGCAGAAGGAATACCCATGACATTGGATTATGACGTAAAATGCTACCGTATCACCTATAAGACTGTAAATCCGTGGGGGAAAGCAGTTATTGCTAGTGGTTCTTTGTTTGTTCCTGTCGGAAAATTAAGAGCACCCCTAGTAATGTATCAACATGGAACAATACTCAAAAAATCAGATGCACCATCTAATAAACTAAATTTTTTTGATAACATTAGCAGTGATCTGGCTTTCGATTTTAGTGAGGCTTTAATAGGTGTATTATGCTCAGGAAAAGGTTTCGTAACCACACTTACGGATTATGTTGGAATGGGTAGCGGGGAAGGGTTTCACCCGTATGTGCATGCTCGTTCAGAAGCCACCGCCGCTGTAGACCTTGCGAGAGCGGCGAAGGTCTTTTTAGATAGTTCAATTATTGATAATTCGGGGAAAACGTTTGTTTTCGGCTATTCACAAGGCGGTCAAGCGGCAGTGGCACTCCAAAGGGAAATGCAATTCTATCATTCCGATGAATTTAACGTTAAGGCATGTGCTGCCGGTGCGGGCCCTTACAGTATGAGCAAGGTTATGTTAGATGATCTGTTGTCTAGTAGGCCACATCCTAATCCATTTTATTTCCCCTATGTTTTAGCTGGTTACAATAGGGTGTATGGATTCGACCCGAGTTATCAATCCATTTACAAGCCAGAATACATTGAAAGTATTCCAAGACTTGTAGATGGAACGATAAAGGGTGACGAAGCTAACAAAAAACTCCCTTCTGTTTTCACAGAAGTTTTGAAGGAAGAATTTCTTAACGAGATTAAAACCGATCCAGATCATTGGGTTCACCAAGTTTTAAAGAACAACGATGTTACAGACTGGGTTCCTGAATCTCCACTAAGACTATATCATGGCACTCAGGATAAAAATGTCATTATTGAAAATGCCTATTTCGCAAAAAAGGCCTTCATTGAACAAGGTGCATCAAATGTCGAGATTATCGAACCTATACCAAACGGTAACCATTACACCTCAGCTATACCTTTCATGACGCAAGCAATTGAATGGTTTCTTTCATTCTGAGACTCGATAGTACTAATCAATTTTGACCACCATTCTTATCTCACTATTGACGGCATTGGTCAAGGTTACTTAAACTGGTCCATTTGAAGGGTTAGTCTGGGCGCCGTGTTTGCGGAGGAGGTTGATAGTTCCCAAATCTAAAAAACAAGACCAAATCCAATAATACTATTCTGTTCAGAAAAAGTAACGGGATTGCTTGCCAAGCGCCTTTTGCATAAGGTTGGTCGCTTGATGCTTCATTATCATTTTTATTACCGAACAATTCTATTCATGCTTTTGCTGGTTTTGGCCGAGCAATCTCGCGCCAGTGGGACCGGGGACAAGAGCACTAAAGAGAACTGTTGTGGTGGTGTAATTACCGTTAACTCCCAGATCTCGGGCCAGCGCGGGCCAGGTTATCAACTGTTGATCGTCGGCGGTAAGATCGCTGATAAGGGGGCGTGGCCCTGGATTGTGTCCCTGCAAAAAGACGGTGGGCACCATTGCGGAGGTTCGCTGATAGCCCCGCAATGGGTTCTTACGGCCGCACATTGTGTTGTGGATAGATCCAGGAACGCACGCGGTGCCAAGACTTATACCGTGGCCGTGGGTGCCCACCGATTGAGCGGCATAGCGGAGGCAATCAAGGTTTCCAAGGTGATCATGCATCCGAATTACGATGATGACAGCATGATAAATGACGTGGCACTGCTCAAGCTTGAACGCCCGTTGAATGATGTGGAAATAATTTCAATTAACGGAAATGCATCTGTTCCAAAGGCAGGCACAGACGCAACCGTGATCGGTTGGGGCGCGCTCTCCGAAGATGGGGAGTATCCGGATGTCCTAAGACAAGTCACCCTTCCGATTGTCAGCAACGCTACGGCAAACAAGCCACAATCCTATAATGGAGATATTACCGGGCAAATGCTTGCAGCAGGGCTGAAGGATGGCGGCAAGGATTCCTGCCAAGGGGACAGCGGTGGCCCATTGGTGGTCAAGCAAGGCGGCAATTGGCTGCAGGTTGGCGTCGTCAGTTGGGGGCATGGCTGTGCCCGGCCAAATAACTATGGAATTTATGCCAGACTTTCCAGTCTTAAGGCGTGGATTGACGAACGAATGGGAGAAGAAAGCAATCCCTCATCAACCCCACCGTCCATTGTTATCCAACCCCAGGGTATTTCCATTGAACCAGGCACAGATGTATCATTCAGCGTAGATGCCACGGGATCGCAACCCTTAAAGTACCAATGGATGTTCAACGGGACACCAATTGCGGGAGCCAATGATTCAATACTGAACATCAGCAATACCGGCAGGGAGGATGATGTGGGCACTTACTCTGTGAGCGTTTCAAATCAATACGGTTCAGTCACCAGTCAGGGTGCACAACTGAAACTGATTGAAATCATCCCCCTTGCGGATGCACTGGATGCGCCAGGCCTGACCTGGAGTAGCGGGGGAGACGCACATTGGACAGGCCAGGACGGAGTTGCCCCCCAGCAAGGTGCCAGTTCGGCCCAAAGCGGGACTGTCCATCACGGAGAGGAAACCTGGGTTGAAACCTCAGTACAAGGATCCGGCCTGCTTACCTTCAAGTGGAAGGTTTCCTCCGAGAACAGCTGGGATTATCTGGCCTTCAGTATTGATCGCTCGGAGAAGGGGCGAATATCCGGTGATGCGGATTGGTACGAGATGACCGTTTCGGTCGATGAAGGAAAACACACACTACGATGGACCTATAAAAAAGATTTCTACCTGAGCGCAGGCAAGGATGCCGCGTGGCTGGATCAGGTTTCGTTTATTCCCGGACAGGTTGCTCAATCTGAATCGATTGCAATCGAAACATTTGATACTGAGCAACAAACCTCAGAATGGTCCCTGGATATTGATGGAGAAATATATTATCCGACCTGGGTCGATGCTGAAAACAATCACCTAAAGGTCAGTCTAGAGAATGAAAGTATCTGGATATATGCGAATAGTGAGGTGGCGGGTGAAAAACTGATTGGCAATTACCTGAACAAGGCCGTTAAAACAATCAGGACTGACGTTTGGATGTCGAACCCGTCCGACGTGGGATCTGTTAGTATCTACTTCCTTTCTGCCAGTGACAATAATCTATATTACTACGATATTGATCAACTTCCGGAATCATCCGGGTGGCACGAGATAAGTGCTTCGCTCCATTCAACCGAGTGGCACTGGTACATCGACTCCGAAATATTCCTTGGCGCTCCTCCAGATTTTTCCCTGCAAAACGTCTCAGAAGTTGGAATCCTTTTGATCCCTACCGGTTCAGGAAAAACCACCGAGGTCGGTCTCGACAATTTCGCACTGCTCGGCGAGGAGACCGTCGAGTTTACCCAGTCCATACTTACTCTGCCTAGGCAGACCTTTGAACCGGGTGAGATAATCAGTGTTTCATTTGACAGACCGTCCGGAACAAAAAAGGATTGGATCGGCTTGTATGAGAAAGGAGCCGAAGCCCCGGCAACTTCATCCATAATCTGGCTATATGCCGACGGAACTCAAAGCGGAAATGAGATCATCAAAAAGGGAACTGTAAACTTTACTGAGGGTCTTTCAGAACCAGGTGAATACGAGGCCAGAATGTATTCAAATGACGATTATGATCTGATTTCGAGCGCGCTGTTTAGCGTACGCAAACCACCGACCCTGACGCCGACAAAGGAGGCGTACAGTCCGAAGGAACCCATCAAGTTGACTTTTACTAATCCCAACGCCACTCCCTGGGACTGGATAGGGATCTACAGGAAGGGAGACGAGGCACCCGCTGTTCCATCCATCTTTTGGTTCTACACAGATGGCACAAAAACTGGAAACGCATCGTTAAGTGAGGGTAGTCTGGAGTTTGATGAGAGCCTGCCTGGTGCGGGAGATTATGAAATAAGACTTTATGCAAACGACAGCTATGAACTCCTGGCCGAGGCCGCGTTCAGCGTTATTCATACGGAACCTGAGCCTAATGCCTTACCAGTGGCGGTAGATCAAACAGTGGAGATAAATCAGGATGAGACGGTATTGATTACGTTGAGTGTGAGTGATGAGGATGGCGATACGCTGAGTTACACGTTTGTGAACCAACCAGAGAACGGCACGTTGAGCGGGACAGCCTTAAACCTGAGCTATAGCCCTAAACCTAACTACTCAGGGAGTGACAGCTTCACCTACAAAGCCAATGATGGGAAGGGCGACTCGAATGTGGCCACGGTGACCATCCATGTAAGAAAGATCTCCGTATTGCCGAAAGGAGTCTACTTCGTGGAGGACTTCGACGGCCTGGCACTTGGCCCGTGGGTCTCGGACAGTGAATCCGGCGGTGATGGTACCGACTGGACCGCGACAGCGCCAACCGGTTGGGTGGCCGTTACTGGCGAAGGTCATGGCGCCACGGCGGGTGGCGATACGGTCAAGGAGTTTGACGGCTGGACCTTTGTCGATCCGGTCACGTGGAACGCCACGGCCGGCCAGGATCGCAGCCAGTTCACCAAGGGTAGCGGCGTGATCGCGGTGGCCGACTCGGATGAGTTCGCCGACAAGGCTGACGCCAGGTTCAATGCGTCGCTCTCCACCCCGGCGATTGACATCTCCAGTGCGGCAGCCGGGACGCTGGTAGTAACCTACGACTCGAGTTGGAGGCAGGAACCGCAGCGCGGCAAGGTCACGGTGGCATTCGATGGCGGCGCTGCCGTCACACGGCTCGAACTGACCCCTGACACGCCGACAGCCTACAACGAAACCGTCTCGCTGAATCTGAACAATCCGGAGGGTGCGAAGACCGCTGTGATTTCCTGGGAAAAACAGGGTCAGAACAACTGGTGGTGGGCGATTGACAACATCAAGGTCGCTATTGAGGAAGGGCCGGAACCGCCGCCCACGATCAACATCGTGCGAAACGGAAACGGAACGATCACGGTGACCTTCGAGGGAAAACTTCAAACCGCCTCAACAGTGAACGGCCCGTGGCACGATGTGGATGCCGTCAGCCCATTGACCCTCAATACAGATGAGACCGTTCAATTTGGGCGGGCGATTAGGTGACTTGTGCAATCACCAACAAGTAAATCGTTGACCAACCGGGAAAGACCAGATTCCATCCCAACTAGGGGACTGACCTGATCAAACGGAAAAACAACACCGCTTTTTTAAGCGGCAATTCGATGATCGGCGCCGATTGGTCGGAAGGCAACTCCTCATCCACGTTCTCCCATTGAATCAAATCATCCGATTGCTGGAGCCCAAACTTGAGGGGGTTCGTGTTCTTCCACATTATCATTAGCTTTTTATTAGCCGTCACCGTTGCCTTTAAGTCCGGCCTGAGATCCATCCCCCAAAGTTGAACCTCCAATTTTTGACCGTCCTGCTTCAGCTTGAACATGGACTTGGATTGATTTCCATCGATGGAGATCATCACACGGTAAGTTCCGTAAAATCCTCGGCCAGAAAATGAACCCGCCTTGCTACTGACACCTTTTGCCAGGGTCCACCATTTCTTTTGGGTTAATTCCCTGAATACTACACCGTTGGGTTTTTCCTCCCAGTTTGCACGGTAAAGTGCGGCATTCGGGCGCCAGTGTTGTTTTTCCCAGAATCCCCACAATTGAATGCCGCTGACCGAAGGATGGCTGAATGCCGCATACAAAAAGTCACGAGTGTAGTCCGCCTGAATCGACTCATCCGCTACATCGACATCGAATTCGGTAATCTTGATGGGCAGTTTCAGTTTGGCGTATCGGTCAAGCAGTCTCAGGACCATTCTTGGCGGAGTCAAAGGCATTCTAAAGTGCCCCTGAAAACCCAAGCCACCCAGAGGAGCCTTGTTTCTCAGCAGAAACCGGGATGTCTCCTCATAATGGTCCTGATGCGCCGCATTCATCCCTCCCCCGGACAGGATCCCGTAATCATTCAGATACAAACGGGCGGAGGGATTGTGCTGCCGAGTTGTCTTGAACCAGTCAACCATGATTTGCCGGCCAAAGATATCCATCAAGTCGTGATTGGCGTAAGGCTCATTGAGCACGTCCCACTCATAGACATATTCCCGGGTGGGACCACTGATATCTTTGATGTGGTTGAGAATTATACCAGGGATGGGCTCAGGCTTGTCCTTGTGCCTGCTAACCAGGCCCGGCAGATTGCTCCAGCCCGGCCACACCATGACATGACCTCTTGCAGGCACCTCGTTTTTCTTCATCCAACGCAAACCTTGCAGTGCCATGCTTCTGCCAAAACGACTCGATCCCCAATCCCCGATCCAAGGCTGCCATTTCAGTGCATTTTCAGGGCCACCCGCGTTAAACAAATCCAGAAACTTTTGCTGATAAATCTTGTCTTCCGTTGTTTGGCTGACCAGGCGCCACAACGCCACGGCGCTGCCGAATTGGAAGGCATGCTGCAACTGCTCCACACTGATATCGGCATCGACTACAGGTAAGCCGTTTGCATCTTTCACCTGTATAACAAAGTCACCTTTTCGAATGTCGTTGATACGGTTCTGGGCCTCTGTACGCCATGCCGCTCCGTTATCCCGACCTGCATACGTCTCCCCGGCCCTGGGAAGCTCATCCACTTTTATTTTTGTCCCATAATACAACAGTTTCACCCCAGCCAATTGAAGTGTCTGGGGCTTACTCGCCCCCAACCCGAATGCAAGCATTGCTGCCTCAGGCTGGTAGGAACTGGAAAAGGCAAATGGAATAAGGAACTCCTTCCATTGGTTACCAATGACAATTTGTTGAGTTACAGATTTGTCCCAGTCCGGGGATGCCTTCTGACAATAGGCCTGAACCACTCCCGTGCCATCAGCGTTTTGCGTGGATGTGCAGCGAAGATAGAAACGCAGCAATGCCACCCCGTTTTTTTCAACCGGCAGAGTGAGCGGCGTACTGTACTCAGCGCCCCAGAAGTTGGAGGTATCCTTGTGTGTGGACAGTTCAGCAACTTTTCTGAAGGGTTGCCCCGTGATTGTTTTCTCCCGCTTTGTTGCTGCTGCACTGCCTGAATACAGCTTGAAGGAGGTGAGGAAATCCCCCCCGATCAATGAAACACCGCCTGGCGGGGATTCCTGCCCCGACACTGTCAAGGGAACCCCTAAAAGAATCCCCAACACATATTTAACGAAACGAAAAAACATGATGTCGTTAACAATATTCACATGTTTCGTGATCAAACCAAATCGATTGGCCACGGCTTATGAAGACGTCGGATGCATAAGAATCAACATGGAAAAACTAGGGGCTGGCATAGTTAAGGGCTGCTGAGATGAGCATTGTATACAGATAATCCAGACGGATTGGTGATGACTGTTCTTCAAGTTGCTCGGGGGGAGGGGGGGATTGTTTGAGCTATTTTCAATAGTTGCTCTGAAAGTTTGATGGAGGATTATCGAAGTTTTTTGGATTGGCTTCCCAACTAGAAGTCAACGTTACGGCACCACCATTGTGGGGCAATACTTTGGGCGGACTGTACCCGCCACCGGCAAGGGAAGAAGCACGGGACGCTTTATCAGCTTGGTAAGCCGTTCATAACGCACACATATTTCTCCGCTTTATATCACCAACTGATCGCCATTCTTGCCATCGTCATCCCTCTCCCCCTCAGAAGTTGACCCAACTAGAATTTCAAACGTATATTGCGCCAAAGTTTCTTGCTCATCTGTGTCGAACAAGGCTACTGGATATAATCCAGGCTCTACATCTTCATCGGGCGACAAGGATAACACACCCGTTTCCTCATCAAAAGCAACCCAGTTCGGGGCTTGAATTGTCTTTATCGTCATCTCTACACCGGACTCATCAACCCTCATCAACTTGAATTCCAACCTTTGAGCAGGCAACGCAAACAACTCTTGGAGATTCTCCAACACTACCAACCTCTGACCTGCCGATGGTGTCTCATTTAACTCCAACTCAAACTTATCGGCAGACGGATAAACATAATCAATATTTTCAATTAAAAGTTTTTCATCCAATATAATTTGAACTGAACCTTTTAACCCACCAGCAACATCAAACTGATAATTCCTTTTCGTTTCTGTCGTTTGAATTTCCGCCTGAATCACGCCAATCAACGGCAAAGCATCGGTGTTGACATCATTATTATGAATCGTTGTGTTTTCAGGAACATCGACTAAAGCTGGGGGCCGCCTAGAGGAAGGCCGAAAACTAGGCTTTTCTAGTTTTGGAACTATTGTTGTTTTTTTTGCCACCCTGTTGAGAGTGCTAATCCTCTTGCGATAGTCATATTCCACCTTACCTATTAATTCAGAACTACCTGACGATGCCTGAGGCCAGAAAATGTAACCGCGCCCTGGAAATTCAAACGGAATAGTATCGAGTGCTATTTCACCATCAGAGGACGAGCTAACCAATGCAGCCTTGATCGTACCGCCAGCCGTTACGGTAATGCTCCCGTCACGTGTGATAACTTTGCTGAGCGTGACATCATCAGTTTCATCCAGCTTTATATCACCAGCGACAAGTGTGGAAATATCAACCGAGTTAACCTGAGTATCGATCGTGATTGGGCCATTTGCAACAGCAGTTAACTCATCTGCCACCACTTCAACAGAGATGGTGCCATCATCAACAATCGACCCGGCTGCCCTCAGATTCACGTCATTATGTAAACCAGCAATCATCGTACCCAATGTAATGTCGCCCTTTGTTGTGCGTAAATTAATGCCCTGATTTCCGTCGTCACGGGAGGTAGCAATGAATGAGGCTGTCATTGATCCACCAGCAACGATTTCGATCGATCCATTAAACGTAGTAACATTGTTAAGAATAATGGCATCGATCTCATCGATCCGGATGTCACCAGGCAAAATCGTGCTGAAACGCCCTGCGTCAATCTGAGTATTGAGCGTGATCGCTCCACCGGCAGAGACGGCAAGTACCGCAGCCTTTACGTCTACCACCTGCGTGTCCGCACCAACAATAGCCCCTCCTGCGGTTAAATTTATATTTCCGTCTTCTGTAACTAAGCTCTGAACTACTATATCATCACTCTCATCTATATCAATTGATCCGGCTAATAGGACAGTCGCCTTCAAACTCCTCACCTCCGTATCCAGACTGATTGACCCACCAGAATTGACAATTAGGTCTTCACCGCTGATAAGTGTATTGTTATCTCCATCTTCATCAATCACACCTTCAGTTGTTAATGTAATGTCGCCACCTTTCCCCGCTGTAACCGTTCCTACTGTGATGCCGTTTGCATTATCTGACTGATTAAGATCTTTGCCTTTAACACCGGCAGTCACATTAATACTACCATCAAATGAGATGACGCTCTTCAATGTGATATCATCGACCTCATCCAAATGTATCCCCCCGGCCTTTGTGGCGATAATTTCGACGGAGTGAACCTGGGTATCAAGGTCAACTGAACCAGCTGCCGTCATAGTCAACTCCCCGGCCCTTACGTCTATAGCATCTGTTTCGTAATCTGTAACCGAACCGCCAATAAATAGCATTAAATCACCTTTGTTACCGGCATCAATTTTCCCGATCTTAATGCTCCCCAACGTATTTTTGATTGCAATATTATTTCC
>MDTC01056268.1_pt1 | contig 13773 bp, 5 predicted proteins | sample 811181 | NCBI WGS metagenome assembly MDTC01 (sample SAMN05326644, study PRJNA326480) | marine metagenome | isolation source: seawater | place: Pacific Ocean: North | collected 2011
GCCATAGCGTGAGACTCAATTCTATCTAAAATCGCACCATCTACTGACAAAGACCAATCAATTAGATTATCATTTGTAAGACTGTCAAACGCTATAAAGCTATCAGCATTTGCTTCAGGAATGGCTGTGACGAACGAACTTAAAACACTTGCGCCTGGATAATCACTGTGTGTCCAGTCATAAGTCCATTCTACAAACTTGACGACCTTACCAAGAGAGCCTTCTTCTTTTGCACGAAACTGATTGATTGTGATGTTGCTACGAACAACTGCTACCATTTTATATTCCTTTATTACGGACTATCAGTGGTCAAAGTTTTAGCCAAAGTCAAAGTCAATGTGCCACCTGATATAGAACCCGACAAGGCAACATCTCGAATTGGCAGACTGTCGCCGCTAGTTGTGGTATTAACTGTTATGGCTGTAACACCTGCTGGTACAGCCCAAGTAAACGAACCGTCACCATCAGACCTCAAAAACTGTGAGGTTGTACCGTTGCCTGTGACGTTTAAATGTTCTGCGTCAACACTACCAGCAACATAATGTTCTGAGTTAATTGTATCATCAGCAATCTTAGCACCAGTTACTGCATCAGCGGCAATATGAGCGGTATCAATACTACCGTCTGTGTAATGTTCAGAGTCGATAGCGTCATCAGCAATTTTAGCACCAGTTACTGCATCAGCATTAATTTTAGCAGTGGTAATAGCATTATCTTCAATTCTAGCAGTAGCAAGTGTACCAGTTGAAATGTTATCTGCGTTCAGAGCAGTCAATGAAGCACCAGAACCAGAGAAGGTTGTTGCTGTTGCCGTGCCTGTAATCGTCACACCACCAGAAGCAGTAGCAAGTTTAGCACTACCATTATGATATAGTGTTGCAACACCTGATCCGGCAGTGATATGATCACGAAGAGTGCCGCCTTGCATAGCTTTAAGTTTTAACGAACCATCTTCACTGCCATCAGAAACATCTGCAATCAACACATCAATACGACCATATGTGATGTTTTCAGCAGCATCGTTATCACTTTGGAAGAATATCTGTCCGGCTTCATCAGACGCAGCAGGAGATGCGGTATCATGTCTTAATGTTATAGTTGGACCAGCAGCAGATGCATCTGCATTTTTAATCTCTAATGCAGCACTTGATGGTGTAAATGTAAATCTTGTTGCATTACTATCGGCACCATCACGAATTTGAAAATTACCAGTATTGATATCAGTAAGTAGATTTGTACCATCGTGAAGGATTTCAACGTCGGCACCAGTACCCAAATTAATGGCAATATTATCGTTGAATGTCAAATCACCAGATGTTTTTGTAGCGGCTGAGTCAACTTGTATGACAGTATTATCAGCGTCAATGACTGCTTGTATTTTATCATTAATTGCAGCAGAAGTCATTAGTGAAGTATTATTGTCAGCGAAAGACTCACCACTTGTTTGAATGCCATCAACAGTAATACTATCAAAGGTAAAACTTGTACCAATCGATGGAGTATTAAGTGTTGGTGATGTAAGCGTCTTATTCGTTAGCGTTTTTGTTGTGCCGCTAAAGTATGTGTCAAGCGTTGTTAGAGCAACCTGCTTCATCACACCAGCATCGTTGTAGACAACTCTATCTGCGTCAGCAGCAGTTATTGAAGATGCAGCAGTACCACCGTCAACTTTATTCAGTTCTGTAACTGTTGAAGTGAGACTGGTAAGAGTTGTTGCTGAAGAAGCAACACCAGCAAATGCTGCACTTGTCAATGTACCAGTACTTGGGTTATATGTCAAGTCTGCATCATGATGTACTGCTGTAACAGCACCACTCGTAATATCACCAAAGTAAATCTGTTCTTCAGCGTTTGTTGATGTGTCACTTGTAGTTGTAGCGCCTGCTGCTGCCCAACTAAGTACACCACTCGCATTACTTACAAGAGCCTGACCAGAAGTTGTTGCGTCAGCGTCTGGAAGTGTCCATGTAATGTTAGAACTGATCGTAGCAGGTGATTTGAATGCAACATAATTTGAATTATCTGCATCATAGAATAGAGCAGAGCCTCGTGTTTGTAGATTTACATTTGCTGTTAATGTCAAATCATCAATATATGCATTTCTCCATCTAAGACTGGTTGTGCCCAAATCTCTTGCACTATCTGTAGAAGGTACAATATCACTATCAACTCTTGCTGTAATCGTAACTGTGTCAGAAGTTTGATCACCAATATCCGTGTCACCAATAACACTCATCGTTGTGAATGTTGCATTGTTGACAGTCATATTTGCTGTGCCAGTGGCGAGTAGTTGCCCAGTGACTGTTAGGTTACCACCAACGGCTGCATTGTTTGTAACAGAAAGACTATCTGCTGTTGTAAGACCAGATGATGTGGCTGTTGTCGAAGAAACAAGACCAGTTACTGAAACACCAGTTGCTGTTGTAGCAATCTTAGCAGCATTGTTATGATAGAGAGTAACTGCTCCATCATCAACCATTGTTGCCATTGTCTCAGCACCATCAGCACCGCCCAAGAAGTCAATCTGAGAAGATGAAATCTTTAGATTGCCTGTACCATTGTCTTTGATGTGTGAGTCTGTAGCATCATGGAAGATTTGAAGATCAGCAGCAGCACCAAAGTTTGCTTGGTCGGCATCACCAAAGTTTGCGTTAGCACCCAGCGTAACGACACCACTAATATCAGCAACACCATCAACGTCTAGTGAATCTGATTGAAGTTCACCAGTAATGTCAACACCATCAGTCTTCGTTGCAAGTTTTTCACTGCCATCAAAGCGAAGAGATACAGCAGTATCACTTGCTTCATTGACAGCAACCATTGCCTTGGCTGTTCCACCGATTGTTGTGTAGAGTAAGAGTGCGCCATCTTCTGTGGTATTTGTATTGTCTTCTGCTATGCCTTTGATAGCAGCATATTCTGTTACAGCACTACCACTGTCTTGACCCTTGAAGAAGATACCACCAACATTTGCAGCATCTGGCGTTGTTCCTTCGTCAAGAAGTACGATAGATGGACCGTCTGTAGCATCATCATATCTTGCCACTGTAAATGTGGAATGGTCTGTCGTAAATGTGAATACGTCATTACCAGAAACATCTTCAATGATAAAGTCTGAAGTGTTTGCATTATTGTGGATTAGTTTTAAATCTGAACCATCATGATAGAGGCTTGTATCACTGTCTGTACCAAAACTTATTCGTGCATTGTCATTGAAACGTGTGTTAGCAGTGAAGAACGAAAGACCATTTACGACGGTGTTAGCAGCAATCGTTAGACCATCTGTTGCCGCTGAACCAATCTGTACGTTAGCATCAAATGTAGCATCACCATATACTGTTAGTGTATCTGTCTGAGAACTATTACCAATCTGCGTGTTGGAGACGATGTAGAGAGTGTCTGTATTTGCCCACTCTTCATTTCTACCACCAGCAAGTGTATCCCATACAACGATATTGTTTGCTGAGAAGATACCTTGAATGTCAGCGTTGCCTGTCGTTCTTGCTTCGTTACTGCTATTTGGTGCAGTAACGTCAGCAACGGTGACAATCATCGTTGACATATCGTAGAACAACTCGTTAGACTTACTCAGCCAACCAGCAAAAGTTCCTGTTGTAGAGTTTACATTGGTATATGCTTTAGCCATTCTTTTCTCTTACCTAATCTGGTTGTCTACAAGTTTGGTGAGTAAATGTTTAATCTCACTCATTTCATTTTTGATAGAATCTACTTCATTTTTTAAATCTAATATTCTTTTAGATTCTGCTTTACGAGCCTTGTATCTACGAAGTGCATCTACATCAGTATTTATTACTGCTTTTGAATGAGAGTCTCGAATATATTTATGTTCTTGTTCTAACATACTATGCTGCCAATGCGATTGCTCTGATATCTGCCAAGCGAGGAACTTGATGATGACTGGTACCCCAGAACAATACTTTAATAGTAAAATACTTAAAGTCGTTGAACTTGATACCCGCTTCATTCACATATTCAAACACACCACTTGAGTTGAGGAAAGCAGCATTAGTAACAGGAGCCGCTAATTGAAGATTAAACTCATGCTCTTTGAAATCAAAACGATTTGAGTTCTGTGAGAATGGGTTGCTTGCTTGACCCGTCAACTGTGTCCAAACCTTTGCGTCAAACTGTTCTGGATCATCTTCTGCCAAGAACTTAGCATAGACTTCAATCGTTGTTCCAGGTGGGCGATATGCTGTAAGATATACGTTCAAGTCTTCAGCATCAAGGTTATCTGCTAGAGTAATCGACTTGGAAATATATCTTGCTTTACCCTCTCCATCATTTACACTTTCATCGATGAATGCTGTACCTGTACCAGAACCAGCACCTGTTGCAGTAAACTGAACATCAACAGCATTACTGCCTGCACCGATACCCGTGAATGATGTTGTGCCAACTGTGCGAATGATATACGACTCACCAACAGTAAAGGCACCCGCTGTTACATACTCTTCATTAATATCATACCCAAGCATTTTTATAGTAGCGGTATCTGTATCAACGAGAGGTGACGTGTATCTAGGAGTTTGTGAGGACAAGTTACTCATGTTGACTCTAAATGTGAATGACCTAGTAGTAGCATGGTCAACCAACTCATTACTACGACTTCTTACAACTGTAGAAACATCATTGAAGTATGTCTGGTCATTGAAGTCAATGTTACTCTTTGTATAGTTTGCATTGGTATCATCTCTGAACAGTCTTTGAGCGTCCATCGTTGTCTTTGTTCGTGTGGTATTTGTTCTGCCAATATTAGGCTGAATAAAGTCCATATCTTTATTCAAAACAGTACCGATTGTACCAGTTGCTTTTGATACCTCGCCCGTCAAGGTATTCGTATTTGCAAATTTATTAGACTGAGTAGCAGAAGAATCTTTCAGATAGAGTTGAGCGGGTTCATCTGCATCCCAGTGGTCAACTTTACCTACAATCGTAGCAAAATAAGTTGCTGCTGTATTGCTAAATTTTGGAACATCAACAGTCGTCAAGATTGTGGTATTGCTAACAGAAGCAATCTCAAGAACATCAAACACTGTTGAGTTAGCATTTATAACGATAAATTCACCAGCACTCAACGAACCAAAACTTGCAGAAGCAGCCTGAATTGTCGTGTTGCCAGCAGTAACAGCAATATTCTGAGCAGCATTACTAACACCGCTTTTGAATACATACTCGCCTTCTCTGAATGTACCAGAGGCAGCAGAGAGACTAAAGAATTCTACGTCTTGATTGACAAGTTCGACATAACCAGTAGCGGAAGTAAGTTGCCCATTGTAGAGTGTGTATTTTAGATTCTCATCGCTTACTGGTTGCCAAGTACCACCGTTACCTGCTGTGAATAGTGTACCATCATTAGCATCTTGAGTTACTTTTTTAGAAGTAGCAACATCAGCACCACCAGTCTTTGAAATCCAAAGTTGATAGTCTGGGTCATCACCATCTGATATAACAACGAAGGCATACTCTTTATTAACAAGAGCAACAACGGGAGTTGTAAACGTAAACGTTGTTGCAGTTGCTGCGGTTGTACTTGTGTTAATGTCATCAATTTCTACATACACTTCAGAGAATGGCAAAACAGTCGTAGTAGGTATACCACTTTCAACTTCACGCAACTGTAGCGTAACCCCACCAGCATCACTTCTAGTTGGTTTACTTTTAAAATAAACATCAATCTTCGTTAAATACAGAGCATTGTCGTGTACGACATGCTGTGGTTTAATAGCGAATGTTTGTGATATAGGATACGCCATTTTTAGTTTAACCTTTTTCTATTATTTGTCATATGTTTATCCGTCGTCGCCTTTGTCAGCCTCGCCATTGATACCAGCTTCTTGTTCAGGCTCCAAAGAACGAATTAGATTAAATATTGCGTTAGGATCAATATTTCTAGTATCAATAACTGATGGTCTAACAGATAAGCCAGAATGATTGAATGCATTGTATAGAGCATATGCACCAGTACCAGCGTTGGCTTGTGCTGTTGCTCTAGAACTTACATCAAATGCTTCAAGTTTTCTAGTACCAACAAAGAATGTTTCTGGTGGTATTCTGAAGATTACTCTTGCTATACCTCTAGCATCACTTACAACCTCAGTACCATACGCTCTTGTTCTCTTGAAGTTCTTCAGTACATTTGGACTAGCAGATACAGAAGATACAGCAGGTGCGATATTCGTATCTACGCTTTGTCCATCGAAGAAGAAGTATAATCTTGTCAGTGGGCGAACACCACTTACGAATACTGAAAGTTCTCTTGACTTTATAAACGGCGTGAAGCGAACATCTCTAACATAATCACCAACAGCAACATCTGTTTCAGCCTCTCGCCCAATTTGTAGATGTTGTGCAATTGAACTTGTCGTTACTGTTTTGCTGAGAGTTTTAGTTCTACCAAACGGGTCGACTACCCAGTGACTTTGACCCTCATCATAAGGAACAGGCACTCTGGCTGTTACTGTAACAGTTTTACCAGCAACGCCTTTAGGTACAGATTGTAGTGACATGAATGCTTGTAGATTATCAGTGAAGTCTACAAAAGGCTCTTCCATATCAAGTTCAAGATTGAAGTCTGGTGTGCGAGTAGTATCATAACCATTGTCATATGTTGGATACAAAATCATGTTACCCACATAGTTCAACTCATCTTCAGATACATCTCTACCGCCCGTTGCATAGGGCTGTTCAATTAGCACGGTATCGGTCATGCTAATCAATGTGCCTTCATCATATTCTGTTGCATTAGATACAGCAGATACTTTCAGTGGCATATCATACTGCGCTTTCAGAGGAGGCTGCATTTCTTTATATGCTGGATCAAGAGATGCTGCAAAGTTTGAATTTCTTACAGCAGAGAGAGATAAATCTGCAAATGCATCTGAGAAGATACCATTCTTAAATCTATCATTACCACTAGCATCAAGAATGCTTTTATCTTTAGCACTGATTTCAAGATTACTGAGAACAGTATAATATTCTAGTTGCTTAATTCTTCTGTCAAGTTTACCAATATCATTCATCGTATAACCACGAGGAATGCTCTCTAGTGTCATCTTTGTTGCGTGAGCAGGTTTTCTTTTTCTGTTAGCAGCAAGAGATGTAAGAGATGGGAATGGCGGAACTTTGATAGTTGCAAGAATCAAAGCATTAGATGGGTCTTGAGGTGCAGTTGGGCTTTCTTGAGAAATACCCTGAATAACTTGGAAGTTACCCTGACCATCAATAAACAACTTATCAATTCTTGGAAGATAATAACTGTAGTCAATCTCAGTGTTTTGATTTGGTGCTGGAATATACTTTTCACCAGAAGCAAATACAGGAGCCGCTGTGATAGACGTTGTAACAGTTGGAGCGCTCGCTTCTGTCGTTGAGTAAGCAACTGTGTTTGCAGCATATGGACGGAAGTCAAGAGTATTTCTTAAATCGTATGCTCTGCCTCTTTCCGAAACATATACAGGAATATCTTCTGGTGCAAGATCAGCATAAGAAGTGCCATAACTATCCACACTAAAGAACCCTACACCAGCACCAGTGTTTTGCTTGAAAGCACGAATCTTGAAGAGGAAGCCACCATCAGTAGCAACTGCCAACAGATTATTCTTACGAACATATGAGATACCATAATATGCATCTCTCTGGTTTGTCTCTAATCTAAAGTATGTTGTAACATCTGTACTTGCTGTATTGGCAGCACCTGAAGCGTTATAGTATGCTGCTTGAATGTCATAAACATCTGGCAAGCCTAGAGAGTATGTGCCACCAACACCATCAGGAGCAGTGTTAGCAAGAACTTCAACATAATATGTATCGATATCTTTACCAATACCCTTACCGCTTGTGGTAGGACGCTTGACGTTATGTGATGCTATAACTTTAACAGCAGTGCCATCAGCGGGAGCAGTCAAACCAGTAAATGTCATTGTTGCAGCATCAGCGCTTGTAGTAACAACGACTGAATCTAGATTAATATGTTGACCTTCAATGTAGTTGTTTGCAGCATTGTTAGCAACAAGAATAATCTCTCTTTTTTGTGAAGTGTTCAATGTAGCAGAAGCGCCATACGGCCATGTCTGACTACCAGACAATGCGATTGAAAGTGCGCCATCCGCAGCAGCAATCTCATTACCAGATGTAACTGTGCGATAAACGAAGTCTGCTGTATCAACTGTTTTGATAGCAGGTACGCCAATATCCCAAACAGCAGTCTTGAATGATTCATCTTTGATTACAGCCCTACCTCTTTCAACTACAATGTCAGCAGCAGCATCGAGACCAGCTGCCGTATCATAGAAAATTGATCTTGTATTTGCAAAAGAATGGCTTGTATTGGATACGTTAATATCAAAAAGATATACTTTGTATTTTGTTGTAGCTGTGCCAACAGCACCTTCATGATGTTCAACACTACGAACTTTTGCTGTACCAATCAAGTTACCAGTTACTGAAAGCTGGGTCATATCTTTCGAAGAACTATTAGCATCCTGTGCTGTATCATAGAGTTTTACTGTGGCAAACTCATTGAAAGGAATGTTACCTTTAAAGTCGTTTACAATGATATAGTTGCCCAAGTTCGTTGTAACATTCTGATCATCAACAGAGTTTGTTGCTGTACCGGCATTAATCGTAATATCAACTGGACCAAACGTTTCAATTCTTCTACCTTCAACATATGCAAGACCAGCACCAACACGAGCATCTAAAAGGCTTGTATTAGCATTTGCTTCGATTGATAGTGGGAAGTTTTTGATAAAGTAGTTACCAGATTCTTCAGCAGTTCTTCTAGCAAACTCTTCACCAATAACAGAATATTGAGTTGTTTCTTTGCGACGAACTGGTCTACCATTTTGATATTCTACAAGAGTAAAGAAGTCTTCATCTGCATTTGCAAGAGCGGTTGTCTTTACAGTAAGAACGGGTCTTAGTTGAATTCTGTCAGCACCTGGAGCATTAGCATTGTTAAATCCTGCTGCGTTGTCGAGGAGAGATGTATCATTGAAACTGTTAATCGTTGTTTCAGCAACAACGAAGCCAGCAGATTTAGCATCTGGTGTTACACTATATGCATCAACGATAACAAGTTGTTTATCTACTCCAATAAACACGCCCTTTTGATAAATGATACCCTCACTAACACGCAATGCTGTGCCATTACCAATTGCTGCACTTGCAACACCAGTCACGTTACCAGCAGCTTGAACTGTTGCCACTGTAGCAGCAGTTCTATAGTTCTCAAGGCGAATGTATTCTGTCGTTGAGAATGCTGTATTAGCACCACTACCCTTAACATAGCGAATGTGAAGTGTGTTTAGGTCTGGGGCTTGAGACTCTAGTCCCGTGCTTGTTTTAACAACATAACCTTCAACACCACTTGTAAGACCAACAGCACGAAGCCCTTCATAGTTAGACATAACGACAGGCTGACCATCTTGTTGAAGGTCAGTAATTTTGACGTATGGCTGTCTTCTGATATAACCAAAAGCACAACCCTTTACGATTGTGCCTTCTTTAAGAATATTGTCGCCAAAACGCTCAATCTGAGTTTGTAGAATCGTCTGTAGCTGTGTTAGTTCACGAGCCTGTACAGCAACACCGGGCTTAAACAGAATTCGATGAAAATCTTTACTTTCATCGAAGTCGTCAAAGTATGGGTCTTGGTTAAAATTGGTATCTAATCCCATTTCTTATCCCTTTAGAATTCTAAAATAATTCTTACTTTTTCAGATTGATCATCAGACCTACTGACTGGTGACATATTTTCTATGTATATAACTTCACCTGAGTTGTCAACAAGGTCTCCGTCGATACGACTTGTAATCTTTGCAGATGCTCCGGTACCACCGTTTGCTGTATTAGAAACAAATGTATTTACAACACCAGAGGCATCATCAGACACTCCAAAAGTACCCTTGACATTGCTCAAGAAGAATGTTCTATAAGCACTTGCGCCAACAGTACCAATGCCCGAACCGATAATAGTTCCTGTGTTAGCAGCAGAGTTTGCACTGTTATCAATGGCTGTGCTTAATGCTGCATCGCTATACACTGAGAATGCAGTAGTATTTATAGTGCCAATATAATATACTGGAACAGTATTGCCAAAAACAGAACCGTTAAGACTGCTGAATGTAGCGACCATACCGTTAGAGTAACCATGTGCTACAGTCGTTTTAACAACTGCTGGGTTTGCTGCTGTAATGCTATCTACAAAACGAGTGATTGTATTTGATACCGCAAAGACTGAACCATGAGCAAATGTAGAACCGTCAGCGGCTTGAACTGGACCAGCAGTACCTTGGTCTTGTGTTACAAACTGGTCAATCGTAAAGCCTGTGTTAGCAACACCAGTGTCGCCTGTACCAACATCAACAATCTGAACTGCCATTTCAGTCAACTGATTGAACGTGGTGAAACTTCTATCAATCGTTTCAATCTCTGCTTCTATACCAGACGTAAGACCTTTAATCTTATGACCCGTTTCAAAGTCTCCACGAATATTTCTAAGTCTTAGAACATCACCCGCTCTATTGCTTACTTCAGCAGTTGTTCTACCAATAAAGTCTGGTAGAGTAACAGTCTCTGCTGAAGTATATACTTCAACCGTGATTACATCACTAGCAGGTACGAGTGTGATATCTGTAAGAGTGGCTGCTGTAGTGGTTTTTGTGTGAGCCACAGCAACACCATTACGTTTTGCTATTGAAGTCAGTGGTAAGTTTGAACTGAATCCAAAAGTATTGTTAGCATCATCTCTTCCAGAAATAGGATCGTTGTTGCCAGTATGAGTAAATGCTACTAACTGAATATCTTTTACTTCTAAACCGTTTGTGACGAACCCAGAAGATGCTGTGGTATTTCCACTGTTATTGAATGGTGTAGATAAGCCAGTATCAGTATATACAGAGAATGCAGTTGTGTTTGATGGTTTAGCGTAGTAAACAGTTGCTGCATCGTCATCATCCAAAGCAGTGCCATTCAAGTCATGAAATGATATAGCAGCAGCATTTGTAAATCCATGGGCGCTTGCTGTGACAACTACAGGAGGTGTTGCTGCACTTATGCTGCTCACCGTTTCTGTGATTGTATTGTTACCAATCATATCACTAGTAGCAAACGCTGCACTTCCTTCATTCAACCTTACATGAATCGTATTAGCAGCAGACCCGATAATCATACCACCCTTTGTATCAGAGGATATTCTATTACCAGCAGTGAACCCAGTCATCGTAGATGTATTGACTGTGAGAGTCTGATATCTTGACAATGTATATGTGTAAGACCGAAGAAGCGTATTAGATGATTGTGGCACATAATGAATGACAGTCTCGCCATCTAAGAAAGACGATGCTGTTGAAGTTGTGAGCGTCAACTCAACATTGGCAAACAACGGGTCTTTGAGAATACCAACAGAGCGAAAATCATTCGTTGTTGGAATCGTGTTTGATTCGTTATTCGCATATGTTATTGAAACGCCTGCACGAGATGCATAGAGTTCATTTATAGCATCAGAACCATGCCCACCAGGAGGCGAGAGACTTGGTGTGAGATTTGCTGCTGTAATGCTATCGCCGTTGCTTGAGATAATAACATCAGCAAATGAATAGCCAGACCCTCTATTGACAATCTCAACTGTTGAGATAGAGTTAGCAGATGTGTCAATCGTAGCAACGGCAACTGCATTATCACCATCGCCTTTAACAGTGATAGCAGGAGCAATCTCGAAAACAGAAGATGTATCTGGTAGTGTCGTAAAAGCACTTGTAAGCAGCACTCGACGTTCAGAACCTGTGACGATATATTCACTAATTTTTCTTGCTTGACCAGCACCTGTACCAGACCTAACATAAATCACACTGTTCTTATAGAAGTCTGTATTTGCACTGAGCGTTACACTTGAACTCTCAAGACCATGTATTAGTGTGTTACCAGCAACAGAGATTTCTTTGAATGTACCGTTTGCGTGTGCATTGTAGTTAGCACCACCGCTATTGATTATGATTGATTCAATAGAACCACTAACCGCATTTGCTGATACGTTTGCATCAGGAATGACAGGAGCAAAATCGTTTGTCGCAAACTTAGACCAATCTGCTGCTGAAATATTATACATGAACTTCCAGACATACTTATCGTTAGTCTGATAGAACTCATCAGAAGCAGAAGTCTCTGAGAATAATGGTTGGTCGTTTGCAGCAGCACCGCCGTTGTTATCTAAGCATTTGAATACAGCATAGTTGCCACTCTCTTCTGAGATGGCATAGAAGTTATCTGTTGCTTGAGATGTGCTGGTGTAACTGTAAGCAGAATATGTGTTACCGGATTGCCAATCAACACGGCGAATCATATGCTTCACATCATCTGAAGTAATCTTTTTGCCGAACAAGAGATTATCATACACATCATTATGCACACCAAATGTACTATCAGTTGGTGCTGGCGGTGTATTGTCATCTGTGAATGGCAAAGTCTCACCAGTAAACACATAGTATAAACTGTTTGAAGACTCTGAAACAGACTCAACGAATTGAGCCGCCATATGCGTTTTGAATTTATCTGTAACTAATTTCGTCATCTTCTCTTTTGCTTTATGATGTGGATACGGTATCAGTTGTCGAAGTTGCTGCTGTAACATTAGTATTTATAGTGCTATTCTTCACGACTGTACCAAATAGTTCAGTACCAGCAACATGAAGAACTTTCTTTACAATGTCACGATAGCGATTGATTGAGACGCCAGTTTGAATATCATACGAATATTCTTGATAATATTTGTTGTCTCTTACTTTAGAAACATCACTGAGGTGTGATGTAGTTGTTTCCCAGTAGCCTGTGCCAGTACCTTCTGTTGCCACAACCGAGTTAGCGGTAATGACAAAGGAGTTGTTAGCACTTGTCAGTGACATTGCTTGGTCACCCAAATAACCATAGCCAGAGTCTATAACATCAACGGCGGTTGCTACACCATCTGCCACGATAACATCACCAGTCACTATAGCATTATCACCCATTGAGTTTGATACTAAATCGATAGCATCATCGCCAATAGAGAAACTTGCAATAGCACCAGAACTCTTACCAATAATGTTAGACGCTGACCAACTTGTATTGAAACGTGTTCTCTTAACATGCAACACACTGCTATTAGCAGAAATGATAACACCTTTCTCTGTACTATCTTGCTCTATGATTTCACCTGGAGTGAAGTTACTAGTAACAAGAGTGATATTTAGATAGATGTTTTTTCTGTCGTATGCTGCGATATATTTATTATGCACTGAAATGAACGGATCAAGATTATAATCAGTACCTGGGTTAATTCTTGTCAGTGATGTTATTGTACCCATCGTAAAGTTATCATCTGTGAACAGAAACTGAAATTGAGTTGTTGAACCACCAGTTGGATGTTTGATAAATCCATAACCAAAGTTCATAACAACTGCTACTGTAGCATCTGTGCCAACACCATTATCTGGCAATACGATTGTTGGTGTGTCATAGAAACCTTCGCCTGGGTTATCAACTGTGATAGCAGTAATTACACCACTACCGTTTGTTGTGATTGAAGCGATTGCCGATACAACTGGGTCACCACTAGCATAACCACCACCTGTAAAGGTAACGTTACCAGTGCCATTTGCGTATCCAGTGCCACCATTTGTAATCGTGATTGAGTCTACAAACCCAATACCACTGTTTGCACCTACAACTGTTGCATCCAAGAAAGCTATGTTTGCAACATTCTTAGCACCAACA
>MDTC01088075.1_pt1 | contig 13770 bp, 15 predicted proteins | sample 811181 | NCBI WGS metagenome assembly MDTC01 (sample SAMN05326644, study PRJNA326480) | marine metagenome | isolation source: seawater | place: Pacific Ocean: North | collected 2011
GCAGGAGCACGCCGTCCACGGCACCCCCCAGCTCGCTGGCCGCGAGCCACGCCGCCAGGCCGCCCGCGGAGTGTCCGGCCAGGATCACCGGCCGGTCGTCGGCGAGCTCGGTGGCCAGATCGGCCAGGCTGCGGCCGTTCGCGGGGTGATCGGAGTTGAAGGGACCGGCGAAGCACAGGTCCGGGGTGACGACCTCGGCGCCCCAGCTGGCCAGGTGTTCGGCCCAGCCCGCCATCTGCGCCTGGCTGCGCCCGAAGCCGTGGGCGAGCACGACCAGCACCTCACCGGGCTGACCGTCGGGGGAGTAGCGCGACCAGCGCAGGGTGCAGCCGTCCCGCACCGCCGAGCTGCCCGTGTCCAGCACAGAGCGCGCGTCGCCGCGGGCGGTGAGGTCCGGCGCCGGACCGGGATCATCGGTGTCGTCGGTGGAATCGGTCGCGTCGGTGGGGTCGGTCGTCTCGGCGACGGTGGGCCCGCAGGCCACGGCCAGGCTCGCCGCGAGGGCCAGCACAAGGGTTCGCATCATGCCTCCATCCTGCTCATCATACGCCGCGTCCGCCGCCGTACAGGTGCACGTGCAGCCGGTCCGAGAAGCGCCAGCCCCGCTCGAGGCACCACCGGGCGACCGCAGGGGAGCGCTCGCGGAGCTGTGCGGAGGTCGTGCCCTCGGGCATGAGGATCTGCCGGTCGTCGGGCAGGCCGAGGCGCTCGACCAGTGCTTTGACCTCGTCGACCGCGACCTCGCTGTCGACCACCCACTTGAACCACGCCCGCCCGGTCGCCGCCAGGGTCTGCAGGGCCGCCGGCTTGATGCGCAGCGACTCGGCCATGCCGGAGTTGGCGAGCTTGGGGGACACGACGAAGGTGTCGATCCGGGCGGTGAGGGGTTCCTTGGGGGCGAGCGTGCCGTTGGTCTCGACGTCGACCGTGAAGTCGGGTCCAAGGAGATGCAGGAGCTCCTCCAGCGCGCGCTGCTGGGCCATGGGCTCGCCGCCGGTGAGGACCAGCGCGCGGGGCGACAGGGCGCGCACGCGCTCGGCGACGTCGGCGACCTCGAGCGCCAGCACCTCGGTCTCCCGCTGGAAGCGCCGGGCGCTGCGGTGCTCGAAGCGGGTGCCCTCGAAGTACCAGGTGTGCGGGGTGTCGCACCACACACAGTGCAGGTTGCACCCGGACAATCGCACAAACGTCGACGGTCGTCCGGTCTGGGGTCCCTCGCCCTGCAGGGTGGCGAAGATGGCGGGCGCGCCGTCGTCGAGACGGGCGAGACGGATCACAGGAGCTCCTGGACCAGGGCGGGCACGACCTCGCCGGCGCGCCCCTCGACCTTGACGTCGGCGAGGGGATCGCCACGGGTCGGCCCGAGGTTGACGATGCCGATGGGCTTGCCGGCGGCGTGGGCGCGCTTGACGAAGCGGAATCCGCTGAACACGGTGAGGCTGCTGCCGACGACCAGCAGGGCGTCCGCCTCGTCGACCCAGGCGTACGCGGTCTCGACGCGCTCGCGGGGCACGTTCTCCCCGAAGAAGACGACGTCGGGCTTGAGGCTGCCTCCGCAGGCCAGGCACCCGACAACCCGAAAGCGGGCCTCGGCCGCCGCCCCGATCTCGGCGTCCCCGTCCGGCGCGATCTCGACCGCCCGGGTACTCCCCGGGTTGACCCGCGCCAGCCGCTCCTGCAGCCCGGCCCGGGGCTCGAAGGCGCCGCAGGCCAGGCAGCGCACGTCGTGCAGCGAGCCGTGCAGCTCGATGACCTGGGCGGAGCCCGCGCGGTGGTGCAGCCGGTCGACGTTCTGGGTGACCAGGCCGCGCATCCGGCCGGCGGCCTCCAGGCGGGCGAGGGCCTGGTGGGCGGGGTTGGGCTGGGCCCCGGCGACCCGCGCCCAGCCGGCGTGGGCCCGGGCCCAGTAGCGGGCACGGTTCGCCGGATCCGCGACAAACGCCTGGAACTTCATGGGGTTGCGCGCGCGCCGGGCGGTCTCCGGACCCCGGTAGTCGGGGATGCCGGACTCGGTACTGATCCCGGCCCCGGTCAGTACGACCAGCTGCTGGTGGCGCAGCAGGGCCGCGAGGCGCGCGACGGCGGCCTCGACCTCGGATCCGGATTGCGGAAGGGGCGCGATGCTCACGATCCCGCGGTATCATGGAGGAGACTCGACCGGAGGTCCCATGCGCGCGCTCGTCCCCTCGCTCACGTTCAGCACGATGGTGGCCACCGCCGTCATGCTCGGCGGCTGCACCATCACCGTCCACCGCCTCGGCCCGATGGGCGAGCCCATGGCCGCGGACTCGGTCGCCGGCAACGGCGGACTGGATCAGGGCTCGCTGCTGCAGATCACCGCGGCCCAGCAGGAGCAGGCCTGGCAGGGCGTGCAGTCCCACGACATCGAGGCCTTCGCCGACCCCCTGCTGTCGAGCCCGGCGCTCCTGGTGCCCCACCCCATCGAGCTCGACCCGCGGATGCAGGATCTCCAGCTGCTCGACCCGCAGATGGACCCGCGCCTGGGCCTCCCCGGCCCCGGCATGCCCGGCCTGTAGGCCGCGACCGCAGCTACTACCTTCCCAGGCGGCCCAGCAGCGCCACGTGGGCTCCGACATCGACGGCGTCGGGGTCCAGCAGGCGGTGCACGAGCAGGCCGAGGATCGCCGACAGCACCGGGGTCGCCAGCTCCGGCCCCAGCGCCCGCGCGAGCTCGTCGCTGTAGCCGTGGAGCACGTCAGGGACGAACTCGTGGTCGTCGGACTGGCGCACGTAGTCGAGCACCAGACGCAGGGTGCGCTGCAGGTGCTCCACGTTGACGCCGACCCAGCGCAGCAGGTGCGCGAGGCGGACCTCGGGGGGCGTCGCGTCGGTCAGGCCCTCGGTCGCCGCCAGGAGGTCCGACTCGAACCGCTGGCGGACGAGCGCCTCGAACAGCGCGTCCTTGCCCTCGAAGTAGTGGTACAGCGTGCCGGTGCTCACCCCGAGGGAACGGGCGAGACCGCGCATGGACACCGAGCCATAGCCTTCTCGGTCGAAGACCTCGAAACAACCGGCCAACAGCTCGGCACGCTTCTCATCGTGATCGACAATGCGGGGCACAACAACCTCCCAGCGCGCCCCGCACCTTACTCATGACGGCTCCCGGCGCTACCCGCGGGCTGCCCGCTGGGAGAGCGGCGCAAGGGAGCCAAGCTGATCCAGGCGCGGGTGCATGAGCGCCATGAACAGCGGGGGAACGAGGGCAATCAGGACCATCGCCGGGTAGCCGACGGGCAGCTGGGGAGCCTCGTCGAAGGGCCGCAGATCGATGCAGGCGCGGCGGGGGTTGGCGTGGTGATCCGCGTGGCGCGGCAGGTCGAACAGCATCGCCCGACCGACCGGGTGCTCCGCGTTCCAGCTGTGGCGCGGCTGCACCCGCTCCCAGCGCCCATCGGCGGTGCGCTCGCGGACGAGGCCGTAGTGTTCGAGGTAGTTGACGGTCTCCAGCAGCAGGATCCCGATGGCGGCAGCGCCGAGCCAGGCGAGCGCAGCGACCGGGCCCAGCCCGATCGCCACGGCGGCGACGGCGAGCGCCTGGGCGAGCCAGATGCCCAGCACGAAGCGCGGGGCGAGGGCCAGCGCCGAGCGCGCGCCACCGACGATGGACTGGACCCAGAAGGGGTAGAGCCACTGGCCGCGGCGGGCGCTGGCCGGGTCCTCCGGGGTGGCGACGCGGGCGTGGTGGCCGAGGTTGTGCTCGATCCAGAAGTGGCCGTACAGGCTCGACGCCATGAGCACCCAGGCGGTCAGGCGGAAGGCACGCCCGCCCCGGTGGCCGAGCTCGTGCCCGACATTGAGGCCGTACACGCCCAGCACGATGCCCACCGACACGACGCAGCCGGCGAGCTCCACCGGCCCGAGGGCGGGGGCGCGCACGACCAGCAGCCCGACGGCGAGCAGGTCCAGCACGGCGGAGAGCACGAGCAGCAGGTGGGCGGCCGCCCCGTCCAGCGATCCCGGCCCGGCCGAGCCGGAGCGCCGCCACACCGTGTCGGCGAGGGGGACCAGGCCAAACACGACGAGGGGCGTGACCCACACGAGCGGGCCGCCGAGGAGGAGCCCGAGGACGCAAAACAGGCCTGGAACCAAGGCAACAACGTAGGACAGACCGCGCATGAAGACCCTCCCGATACGAGACTCTTATTTAGAACGCTTGTTATGTCAAGCGTTCGGCGAACGGAATCCGGCGGACGGGGTCTCTCGCGGTAGGCTCACCCACCGCTGGAGTCACCATGAAGCCCCTCGTCTTCCTCGCCCTGTGCGTGCTCGTCACGCCGCTCTTCGGCGCCCCCGCCATGGCCGCCAAGGACCCCATCGAGCTGTACACCCGCAGCAGCTACACCTACTGCGACGCCAAGGTGCTCGCGGCGCACTGGGGCCAGAGCGTGTGGGACGCCAAGACCCGCATCGGCAAGAAGATCGGCTGGGGCGACGAGCAGAGCGTGCTGCGCCCGATGCGCGAGCAGGCGGGCATCGAGGCCGCCCGGGACGCGACCCGCCGGTGCGAGTTCTACGAGACCGAGTTCAGCTACGAGGACGCCGAGAAGCTGAGTCGCGCCTGGAACACGAGCATCGAGGAGGCGAAGGCCTCCCTGGCGCTCAAGGCCAGCGTGCAGGGCGAGGCGGCGGTGAAGACCGGCCTGCTCGCCCACCTCCCCCAGCCCGCCGACATCGGCGCCGGCCAGTTCGTGGACAGCTGTCACGACAAGATGCTGCGCCACCTGTGGGGCACCGACAGCGCGACGGTCCAGTCCACGGTCCAGCGCAAGGTCGGCATCGGACAGCGCGGCTACATCGACGCGGAGCTCAACGAGGCGCGCAAGCTGGCCGCGTTCTCCCCCCGGGTCGCCTGCAGCTTCTGGGACACGCCCTACACCTACAGCGACGCCGAGCTGCTCGCGGGTCGGTGGGGCCAGACCGTGAGTGACGCCAAGGCGATGATCGCCAAGAAGTACACGATCGGAGCCGAAGACTGGGTGAAGAGCGAGCTGACCACGGCCCGGGGCGGTCGCTGAGCGCGGCGCCCGACGCGCTCACCCTCGGGGTGGAGCTGGAGCTCCTGTGCCCGCGGGGCGTCAGCCGGCTCGACGTCGCCCGTGCTCTCGCCGACGCCCACCGCGCGCGGGTCCACCGGATCTTCCACGCCGACAGCGAGCCCGCGCTCGTGCCCGGCACCCCGGTGTTCGACAACCTGACGCTCGGCTTCGAGGTGCGCCGCCCTGACGGGAGCCTCGTGGCGAGGCTGGTCGACGACCTCACCCTGCAGGACGACCTCGACCGCCACGCGCCCCCGAAGCCCGGCTGGTACCGCATCGTCAGCGATGATCGCCGCCTGCTGAACCTGGTCCGACGCACCGGCGACCCCGAGGGGGACGTGCTCGCGGCGCTCACGCCCCTGGCCGACCTGTTCGGCACCGAGCCCACCGTCGAGGACGGCATCGTGCGGGTCACCGATCCGGACGGCGCACCCGTCGCCCTGGGCGCGCCCCTGCCCGGCGAGCGCGAGCGCCCCTGCGAGCTGGTCACGCCGCCCCTGCCCCGTCGCGATCTCGTGCCCGCGCTGCACGCCCTGCTGGCCCCGGCCAGAGCGCTCGGTCTGACCGTCGCCGCCGAGGCCGCCACCCACATCCACGTGGACCGCAGCGCGCTCGAGGACACCCGAACCCTGCGCGACCTGGTGCACCGCTGGGAGCGCGACGGGGAGGCCATCAAGCGCGCCGTCGGCACCAACCCCGCCTGCCGCCGCCTGGGCGCATGGCCCCCCACCCTGCGCGCCCTGGTCGACGCGCCCGGGTTCACCGACCTCTCCTGGCCCGCGGCGAAGGCCCGACTGGCGAACCTGGGCCTGTCGAAGTTCGTGGACCTGAACCTGAAGGGCCTGGCCCACGACCTGCCTGGAAAGCCGACGATCGAGGCACGCTACTTCCCGGGCACCATGGACGCGGAGGTGGTGGGACGGTGGGCGGACGGGGTGCTGGGGTTGGTGGGGTCAGGACGAGAGAGGTCAGACCTCACACGCCGATGACATCGCTGCAGACGCGGTTCGTGTTGCGGGCCCCGACCGCGGGGGTCAGGACGAGAGAGGTTGCACCCCGGTCGGACCGACATGCAACCCCTCACGTCCTGACCCCGGCCACGCCCGTGCCGGGCTGGCGTTCTCGCGCCTGCGGGCGCCATTGAGGCGAAGGGAGTGACCCCTCACGTCCTGACCCCCACAGACACAGAGCCTTGCGCCTCAACACTTACCCAATTAGCTAACTTTCATGTCGAGCCCCTCCCCAGCCCCGGTCGCCCTCTTCCACGCCCTCGCCCACGACGTGCGTGCTGCCGTCGTGGAGCGGCTCGGCCACGGTCCCGCGACCGTGACCGAGCTGGCGGAGCCCCACCCGATCGCCCTGCCCACCCTGCACCGCCACCTCGGCGTGCTGGAGGACGCCGGCGTCATCCGCAGCGAGAAGCGCGGCCGGGTGCGCACCTGCCACCTCGTCCCCGCCGCCCTCGAGCGCGCGGAGGACTGGCTGCATGCCCAGCGCCACGTCTGGGATCGGCGCCTGGATCAGCTCGACTCCCTGCTCACCACGATGAACGCGGCCCAGGCCGCACCTGACCCCGACAAGACGGAGGCGTCATGACCCTGCAGCCCATCGCCCTGGACCCCGAGCTCGACCTCGTGTTCGAGCGCATCGTCGCCGTGCCCAGCTCCCAGGTCTGGCGCGCCTGGACCGAGCCCGACCTGCTCAAGCAGTGGTTCACCCCCGCCCCGTGGAGGACCACCCTCGCCGAGCTCGACGTGCGCCCCGGCGGCGGCTTTCGCACCGTCATGGAGGGCCCCAACGGCGAGCGCAACGACTCGACCGGCTGCTACCTGGAGGTGATCCCGGGCAAGCGCCTGGTCTGGACCGACGCCCTGTCCCCCGGCTTCCGCCCGAGCGCCCAGGCCTTCATGACCGGCATCGTGCAGTTCACAGACGTCGACGGGGGCACCCGCTACACGGCGATCGCGCGCCACGCGAACGTGGCGACGAAGAAGCAGCACGAGGACATGGGCTTCCACCACGGCTGGGGCGCCGCCCTGGACCAGCTCGTCGCGCTCATGCGGGGCTGATCCATTTAGACGGATTCACCCCAGATCCGCTCCGCTCGCCTACTTTGCGGCGATCGTCTCCTGGGGCGTGTCCCCCACCGGCAGCACCTCGTGCTCGGGCGGAGCCTGCTCGCCACGGAGCAGGCGTCCGGCCAGCGCCCCCGTCAGCTGACCGTTCTCGGCCAGCAGCTCACCGCTCTTGTACGTCCGCACGTACCCCTTCGCCGACTGGATCAGGCGTCGACCACCCGCGGGCAGGTCGAAGGCCATCACCGGACGGTCGAGGGACAGGGCGTCGTAGTCGATGACGTTGACGTCGGCGATGTAGCCGGGAGCCAGCACGCCACGGTCGAACAGCCCGTAGAAGCGCGCGGTCTGCTGGGTCTGGCGGTGGACCATCCACGGCAGCGGCAGGCGCTCGCCCCGCGCGCGGTCGCGGGTCCAGTGGGTGATCATGAACGTCGGCATCCCGCTGTCGCAGATGGCACCGCAGTGGGCGCCACCGTCGGACAGACCCATGCGGATGTGCGGGTGGCTGTGCATGCGGTGCAGCAGGTCCAGATCGTTGTCGCTGTAGTTGAACAGCGGGAAGTAGAGGAACGCCTCCCCGTCGTGCTCCATCAGCAGGTCGTACGCGACCTCCAGCGGCTTGACGCCCCGAGCCTTCGCCAGCGCCTTCACGCTCTGCTCGGGGGCCGGCTCGTAGCCCGCCTCCACCGGGAACATCTTCTGGAAGAACTGGGTGACGTACTGCTCGAAGACGGTGCCCTCATCAGGCTTCTCCGTGATCAGCGCCTGGCGGACCTCCGGCTTGCGGAGCTCGGCGAGGGTCTCTTCCCAGGGGAGCTGGGAGATCCGCTTCCAGGTGGGGTGCAGGGCGAAGGGATGGGCGGTGCCGCGCCAGCACATGAGGATGCCGATCGCGCGCCCGGCGGCCTGGGCGTAGAGAGGCAGGCCGTCCGCGTGCGCCTGGTCGAGCACGGGCAGGGCCTGCTCCCACAGGGTCGGGTGGAAGTCGGTCTGGGACAGGTTCACGCACACCGGCCGCCCGGTCTTGACGGCGATCTCCTTGAGCCAGCCGAGATCCTGGGGGACCTTGAGGTGCTCGTCCGCGAGCTGGAACATGCCCTTGCCCGTCTCGGCGATGGCCTCGGCGATGCCGAACAGCTCGCGCTCCTCGGCGAAGGTGCCGGCGACCAGCACGCCCTCGGCGGTCTTGTGCAGGCTGGTCCGCGAGGTGGAGAAGCCGAGCGCACCGGCCTCCAGGGCCTCGGCAACCAGGCGCTTCATCTCGGCGATCTCGGCGTCCGTCGCCTCGTTTCGGTCCTCGCTGGCCCGCCGGCCCATGACGTAGCCGCGCAGGGCGCTGTGGGGGATCTGGGCGGCGACGTCAAGGCCGAGCGGGCGGCGCTCGATGGCGTCCAGGAACTCGGGGAAGGTCTCCCAGTCCCACTGAATGCCCTCGGTCAGGGCGCTGCCGGGGATGTCCTCGACCCCCTCCATCACGTTGATGAGCCACTCGCGATCCTCCGCCCGGCACGGAGCGAAGCCGACGCCGCAGTTGCCGAACACGACGGTGGTCACGCCGTGCCAGCCCGAGGGCGTGCAGTAGGGATCCCAGGTGATCTGCCCGTCGTAGTGGGTGTGCATGTCCACCCAGCCCGGGGTGACCAGCAGGCCGGTGCAGTCGACGACCTCCTTCGCAGGCCCGAGATCCGTGCCCACCGCGACGATCCGGTCCCCGCTGATGGCGACGTCCGCGACGCGAGCAGGCGCGCCGGTGCCGTCCACTACGGTGCCGCCCTTGAGGATCCGATCGAACATGTGAGCTCCTTTCCTTGCGCAGAGGCGCGAATCGCGTTCAAAGTGTGAACATGGTTCACGCTTCTACTCCCGCGAGCGACCGCCGTCAACGCCGTCGCGCCGCTCGAACCCGGCTCCTGCTCGATGCCGCCCAGCGCGTGCTCCTCGAGGAGGGAGAGTCCGGACTGACGATGTCCGCGGTCGCCGAGCAGGCCGATGTCGCCGTCGGTGGGCTGTACCGCTACTTCGACGGCAAGGACGCGCTGCTGGCTGCGCTCCAGGTCCGCGCGGTCGACACCTTCTCCACGGTGATGGACCAGGCCCTGTCTGCCTGTGGCGGCTCCTGCGATCGCCTGCGGGCCGTGTCCCACGCCTGGTTCACCTTCGCCGACGCCCACCCCGAGGAGTTCGAGCTGCTCGATCGCAGCCTCTCCGATCCGCGACCCAACCTCGATGACGCCCAGGCCCGCGCAGTCGACGAGGCGCTCGCTCCGGTGCTGGCCCGGGTGCGGACCGAGCTGGACCGCGCCGTCGAGGAGGGACAGCTGCGTCCCGGGAGCTCCGCCGTGCGCGCCCACGTGCTCTGGGCTGCCGTGCATGGCGCGGCCCACTTCCGCAAGCGCGATCGCCTGGGTGGCGTGCGCGCAGCCAACGTGCTCGACGAGGCCGTCACCGCCCTGATCCAAGGCTGGTCGAGCGTCCCGGGATAGAGCTCGCGCCAGGCGATCAGCCCGGCAGCGGCTCCTGGTGCTTCAGCTCGATGGCCATGGCTCGAGCATACGCTGGCCGGGCCTGCAGCCGCTCGACATACGCCCCGATGGGCCCGTCCTTTGGCATGGCGCCGAAGTTGACCCCGAACCTGGCAGATGCGCCGACGCAGAGGTCCGCGAGCGTGAAGCGATCCCCCACCAGCCACTCCGCCTCCGCCAGCGCACCGTTCAGCGTGTCGAGCATGCGCTGGTACGAGCCCCAGGCCACGCTGCTGGGCGGCACCTTCCACTTGAAGAAGAACTCCCCCAGAGCAGGCTCGATGACCGACCCGGAGAAGAACATCCAGCGCAGGTAGTCCGCGCGCAGGCGGTCCGTGGGCGCCGGACACAGGCCTCGCTCCGGGTGCCGATCCCCGAGCCAGGTGAGGATGGCGCCGGTCTCCGCCGCCGCGACGGGGGGACTGAACGAGCGGTCGACCACGGCGGGCACCTTGCCCATCGGGTTCACCGCCAGGTGCTCCGGCTCGAGGTTGCGGCCCGAGCGGATGTCGACCACGCACAGCTGGTAGTCCAGGTGCAGCTCCTCCAGCGCCCACAGCGTGGTGAACGAGCGTGTGCGCGGCGCGTAGTGCAGGGTCAGGGATGCGTCTGGCGCGATGGGCATGGAGCCTCCGATACTGAACAAACGTGCAGTAATCGATTCCCTGCCCTGCGCAAGCTCACGTCGCCGGCACGGACTCCGGCTCGGCGTCGGTGTCGGGTGCGAGGCCGGGGATGAGCGTCGTCGCCAGGGCCAGCGAGGCGAGGGCCGCACAGCCGAACATCATCGCCGCCATGGACACGGCACTCTCGGCGAAGAACAGCCCCGAGAGGAAGCTGGACAGGCCGGCGATGCCGTACTGGAGCGTGCCGAGCAGGGCCGCCGCGGAGCCCGCGCGGTCGCCGACCGGGGCCATGGCGGCGGCGGTCGTGTTGGGAAAGCAGAACCCCAGGCAGGAGACGGACACGAACAGCGGCACGATGATGCCGACCAGCCCCCCGATCCCGGTGATCGCGGAGGCGAGCAGGACCGCGGTGGCGAGCACGTAGACGCCGAACACGACCGGAAGCACTGCCCGCGGAGAGCGCGTGCGCAGCAGGCGCTCGTTCACCTGGGACGCGAAGATCAGCCCGAGCGCGTTTCCGCCGAAGACCAGGGAAAACGCCAGCTGTCCGAGATCGAACACCTCGATGAACACGAAGCTCGACGACGCGATGTACGCGAACATGCCCGCCTGGGCGACGCCTCCAGCGATCGCGTAGGTCATGAACTGGCGCTGACCGAACAACCCGCCATACGTGCGGAGGATCCGGCCGATCTGCAGGGGTCGGCGGGTGTCCGATGGCAGGGTCTCCTGCAGCCCGAGCCCGGTCGCGCCCAGGGTGAGCGCCCCGTAGATGGCGAGGGTGACGAAGATGGCGGGCCACCCGAAGAGCGTGCCGACCCCGCTGCCGACCATCGGGGCGATGATGGGTGCGATGCCCATGACCAGCATCACCAGGGACAGGGCGCGCGCCATGTCGCGGGGATCGAAGAGATCGCGCAGCACGGCGCGAGAGGCGACCATGCCCGCACACGCGCCGAAGGCCTGGAAGAAGCGCATGACCAGCAGCGCCTCGATGGTCGGCGCGACCGCACAGCCCAGAGACGCGATCACGTACAGCACGAGCCCACCGATGAGGGGCGGCTTGCGTCCGTAGCGGTCGGCGAGCGGGCCGAGGACCAGCTGTCCGGCGGCGAGGCCCGCAAAGTAGGCGGCCAACGTCGCCTGGACGCGATCGGGCGTGGCGACCAGCGCCCGGCCGATGTCGGGCAGGGCGGGCAGGTACATGTCGATGGAGAACGGCCCGATGGCGGCGAGCGTACCCATCAGCAGCAGCAGGCCGAGGGGGATGCGGGCAGGTCGCCGGACCGAGGGCGTGGTGGTGGTCACGAGCAAGCCGGGGTGGGAGGAGGCGGCGTCGGATGGCGCCTCGCTGCCTCCTTCACCCGACTATCCGACAGGTGCAGGGAACAGTCTGGTGCCAGGGCGGATCACTCGGCGAGAGCCCAGCTTCGACCATACCCTCACCGCGGGCGATCCACCGACGGCGTGCCCGCAGCTACACCTACCTGCCGTAGCGATCCTCGAGCCGCTCGATGTCGTCCTCCACCAGGCGATCGCCGGTCTGGACCTCCACCACGACCAGCGGCTCGTCGCCGGGGTTCTCGAGCCGGTGCACCGTTCCCCGCGGGATGTAGGTCGACGCGTCCACTCCGATGTCGACGACCTCGTCGCCGCGGCGCACCCGCGCGGTCCCCCGCACGACGACCCAGTGCTCGGCGCGGTGCTCGTGGCGCTGCAGCGACAGCGCCTGGCCAGGCTGCACGACGATGCGCTTCGCCCGCCAGCGCACCCCCTCGCCGATGGCCTCGAACGCGCCCCACGGACGCAGGACCCGCGGGGTGAGCTGCGCCTCCACACGATCCTGGGTCTCGAGGAGCGCGACCAGGTCCCGGACCCGGTCCCCCGCCGCCACCGGCGCCACGAGCACGGCATCGGCGGTCTCGATGACGGCCAGATCGGTTCCGTCGACCACGGTGACCAGCCGGGATCCCGAGCGCACCAGGCAGCCGCGGCTCCCGATGAGCGCGACATCGCCGAAGGTGACGTTGCCGTCCGCGTCGGTCTCGCCCTGCTCCCGCAGCGCGCCGAAGTCGGCGATCTGGGCCCCGGCGCGGGCAGGGACCGTGACTGCCGACGCGGCGCGGCGGAGGATGCCGAGGTCCAGGTGGGGCACGTCCTCCCAGGCCTGGGCGTGCACCCGGTGGAACGACAGGTCCGGCGAGAGCTTCGCCGCGCGAGAAATCGCATCGATCGCCGAAGATCCAGCCAGAGCAACCACCGCCCCGAGCACCGTGCGCGCGGACACCAGGTCGTACACGACGCGCTCACCGTCCTTGCCCACGCGCCACGGCCCACCCCCGGCATCGGCCCCGACGGGAAGCTCGCCGGGATCCTCGGAAGGCAGGACCAGCAGGACGTCGTCCGGGTCGGCGATCGCCGCAGCCAGGGCGATCGCGGCGCCATCACCTCGGGACTCCGGCTCGAGCACCAGGCGGGCGGGAACGCCGAGGCCGCGGATCTGCTCGGCGGCGACGAAGCGGTGCACGTCGCGGCACAGCACGAGGGGCTCTCCCCAGGCGGCGGCAGCGGCGACGGCGGACTCGAACGGGCTGCGTCCTTCGGCGAGCAGCGGCAGGAAGGGCTTGGGCAGGCTCGCCCGGGACAGCGGCCACAGCCGGATCCCGTTCCCCCCTGCCAGCACGACCGGCCGCACGACGGTCATCCCCGGGTCCAGTCGATGCCGAAGGGCGCCGTGGGGAACGGCCGGGTCGAGGCCGCGCTGCCGTCTTCTGGGACCCGGTAGGTGACGGCGTTCTTGACGTTCTCCCGGGCCTCGCAGGAGATGCACCACGCCCGGCCGCCGGTCTGGGCGCGGACGAGCGCATCGGCGAGCTCCCACACCAGCATCGCGCCGCCCTCCATGCCGCAGTGATCGACGATCCGCAGGTCGATGAGCTCGCGGGCGTGCAGGTCACGGAAGGTGTCGAGCTCCGGGTCGTCGGCGTTGATGAGGGTCGTGTGGTCGAACAGGTGCTCCAGCACGGCCTTGAGGGGCTTCAAGCTGGAGAAGTCGACGACGAAGCCGCACGCGTCGAGGGCGCTTGCGGCAAAGACCAGGGTGAACGACCGGGAGTAGCCGTGCACGAAGCGGCAGTGACCGCTGTGCCTCCACGCCCGGTGGCTGGTCGGCAGGTCCGTGTAGGTCTTGGTCATGGTGAAGCGCTGGGCCAGCACGTCGTCCTCCTCGCGGGCCGCGTATCCCGCCCCCTGGCCATGTCCTTGACCAGACGGCATGATGGTTGACAGTGCCTCGACGAACCGACCTCCATGGACGCGAGTCAGGCACGGTGTCCCGGGAGATTGGAATGCCATTCGCGCAGTTGGTCGCAACCTGGCCCTCGCTGCTCCTCCTGCTGGCGCTTCCCTGGGTCGCGGCCCTGCTCGCCGCACTCGCTCAGGGCCTCGTGCACAAGCGCCTGCTCTCCCGCGCCCGCACCCTGTCGCA
>MDTC01116167.1_pt1 | contig 13769 bp, 12 predicted proteins | sample 811181 | NCBI WGS metagenome assembly MDTC01 (sample SAMN05326644, study PRJNA326480) | marine metagenome | isolation source: seawater | place: Pacific Ocean: North | collected 2011
AATTCTCACTATTAGATGTTATAAATACAACAGCAATAATACAAATAAGAAAACCTAGAACAACAGCATCATTTGTAATTAGAGGTGTTCCCATAAAGTTAATTTTATCGTCTACTTTGCAATTTCGCCAAAAGTCTTAGTATCTCAAGATACAACCAAATTAGTGTTACCAATAATCCAAAGGCTCCGTACCACTCCATATACTTCGGAGCACCCATTTCTGCACCTTCTTCTATGAAATCAAAATCAAGAACGAGATTCAATGCCGCAATCACCACAACAAAGCCACTAAAAAGAATACCCATCCCAGAATTACTAGAAATAATACCCATTCCAGAACCAAAAATTCCCATAATAAAATTGATAAAATATAGTAAAGCAATACCGCCTGTAGCTGCGAACACACCTAACTTAAAATTTTCTGTAGCTTTAATTAGCCCAGACATATAAGCCAATAATAGAGCGCCCAGCGTACCAAATGTTAAAAAAACAGCCTGAACAACAATTCCCGGATACATTGCTTCGAAAACCATTGATATCGCACCTAAAACAATCCCTTCTAAAAGTGCATAAATTGGAACTGAAATATGACCCACAGTAGGCTTAAAAATAGTGACAAAAGCTGCCACGATTCCCCCAATCAGTGCAGGTATTAATAAAGCATGCATTGCCGGAGTAACCCAAGTGTATCCAGCACTAACGATTACTAGTAATAAAGATATCGCAGTTTTATTAACAGTTCCATTTAATGTCATAGCCCCATCAGTTGTTTCAGAAAAATGCTTACTAAAAGTGGAAGATTGTAGTGCTGGGTTACCAGATCTCAATGCTAAATGGTTATTCATTTTCTTTGTCCTTTTCTATACGTATCCACGGTTTCCCTGTGGGGGTATTTTTATTTAACAGTTTGATAATACTAACTAACGAAATTAAAATAATTGGTATCCATAATATAAAAGCAGGATTTTCCATAAATTATATCTTATTATTGATCGCAGCAATTCTATCCATAACTGGAGGATGGCTATATGATAAAAATACTGTAATTGGGTGAGGTGTCAAATGAGATAGATTATTTGCAGCTAAACCTTTTAACATACTTACTAAAGCATCCTTATTTTCAGTCATCTCTAAAGAATAGGCATCTGCTTCATATTCATTTTTTCGACTTAATAACGTAGTGAAAATAGATAATAGTAGACTCACTGGTGTATACAGCATACCAAAAAAGATTAAACCGCAGTATACTGAAATATCTGTGACTCCAAATACAGAGAATAAAGAACTATTATTCATAAATAAATTAAACACAAAGAGCATAATTCCGGTTTCCAAAATTCCAATAATCGTTCCAACAATTATATGATTCTTTTTATAGTGACCTACTTCATGTGCTACAACTGATACAATCTCTTCAGTAGAGTGTTTATTTAATAATGTATCGAATAACGCAATTCTTCTTGATTTTCCAAAACCACTAAAATACGCATTAGAATGAGAAGATCTTCTACTTCCGTCCATTACATCGATTCTTGCAATAGGAAATTTTACTTTCTCTGAGAATCTTTCAATAGCTAATCTTAGGTCCCCTTCTTCTAAGGGATCAAATTTATTAAACATTGGAGCGATTACATGAACAAATAGGGGTTGAACAGCAACCATAAAACCTGAAATTAATAGCCAAGCAATCCACCAACCATTATTACCATATGTATTAAAAAAATATAAAATTGGACCAAGAACCATGCTCCCAAGAATAATAGTTAAACCATAACCTTTTAATTTGTCTAAAGTATACGTTTTTGGAGTTGTATTATTAAATCCATATCTTTCTTCAATAATAAATGTTCTATAAATAGAAAACGGTAAATTAATAATATCATTGATAAAAAAAATAATTCCAAAAAATAATAGACCCACTAAAATCTGATTATTTGCTTGTGATTGCACAAATTGATCTAATTCACCAAAAAGTTTGAGATGAATTACAATTAAGATTATCGCTAAACTGAATGTACCTGTGAATAACCCGAAACAAGTATTCTCTTTTAAATAAGCTTGAGATTTCGCGTATTTTTCTTCATCATAATAATCTTGAAAACCATTTGGTACCAATTCAGTAATATTTTTCATATTTAATATCGCACTTATTGTCGATAAAAAATATTCACCAAAAAGTGCTCCAATTATAATCCAGTAAAAAATTTGTTCCATTTGAGGATAATCGAATTATCTAAATTTGATTGAGCAACCCAATGCTTTACTGGTAGAGACTGGTATAGGTTTCTTTAATAAAATAGCATCAATAGCATCTGCTAAATATGTTTTTTCTACATTCTTCGCATCCCGTGCATTATCATCTATTGCTCCACGATATACAAGAATATCGTTATGATCAAATAAATAAATATGCGGTGTTTTTGTTGCTCCAAAAGCATAAGCTAATTTTGAGCCTAAATCCTGGACATAAGGGAATTGGTATCCTTTATCTTTTGCGTGCAGAGCCATTTCTTCTATACTATCATCTGAATCAAATCGAGCCTCATTTGAGTTGACTGCAACTATGCCAATGCCTTTTGATGAATATTTATTTGTAATTGTTCTATATCTATCTTCCCACCGAATGACCCAAGGACATGTATTACACGAAAAAATAACTAAAGTTCCATTCTGACCACGAATACTTGATAAAGTTAATAATTCTCCACTGATATCAATCATTTTATGATCTTTAAGAGGAATTTTTGATCCAATTTCAAGTTCTTTTGAAAATAATAATGAAAAGAAAATTAGTATTGAACTGATATATCTCATTTAAACTCCTAATTTGCAAGTGCAACCTGAATTGATTCTCTAAACTTTAATTCTGGCTCTTTACCTTCCCAATAATCTACAATTTTCCCTGATTTTTTTCCGTATAAGATTGAGAATGGTAATGCACCTGACCATTTTGGATGTAAACCATTAATAAATGATTCATCTCTTTCATTTTTGATAAATGAAACTCCATTAACATTTTGGACATCTAAAAATTTACTCACTTTATATTTTTCATCATCAAAGTCAGTACTTATAAATAAAACTTTGAGATCATTAATTTCATTATCTAATTGAACAATCATGGGAAATTCTTCAACGCATGGTGCGCATGATGTTGCCCAAATATTTAATAACACCGCCTGATCACCTTTATATTCTGAAACATATTGATTTATCTCTTCTGAAGAAGCTTCTATTAATTCAACTGTACTACAGCCTACTAAAAAGAATATAAAACCTGATGATATTAATAAATATTTCAAGGTCTTATTTGTTTCATCTTTTGTTTCGAAAAAAGTTTCGCTTGATCATCATAGTGTTTTGAATGTTTATTTAATGTCGTAGAACCATATTGATGAATAGACCAGGCATTTAGCTCTCCTTTAGGGCTCCATTCTACAGCCTGAAAATAAGAATCACCTCCAATACCCATATAGATATCATTCTTTTTCTCAAAATAAATAGCACGTAAAAGATCAGGACCTCCTGATAATGGTAAATTTGTTTCACCTCTAACAAGCCTAATAACTTCACCCAGAGGGACATCTATCTTGCCAAATTTCTGAATAAAATAATCAACTGTTTCACTCAATTTTTTAACTATTTCATTCTTATCATAATCTAGATCACTAATATTAAATGCATTCGGTAAAACAATCATACATATAGCCGCAGAATGATTTTCTAAATCTGCAGATAAATTCCAATCTTCTATTAATTTAAATGCAGGTTCAAGTTTTGGTATATCAATATTTTTTATATCATTAATAAATCTATCTCTAATTTTGGCTAGATTAGAATTCTCTGAATAAACAACATCATATTTATAATTAAAAAATTCCTGCTTACTAATTAAAGAATCCGAACCAAAAGTTTCTAGGGCCCTAAACGCACGATTGGTTTGATGAGTTTCTATACCTGCCCATACTGGCAGTCTATTTAAGATATCTTCCTCTAATCCAGTTGCTAAATAAGGGTTGCTATTACAATTTTGAATAAACCCACCATTAGGATTGAGGATCTGAGGAAGTGAATCGAAAGGAATATACTCTGACCATATATTAGATTTGATATCACCTTTAAGGAAGGTATCCCATTTATAATTTTCATTACGTTTAGGAATTTTTGCATTATAAACATAAAATATATTCCCTTCTTTATCTGCATATGCTGTGTTAAACATCGGCAAAGCATGGATTCTCATTGCATTTGTAAAATCATCGATGTTTTTTGCTTTACTCATTCGATACCATTGTTCTACAAAACGTAAATCTTTTGATGATGAGATACGAAGGGCATATGAACCATGATCAAATTCTAAAACTGGTCCATGAATACTCTCCTTAACTATTCTATTAAATGTCCAATAAAATGGACCAAATAATTTTACTCTTATAGGCGCATCTCTTATATGGAAATTATGCCATTCACCTTCAAACCAATATTGATCTTTGTTCTTTGAATTGATTATTAACTCATAAATATCAACCAGATCTGGTTCATTAACTGTATGGCCCCAACCTAAATCTGTATTATGGCCAATTAATGGTATCGGCGATCCAGGAAATATCCCCGCATAAAAATCCCAGCCATCTTCACTGACTAAATGTGCTTCATACCACGCCACTGGCCCATCCCATGGTTGATGGCTATTAATCCAAAGACGAGTATATCCATCATCAGAACGTTGAGGAGCGATACTAAAAACATTACTCGCAATCATTTTATATGAATTTGAATTAAAATTCTCATTATTCCATCCTATCTGATCCTTTGGATTACCTTTAGATAATTTTTTTATGATCCCATCCAGACCAAACATTAATGGTAAGCGATGTGAAAATCCGGCAATGAGATCCCTTCCAGTTATTGAATCAAAATTATCATTCCCTAGCTTAGGATTATCTTTAAGAAAAAGATTAATACCTTGAGCATACCCATCACAAATATTTCTTATATCTAGTGGTACTTCTGCTTCATAATTTTGATTTACATTATTCCATATATCCATCATATGAACATAATAATCATTCACTGCTGCATCTTTACCATACACAGAAGCTAGCTTTCCACGAGCAGCAATTAATATATCTTGGATCGTGAAAAAATCATCCTGCGCGTGAGCATAAGCTAAACCAAAAGCAACATCTGCATCGGTTTTACCATAAATATGAGGGACACCCCAATGATCACGCTCTATACGACATGAAAAATCTCCACCTTGAATATTTATAACATCATTCGAAAAAACAGGGGAAAGGATTAAGACTAAAAATATACTATTTAATTTCACTTAGAGATTTCTAATCTTGGTTTGATTCGTGAATCAAAGAATGTTTTAGAAACAACTTCATCGGGATTTTTTCTTTTTATTCTCTGCTCTTCAATTGGTAATGCTGCAAAATCTTGACAATCTTTTGAACAACATCCATCTAAATTAATAGAACATGAGTTACATTGAATAAAGAGTATGTGACATGCGTCATTTTTACAGTCTGTGTGGTCATCACATAAATTACCGCAAATATGACATTTTGAAATTATATCATCAGTCACTTGTTCTGATAATCGATTATCAAAAACAAAATTTTTGCCTATAAATTTTGATTCTATTCCTTTTTCTTTGATATCATGCGCATACTGGATTATCCCACCTTGTAATTGATTGACATTATTAAATCCTTCTTTTAAAAGAAATGCACTCGCTTTTTCACATCTTATGCCACCAGTACAATACAATAAAACTTTATCATCCTCATGGCCTTTTAATATTCGCTTTATTTCGGGTAGAAGTTCTTTTGATGTTTCAACATTAGGAATAATTGCATGCTTAAAATGACCAATCTCACTCTCGTAGTAGTTCCTCATATCAACAATAATAGTTTCTGGATCATCAAGAGCTAAATTATATTCTTCAGAGTTTAAGTGATTACCAACCCGGTCCATTGAATAAGAATTATTAGAAATACCATAGGCCACCAATTCTTCACGAACTTTGATTGTTAGTTTATAAAAGGATTTTCCATCCTGAATCGCTTGTTTAATTGAAATATCTTTTAAATCTTTATGTTGATCTAAATTATTTAAAAAATCATTCCAATTATATTTTGGTACACTTACTTGCGCATTAATTCCTTCTTTCGCAATATAAATCCGCCCAAATACTTTTAGAATATCCCATTGTCTATAAAGAGTATCACGAAAAAGCCTAGGGTTATCACAAGAAAAATATTTATAAAATGATGCTGTAATTCTTTCAAAATTTTCTTCCTGGAGTTCTTTTTTAAGAATATCCCGTCCTTTTTTATTAAATAATTTTTCTTTCTTATTTCTCATTTTTCTAGGATTTTTCTTAGAGAACCATTCTCTTTTTCAAGAATCATTCTTGCTTTATCTAAAGAACATTCCATATTTCCCATAACTATCGCAGTTTTTACAGATTTATTTGCTTCAAATAATTTTTGTTTTGCCATATCATATTGTAAACCTGTTATTTCTGAAATAATTCGTGTACCCCTATCAACTAATTTATCGTTTACTGCTTGAAGATCAACCATCAAATTCCCATAGACTTTACCGATTTTGATCATTGTAGCTGTAGAAATCATATTAAGAACCATTTTTGTAGCTGTACCACCTTTCATTCTTGTAGATCCAGTGATAATCTCTGATCCTGTATCAACCTGGATCAGAGCATCAACTTGAATCATATGAAATGGTTCAGGGTTTGTAATAAGATAAGCAGTTTTTGCACCTCTACTTTTTGCAAACTCTAATGCAGATACTACATATAAAGCTGCTCCACTACAAGAAACCCCAATTATTGTATCTTTTTGATTAATATCATATTTTTTTAAATCTTGTGCTGCAGCTTCACTGTTATCTTCTGCGCCTTCAATTGAATTTCTGATTGCTTCATCACCACCAGCAATAACACCTACAAATAAATCATCTTGTGATGAAAATGTCGGTGGTATCTCCGATGCATCTAGGACTCCTAACCGGCCACTAGTTCCAGCGCCAATATAAAATATTCTTCCACCACTCTGAATAGAATGAACCGTCAAATCAACAGCTTTTTCAATAAAAGGTATCGCTACTTTAACTGCATCTGCAACCGTCTGATCTTCATCATTGATCAAAGACAAAATATTTTTTGTTGACAGTGTATCAATCAGTTTAGAACTAGAATTTTGTTGTTCAGTATTAAGTTCGCCACGGTATTTCATTACCCCTAAATTACAGCACCTTGAAGATATGGAAAAATATTACTGTATATTTTAAGAATAACAATTTATATCAGGCTGCTGAAATATTGAGTCAGTTAGATATCACTTCTATTACTCTTAAAGAAAAAAAAACTATAATCGATTCTAACTGGTTTGATAATCCAGATGATGTCCTAATCCCTACTAGTGAGACACATGATCTGATTTTACTTATAGATGAAAATGTTAGGATAGATAAATTACTAAATCAAATTAAAGCCCTATTCAAATTGAAAAATATACCCAGCTATTCTCAAGAGAAAATAAAGGATAAAGATTGGCTCAAGTATAGCCAATCCAAATTCAAAAAAATTTATATTACAGATACACTTAGAATTGTTCCACCATGGGAATCAGAATCAAAATTTTCAGGAAAAACTATTATTATTCAACCAGGTAGTGGATTTGGAACTGGTTCACATCCAACAACAAAGCTTTGTCTAAGAAATTTAAAAAATACCATCAAACATAATGATTCTGTTCTTGATTATGGTAGTGGATCAGGGATCCTTTCTTTTGGTTCAAAATTATATGGTGCTAGTCATGTCGAAGGAATCGAAATAGACTCTCAAGCAATTAATAATGCTAAAATCAATAATAAATTAAATAGAACATCTATCCCCTTCCATCAATCTGAAAAATTTATTATTAAAAAGAAATACAATATTATAGTGGCTAATATTTTATCATCAATTCTAATTCATCTATCTCCTAAAATTAAAAAATTAACTAAGAGACATTTGATCTTATCTGGAATATTAAGCCAACAAGCAGATGAAGTAATCAATACATATTCTAATTGGATTAATTTAATAATTGAAGATGAAATGGATGGCTGGGTATTATTAAAAGGAAATCTATAATTTAGAAAAATAACGACTTGCTTCTTCTATCACTTTGGGCGCTAATAATATAGAGCCTATCATAGTTGGAATAACCATTAATGCAAAGGCGCTATCCATAAAATTAATAGCTATATCAATAGATGTCATTGATGCTATAATTATCATAAGAATATAAACCCAGTTATAAATATCTTTCCATTTTGTTCCAAATAGATAGGAAACGCATTTGCGACCATAATAAGAATAACCAAACATAGTTGATAATGAAAAAGTTAAGACAGCAAGCATTAAAATAAGATATCCAATTAATCCAAACTCATGTTCAAATGCCTTAACAGTTAGCGTAACTCCATTAAAACTCTGAGTATCTACTCCACTTATTAATATTACAAATGCTGTAATAGAGCATACTATAAGTGTATCAATAAATGGTCCTAGCATTGCAACCAAACCTTCTCTAATTGGTTCTGAAGTTTTTGCAGCCCCATGAGCCATAGTTTCTGTACCAGTTCCTGCTTCATTAGAAAACAATCCACGTCTTACACCAATAATAATCATTGAACCTAGTGTACCACCCATGACCGCATCCCCATTAAAAGCATCATATAATATTAAATATAATATTGAAGGAATTTGGGTCAGATTATTTAATAAAATCACTAATGCAAAGGCTAAATAAATACCAACCATAGTCGGGACAAGTTTCGATGCTACTCTAGCAATGCGCTTTATTCCACCAAAAATAACGATACCAACTAGAGTTGCTACCAATATACCTGTTAATAAATTTCCGAGTTGAGTATTATGAATAAATAGTCCACTGGGTGTATAAATATAATCTCTTATTATTTGAGATAATTGATTTGCTTGAAAGAAGACCATGCACCCAAACATGCCAGAAATACTAAATAATATTGAAAAAATTCTATATCTAGGACCTAGCCCTTCCTGTATAAAATACATCACACCACCCTGGATTTCACCAGTATCATCCTTTCCTCGATACATTAAGGCAAGTGTACAAGTAAAAAATTTTGTAGTCATACCTATAATTGCAGTAAGCCACATCCAAAATATAGCGCCTGGACCTCCTGTATGTAATGCAACAGCAACACCCGCTATATTCCCCATACCAACTGTACTTGCTAAAGCACTAGATAATGCTTCAAAATGAGTAATCTGTCCAGGGTCATCACTACTATCATATTTTCCTCGTAAAATATCAACTGCATGTAATATATATAAGAAAGGTTTAAAACCGCTATAAATTGTAAAGAAAAAACCACCACCTAATAAAAGGATAACCAAAGGCATACCCCATAGAGCACTAGAAACCGTAGCCATCATAGTATCAACTTTTTGATAAAAAGTCATCTCAATCATTTTATTATTGCTCCATTATTCTGAAATTCTGTTTCTGTGAGTATCTAAATTAATGTTAAATAGACTAGACAAATACTTAATTCGCCAATTTTGGAATATCCTCGGTATTGCTATACTTGGATTTGTATCCATATTTATAATAGTTGATCTAATCGAAAATTTAGATCGATTCATGGATAACAAAGTTCCAATTAATATAGTGTTCAAATATTATTTTTATACTTTACCCTGGTTTGTTAGTATTGGTTTACCAATGTCCATGCTAATGGCGACAATTTTTAGTTTAGGTTCAATAGTAAAACGCAATGAATGGACAGCAATGAAAGCATCAGGTATTAGTTTATATCGTATAACAGTTCCATTACTTTTATCTGGTATCTTAATGAGCTCAATTTCTTTTGTATTAGATAATAAATTAGTTGCTTATGGTAATGAAAAACGATTTGAAATTGATCGCGATTATTTCAAACGTAAATCACGTCATCGATTAAAAAAGACATTAAAAAATATTTTTCTACAAAAAAATAAATCATCACATATCTCTTTAGCCAAGTATAATATTAAAAAGAAACAGGGACATGAGCTAACCATCTTGAACCTTGGTACTGAATCAATACAAAAAAGAATTGATGCAAAAATTATTTCCTGGAATAGAGATGAATTAAAATGGTCTTTATCTGATTATTCTATTAGAAACTTTACTAATTCAGGTGAAGAAAAAAAAGTATCCATTAATAAAAAAGATACATTACTCTATCTAGGATTTACACCACAAGAGATACAAAAACAGGCAAGAAAACCTGAAGAACTTGATTATTTCAAATTAACAGAACGCATAATTGAGCTGAAAAACAATGGTGTTGATGCACTACGTTGGGAAGTGACTCGTTATATGAAAGTTTCATTCGCATTTACAAATCTAATTGTAGTATTATTTGGAATTCCGCTGATTTTATTAAAAGACAATAATAGTCTATCATTTGGAGCAGGAACAAGTGTTTTTGTTATTTTTGCCTATTATGCATTTATAAAATTTGGTCAATCTCTTGGATTTAATGGAATTCTTAGTCCCATATTATCTGCATGGATAGGAAATATAGTATTTCTAATAGGTGGTATAATTCTACTTTATAGATCAAAAACTTAAATAGAATTTATTTTATTCTTTTCTTCCCTCTAGGTTTTTGAGATGGACCTTCATCCATAATCTTAGGTTTTCTGCTTTTAAAACTAGTAATAGTAATACCAGTTGAAAAATTAAACCCCTTCATAGTATGGAGCCATAACCCATTCCTAAAAGCAAAACCTAAATCAAATATTATAGGCCCTTTATGAATACCAAATCCTAAAGCTAATTCTTGTAAATCTCCACCTGACCAAGCATAACCTATCCTCATAGGTACCGCTTTAATTCTTGTCCATTCAGTAGCTATTGACCAACGCCAACTAGATCGCGCATAATATTTATTTTCAAAACCCGTCACTAAATCAGAAGCAAAAAGAAAATCATCAAATCTTTTAGATGCCCCTAACCTAAATGTGGCAGGATACCTCGTAATAAATTCAGGACGCTTCCCATTTTTTAGAGTATCAACAAAAAACTCAAAATCATTTGTAAATAGTTCATCACTTTTCAAGCCAACTGCTCGAATAGTATCTATGTTATAGGTAAATAATGCTGATTCATCTGACTCTAAGGTATCTCCACCAATTACAAAAGGGAAAAAGTATGAAGCTAGTGGATTAAAAGTATTACTCTCTTTTGTTGTGCCTCCTTCATTCCAAGTAATTGTCCCTAATATATTGATCATTGAAGCTCCAAAGGTCCAACCATTAATCGGTTTAGATACAACACCTATGTCAAGTCCATAACCTGAGCCACCAACACCTTGACGAATAATATATCTTCCAGATCCATAAATACCTAAATCATCTGTAATCAGATTTGCTGATGAAGAATCTTCATCAATCCCAAGATAAAAAAGTCCCTGCAAATATTTTAATGTTATCCCCCAAGACATATTCCCAAATGGCATACCAAATGAAAACCCATATTCATTTAAACCAACAATCTCATAGTTTAACTCTAGATCTAAATCAGGTTTATTAGCATTCCCATAAAATACAAGTTCCAATAATCCCATTGGAAGACGATAATTTTGTAAAATTATATTATTAGTGGTAAAAGCAAGATTACCTTTCGATATATTTAAAAATGGAATTGGCATATGAGTATCCATAAAGAAACCCATTCCATCCGCAGCTTCTAGTTGCTCAAATAGTGCATCCTTTTCTTTTAAATCTAAAGTATCTCCAGAAAAATCAGCTACATTTTGTATTGAGAAAAAGTTTCCAAGTAATCCAACATCTAATTGACCTATTTGCATCATAAAAGGTTTATCCTGTTGAAAACCAATTAAACCAGGATTATAACCTATGCTAAATATTCCATCAGCTATAGTTGTATATGATCCAGCCATTCCAACAACACGTGGATCTCGTTTGGTTTGTCCATATAGATTTAAGCCGATGGTGATTACTAAGATAATTAGAAAATTTCTCATTTTCTCATCCTAATAAATTCAGATTTTGGATAAAATGACATACCCCGATTAGATCTAGGTGTATTTCGTATCTTTATAAAATATCCATTTATATCGCATGACGATCCATCACTAGATAGAATTTTTATTCGCAAAGTATCTGTCTCATCCAATCCACTACTTGCTAAATCCCATTCATAAGTATTTAACGAATCTATATTGACTAAATCGGTTGCAATCTCTACCCAATTGGTATTATCCGTACAGGTACTAGATTTATATGTATCTAAATCTGTTGACGTAGAATAATACAGGTTTACAGGTTCTAATTCTCCACTTCCAGTAGAACTAGTGTGCCACTGGATCGTATATGAATCATCAAGATAGAGAGTCTCTCCTCCATTTGGGGATGTAATAATTATTATATCTTTCGTAGGACCAAATGCACCAGAGCTGCTTAGTTTAAATGTTATAAAAGAATTCATTTCTACATAATCTTGCATAGAGATAAAAGCACCAGTAGAATCTGTACCCTGTAATTTAAAATGAGCATGCGCATAATGATCGCCATAGTCTGTTAATAAAAAGATCTGAGACGTATCAATTGTACTATAATAAGTTCCACTACCTGGAACAGCAACCATACCTTCAGGAAGACCAGATGTATCATTTGCTCCATAATAAGATTCAGGACCAGGTATGATAAACTTTACAAGAGTATCAACATAAGAAATAACTGTGTCGACTCCTGTACCATCACTTTTAACAATATATGGCATCTTATCGATGCATTCAGAGTAGTCAGTCATAACTTTGAAAATATAAATATCTCCACTATCCGGACTTAATTCAGAACATTTACTAATGATATATAAGCTATCTGTTGGATTTAATAATCCTAACGTTGCTAGTTCATCACGCTTATCTGTTAATTTTTCTAGTGTTGAATCAACTGGGAAGATTGTATCATTACTAAGCAAAAGTGATAACTCCATTCCTATAGGCATTGCATTAGTAATATTAGATACTAGGTCTGTCTGAATAAGGCTATTTCGGAGCTTATACCTATTTTCATGGCTAAATTCTTCTATGGTATAAGGTAAACCAGGAGCAAGCATTTGCACAGGTGGAATCTCATCCACCTGAATTACCAATGGTATTGTAACGTTATAGCCTCCTTGAATTATCTTACCAGCAGCAATCTCCCCTCTTCCATCTACTCCGACTTCTGGTATAATACTTAAAACTTTTGGATTTGAAGCCAAAAGGCCAATAATCGAAACACAACTATCACATGGTGCTGTTACTTTAGTAAATACAGGTAATGAATCACTCACTGATTCATAGATATCAATAGTTGTGCCCAACTTACTCAATGAAATCACAGTCATGGATGTATCAGTCTCAGCATCCGTTAAAGGGTAACCAATAGTATCAATCTCTACTAATAATCTAGTTGTATCACCAATTAGTGAATCAATGCCAAGAAATTCCATAGTCATGTCTATTGGTAATCTGATTTGATTCTTAAAAATAAGAGCAATAACTGCTTCTGGAAACATTACACCTTCCATTCCTTCAGCACTAAGAGGCATAGTCGTTGGCTCTGATGGCATTTCCATTTGTAAATAGGCTTCCAATGATGCAAAAGATAATTGTTCTAAACCCAGATTCATTGTGAATTCACCCAA
>MDTC01028500.1_pt1 | contig 13768 bp, 9 predicted proteins | sample 811181 | NCBI WGS metagenome assembly MDTC01 (sample SAMN05326644, study PRJNA326480) | marine metagenome | isolation source: seawater | place: Pacific Ocean: North | collected 2011
CCCACGTGGCTCAGTGGTAGAGCGCTTCCTTGGTAAGGAAGAGGTCACCGGTTCAATCCCGGTCGTGGGCTCCATTCCCACATTTCGGGTAAAAACATCGACGAGCGGTGCGTGGCACCGAGAGGATTGCAACGTCTGCGGAGGTAATTGATGGCGAAAGAGAAATTCGAACGTACGAAGCCGCACGTTAACGTGGGAACAATCGGACACGTTGACCACGGCAAAAGCACGTTGACGGAAGCGATCACCTTAGTCCAAAGCAAACAGGGGATGGCCGAGCACGTACCTTTTTCGAGCATTGACAAGGCTCCGGAGGAGCGTGAGCGGGGAATCACGATCGCGATCGCCCATGTCGAGTACGAGACTGAGGCACGACACTATGCTCATGTGGACTGTCCTGGCCACGCTGACTATGTGAAGAACATGATCACGGGTGCGGCGCAGATGGATGGGGCAATTTTGGTGGTGTCGGCAGCGGACGGCCCGATGCCGCAGACGCGCGAGCATATTCTGTTAGCACGGCAGGTGGGGGTTCCAGCACTCGTTGTGTTCCTGAACAAGACAGACCAGGTGGACGATGAAGAACTACTTGAGCTGGTGGAACTCGAAGTCCGGGAGCTGCTGAGTGAGTATGACTATCCAGGCGACGACATTCCAGTCGTGCAAGGTTCAGCGCTCAAGGCGGTGGAGGCCGGTGGCGAGGGGGAGGCAGCCGAGCCGATTGCGGCACTGATGGAGGCGCTGGATAGTTCCATCCCGCAGCCGGAGCGTGAGATCGACAAGCCGTTCCAGATGCCGATTGAGGATGTTTTCACGATTTCAGGCCGCGGTACGGTGGTGACGGGGCGCATCGAGCAAGGAATCGTGAAGACAGGTGAAGAAATTGAGATTATCGGCATTCGGGATACGCAGAAGAAGGTGGTTACGGGTGTGGAGATGTTCCGCAAGATTCTTGATGAAGGTCAGGCGGGGGATAACGTCGGTGTGCTGCTGCGTGGAACGGACCGGGACGAGGTGGAGCGCGGGCAGGTTCTGGCGGTGCCGGGGTCGATCACGCCGCATACCAAATTCGCTGCAGAAGTCTACGTGTTGACAAAAGAAGAGGGAGGGCGGCACACGCCGTTTTTCAAGGGCTACAGGCCGCAGTTTTACTTCCGGACGACAGACGTGACCGGGTCGGTGGAGTTGCCCGATGGTATCGAGATGGTGATGCCGGGAGACGCCATTACGTTCAAGGTCGAGTTGATTTCACCGATCGCTATGGACAAGGGGCTGAAGTTCGCCATCCGTGAGGGTGGTCGGACCGTTGGTTCTGGAATCATCACCGAAATCACCGACTAGGGAGCGGAACCGAAGTAGTACCGGACGGTTGGGAGGCCAGTAGCTCCAATTGGTAGAGCACCGGACTCCAAATCCGGGGGTTGGGGGTTCGAATCCCTCCTGGCCTGTCAATAAGGCTCTTTCGAGATGATTAAGCGATTCATTCAGTTTTTAAAGGAGGTACGGGCTGACTTCCACAAGGTCACGTGGCCAAAGCGGAAGGAAGTTTATGGCACCACGATCGTAGTAATCGTGACTTGTTTCGTGTTCGGTTTCTTCTTGTGGGCGGTCGACATCGTAATGGGACGGATAGTCACCTGGTTGTACGGGTACTTCAGCTAGACAGCTTTGCACAACTCCTGAGATGGTGAGCGCGTTGGAACAGAGTGAGCAGATAGAGTCGGCAGGCGACAACGACGAGGCTGTAGTTGACCTTGCGGCACTAGCTTCCGAAGCGGACGCCGAAGTCACTCCGGAACCAATGTCGACGGGGGATGAAGAGCCAGATGACGGCATGCATTGGTATGTTGTCCACACATACTCCGGGTACGAACGAAAAGTACAGCAGAGTCTCGAGGAGAGAATCCGAACGCTAGAACTTGGCGATCAGGTAGCGGAGCTGCTCATTCCCACCGAGGACATCGTCGAGATGAAGTCAGGTAAAAAGGTGGTAACGGCGAAGAAGTTTTTTCCCGGCTACCTCCTAATTCGTATGGCGATGAATGACGGCCTGTGGCATGTGGTTAAGAACACACCTCGAGTGACGGGCTTTGTTGGTTCCGGTTCGAAACCGATCCCTTTGCCGCCACACGAAGTCAAGAAGATCGTCAACCGGATGGAGGAGTCAGTTGAGGCTCCTAAACCCAAATTCCAGTTTCATAAGGGCGAATCCGTGTGCATTATTGACGGCCCGTTCACGAACTTCCAAGGAAAGGTCGATGAAGTCGATGCGCGGCGCAATACGCTGAAGGTCATGGTTTCAATCTTCGGACGAAACACACCTGTAGAACTCGATTTTTTTCAGGTAGAAAAAGTTTAGCGTGACTGTGACAAATCAGGCGGGGTAGTTATCGAATAATGGCTAAACCAAAAGGAAAACCGGTATTGGCGCAGATCAAACTGCAGATCCCTGGCGGGAGGGCGACACCGGCCCCTCCGGTGGGTCCCGCCCTTGGCCAGCATGGGGTCGCTATCATGGACTTTTGCCAGGCATTCAATGCCGCAACCAAGGATAAAGGTGGCCTCACTACCCCGGTAGTAATCACAGTCTACCAAGACCGAACTTTCAGCTTTATTACTAAGACACCTCCCGCAGCTGTGTTGCTGAAACGGGCCGCTAACATTGTTTCGGGAGCCGCTGAACCCAACAGGGAAAATGTTGGCACGGTGACGCGAGAGCAGGTCAAGGAGATCGCACGCACCAAGATGCCCGACCTGAACGTCTACGATGTCGACGCTGCGATGAAAATTATCGCTGGTACAGCGCGCTCGATGGGGATCAAGATCGAGGGAGCCGAGGAAGGGGCCTGAATATGCCGAAGCATGGAAAGCATTACGCTGCGGCACTCGAGGCCATCGAGGATCGTGAATACCCGCTTGACGAGGGGGTTGCAGTTGTCAAAAAGAACTCTTTTGCCAAGTTTGATGAGACCGTCGAAATTGCTCTGGTGCTCGGCGTCGACCCGAAGCACGCTGACCAGTCGGTTCGTAGCACCGTTCTGCTCCCGCACGGGACCGGAAAGAGTAAGAGGGTTGCGGTGATCGCTCAGGGCGAAAAGCTAAAGGAGGCAGAGGCGGCAGGTGCCGATGTGGTTGGTGGCACAGACCTCTGCACCCGGATTGCTGAAGGCTTTCTTGAGTTTGATGCGGTTGTTACAACACCCGACATGATGCGCGATGTCGGCAAACTTGGCAGAGTGCTCGGCCCGCGCGGCTTGATGCCGAATCCCAAGGCTGGAACTGTCACATTTGAGGTTGGCAAAGCGGTGGAAGAGATACTGGCCGGCAAGCTCGAATTCCGTGTCGACAAGAACGGTGTCGTGCACGCGCCCATAGGCAAGGTTTCATTCGAAGAAGCGGCGCTCAGTGACAACATTCGTGCTTTGAGCACTGAGATCTTGCGGGTGCGCCCGGCCGCAGCAAAGGGTAAATACCTAAAAAGCGTTCACCTTGCTTCGACCATGGGCCCCGGAGTGTCGATCGACCCCGGTGACCTGATACCGACGAAATAGCGAACAATGGCCATTGATCGGGCACAGAAAGAACAGAATGTGAAAGAGTTGCGGGCCGATCTCGCTGGAATTCCGCATGCGATTCTGGTCGATTTCAAGGGGCTTGATGTTGCTAACGCGACGAACCTTCGACGGAAGCTCCGCGAGGATGAAGCGAATTTCAAGGTGGTGAAAAACTCAACCGCACTGCGTGCTATCGAGGATCTGCCGCTCGCCGAATTCAAGGACCTTTTCGTTGGTCAGACGGCGATCGCCTATACCGACGGTGATGTTGTCAGCTTCGCCAAGACACTACGCGAGTTTGGGGAAGAGTTTGAGACGCCGAGCTTCAAAGGCGGCATCGTCGATGGTGCGCCAATCTCCGCGGAGGAATTCGAGCAACTTGCCAAGTTGCCGAAGCGCGACGAGCTGATTGGCAAGGCTTTGTACCTTATGAACTACCCGATTCAAGGCTTGGCCACGGTTCTCGGGGGCATCTTGACGGGTGTCGTGACGGTGCTGGACCAGATCCGTGACAAACGGGAGCAGGGGGGCGGCGAGGCGGAACCTGTGGAAACTAGCCAAGAGGAGGGGCCCGTCGAGGAACTTACAGCAGCCCCTGAGGAAGCTCAGGACGCAGCGTCCGATTCGGTAGAGGAAGAAGGGCCCGTGGAGGAAGTTGCTGAGGCTGAAGAAGAAGCTGAGGCCGAGGAAGTTACAGCAACCCCTGAGGAAGCTCAGGACGCAGCGCCCGATTCGGTAGAGAAGGAAGGGCCCGTCGAGGAAGTTGCTGAGGTTGAAGAAGAAGCTGAGGTTGCAGAAGAAAAGTAGCGGATTAAGAAAATGAGTGACGTTAAGGCTGTCGGAACATTGGTAGCCGACGCAAGAAGATGGAGGGAGTCGTGGCAAAGGCGAAAGTTTCGACCGAGGACTTGATCGAGCAGATTGAGGGTATGTCGGTTCTCGAGCTGGCCAACCTGGTCAAGGAGCTCGAGGAAAAATTTGGCGTTAGTGCCCAGGCCATGGCCGGACCTATGATGGTTGCAGGTGGTGGTGCGGGTGCCGCTGAAGAGGAAGAGAAGTCAGCCTTTGACGTTGTCATCACCTCGTTTGGTGAGAAGAAGATCAACGTCATCAAGGTAGTCCGACAGGTTACTAGCCTCGGCCTTAAGGAGGCCAAAGACCTAGTAGACAACTTACCTAATCCCGTCAAAGAGGGGATCGAGAAGGACGAGGCCGACGAGATTGCCAAGAAGTTTCAGGAAGCTGGCGCCGAGGTTGAGATCAAGTAAGCAGCTTGCCTTGCCGGCCCAGATGCCAAGTCAGCTCCCCCTGGTACCGCACAATGGTATCCAGGGACCCAGTACACCCCGGACTTTATCGATAACGGATAGCACCGCCAAGGAGTCGTGTACCCATGGCTGATACCTCACTGATACCCCTGCGAGAGCGGGTGAGTTTCGGCAAAATTCCTGCTGTTGTTGATTTGCCGAACCTCATCGAAGTACAGCGGAAGTCCTACGACCGCTTCCTCCAAAAAAACATTCCGGCCGAACAGCGCGAGGAAATCGGCTTACAGGAAGTTTTTAGCACCATCTTTCCAATTAGCGACTTCCGAGAGAGCGCTACGATCGAGTTCGTGGAGTACTCGATTGGCGATTGGGACTGGCCGTTCGACGAAGAAGAATGCCAGAGTCGTGGCATGACCTACGCCGTAGCCTTAAGGGCTACGATCCGGCTGGTCGTTTGGGATAAGGACCCGGAAACAGGTACGAAGACAATCCGTGACATCAAGGAGCAAGAAGTTTACCTTGGTGAGATCCCCCTGATGACAGCACGCGGTACGTTCATCATCAATGGGACCGAGCGAGTAATCGTGTCGCAGTTGCATCGTTCACCGGGTATCTTTTTTCACCCCGGTAGCGGCCGCACACTATTTGTTGCGCAAGTGATTCCCTACCGAGGCTCGTGGGTTGAGTTCGAGCTGGACAGCCGGGACCTAGTGCAGGTTCGCATTGATCGGCGCCGCAAGTTTCCCGCAACAGTCTTTCTGAAGGCACTGGGCTTGGAGAGTCCTGAAGATGTCCTGCGGGCCTTCTACCGGCCAGTAAAACTGACAGTAAAGGGTGGGTTGAGTGTTGGCCTTAACAAGGAACTCATTGGTCGCTGTTTTTCAAATGTATTGAAGGGCGCGAAAGGCAAGAAGCGGGACAAGGAAATCCTTGCCGCCGGTGCCAAGCTGACGCGTGGCTCACTCAAACGTCTCATCGAAGGAGGCATCAGGAAGGTCAACCTGGAGGTTCCCGACCTTGAGGGTGCTTACACGATCCATGACATTCCCGACTCTGAGACCGGTGAGGTGATAGTCGAGGCCAACGAAGAAATTACTCCCAGTGTGATCGATCGTCTTAATGAGGCAAAGGCTTCAAAGGTCGAGATATTTTTCCCGGAAGCTAATCCTGGCGGCACGGCGATTAGTAACACACTGCGGAAGGATAGCGTTTCAACCCGGAAAGAAGCGCTGGTCGAAATCTACCGCAAGATGCGCCCCGGTGACCCGCCAACGGCGGACAGCTCGCGCAACCTGTTCTCCAACATGTTTCAGAATTCTCAGCGTTACGACTTCTCGCGAGTCGGACGACTGAAGTTCAACCTTAAGCTAGATGGAGACAAGGAACTTGACGAACGGTTACTCGATTGCGACGACTTCGTCCAGGTGGTTCGGTACCTGCTGGAGATCCCTGGTGACCCGCGCACGGTCGACGACATTGACCACTTAGGAAATCGCCGTGTGCGCTCGGTCGGTGAGCTGCTAGAAAACCAGTTCCGTATTGGCCTGGTCCGCATGGAGCGCGCTGTACGGGAAAAAATGAGTGTGCATCAGGAGATCGAAACGGCAATGCCACATGATCTGATCAACGCGAAGCCGATCATGTCAGCGGTGCGCGAGTTCTTCGGCTCTTCGCAGCTGTCACAGTTCATGGACCAGACTAACCCACTCTCCGAGGTTACTCACAAGCGGCGCCTTTCGGCCCTTGGCCCAGGGGGACTTTCACGTGAGCGCGCTGGCTTTGAGGTCCGGGACGTACACCGAACCCATTACGGTCGTATCTGCCCAATCGAGACACCAGAGGGCCCAAACATCGGTTTGATTTCTTCACTGTCTTGTTATGCCCAGATTAATGAGTTTGGTTTCATTGAAAGTCCTTACCGCAAAGTCGAAGCAGCAAGGGTCAAGACGCACGTTCTGATTACCGAAAAGGGTGGCACCAAGTTCAAGGTTGGTGACGTGCAAATGTTGAATGTCGTCGAGAAAGAGAACCGCCGCGTTGCCAAACTTAAAAAGGGGCCGGCACAGTACACCGCGGAGCCCTTCTTTCTTTCGGCGATTGAGGAGGACCGGGCCATAATCGCGCAGGCAAACGCACCAATCGATAGTAAGACCGGTAAGTTTCAGCGCGATCGGGTCACAGCCCGAGTCGGGGGTGAGTTTAGGCTAGTGCCGGTTGAAGAGGTTGACTACATTGATGTCTCCCCCAAACAGGTTGTTTCGGTGGCAGCGTCCCTGATCCCGTTTCTAGAAAACGACGATGCTAACCGTGCTCTAATGGGTTCCAACATGCAGCGGCAGGCTGTTCCGTTGTACAAACCCGAGGCCCCCCTGGTGGGTACCGGGATGGAATTTGTGACAGCTCGGGACTCTGGGGCTGTGGTGATCTGCAAGCGTCGCGGCGTTGTCGACTCAGTCGACTCGGAACGCATCATCGTTCGCGCCGATGTTAGTAACGAAGAGGATGGAGCTGCGGATATCTACCGGCTCGTAAAATTTAAGCGTTCCAATCAGAACACCTGCATTAATCAGAAACCGCTTGTCAAACAAGGTGACCGAGTCAATGCTGGCCAGGTTCTCGCTGATGGTCCCGCTACAGACAATGGTGAGTTAGCCCTGGGTCGAAACACACTGGTCGCTTTTATGCCGTGGCGCGGCTACAACTTCGAGGACGCAATTCTTGTATCTGAGGGGCTTGTGAAGAACGACTCGTTCACCTCAATTCACATCGAAGAACTCGACATAGAAGCGCGGGATACTAAGCTCGGTCCGGAGGAAATTACCCGTGACATTCCGAACGTCTCTGAAGAAGCACTAAAGGACCTTGATGAAAGTGGCATCATTCGCATTGGTGCCGAAGTGAATCCGAGCAACATCCTCGTTGGCAAAGTAGCACCTAAGGGTGAGACTCAGCTGACACCGGAAGAAAAATTACTTCGGGCGATCTTCGGAGAAAAGGCGGGCGATGTTAAGGATGCGTCGCTCACCTGTCCGCCGGGCATCGAAGGCACGGTGGTCGACGTTAAAATCTTTACCCGAAAGGGTGGCGACAAGGACCAGCGCGCGATCGACATTGAGGAAGCTGCGATCGCATTGATGGAGCGGGACCTCGTCGACGAGATCCGCATTCTCCGTCGCGGACTTGCGGCCAAGGTTGCCAAAGCTGTGACTGGTAAGAATCTTGTTTCGGACGTCAAGGATCCTGCCAGCAAAGAGAAGCTGGCGAGCTCGGGCGACGTCCTGACCAAAGAGTTGCTGGAATCTTTTTCGGCCGGTGCTTTGGCCCAGATTCGCTTGGCGAAAAGTTACTCGAAGGTCGAGAAGCAAATCCACACCCTTGTCGCAGCGGGCTCGGCGCGCATTGAGGCGTTACGTAGCAGTGTCGAGGAACGTAAGGAAGCCCGCCGTGTTGGTGACGAACTGCCACCTGGTGTCATCAAAAGCGTCAAAGTCTATATCGCTATGAAGCGAAAGCTATCTGCCGGGGACAAAATGGCAGGACGACACGGAAATAAAGGTGTCATTGCTGAGATCATGCCCGAAGAAGACATGCCCTACCTTAGCGATGGTACCCCAGTTGAAATCGTACTAAATCCGCTCGGTGTACCTTCTCGGATGAATGTCGGCCAGGTTTTGGAGACCCACCTTGGATGGGCTGCCAATGCTCTTGGCTTGCACTTTGCGACCCCGGTGTTTGATGGTGCCTCTGAGGACGAAATCAAAGAGCGCCTGCGTGAAGCAGGGCTACCGGAACACGGCAAGACCGTGCTCTATGATGGGAAGACAGGCTTGCCGTTCGAGCAGGAAGTCACCGTCGGCCACCTGTACATGTTGAAACTTTCCCATTTGGTTGACGACAAGATACACGCCCGCTCAACTGGTCCGTACTCGCTCATTACACAACAACCGCTGGGGGGTAAGGCGCAGTTTGGTGGCCAGCGATTCGGTGAGATGGAAGTGTGGGCACTAGAGGCATACGGAGCTGCCCACACGCTACAGGAGTTGCTCACCGTCAAGAGCGACGACGTTTACGGCCGCGCGAAGATCTTTGAGTCGATTGTCAAAGGTGAGGGTGGCATTGAGCCAGGGCTTCCGGAGTCATTCAATGTTCTGATCAAGGAACTACAGGGCTTGGCACTTGATGTTGAGCTACGTCGCCGGCGTCGCAGCGACGCCAACGTCGAGAGCGTGGTGTAACCCATGATACTGAGATACGAAACGATGACGATAGGTTCAGTTGGTCGCACGAACGAAACGGTAGGGGGGGTAAGCCTGTGAGAAGCACCCTGGGTTTCTTCGAGACGAAACCAGTAAGCATCAACGAGTACGAGGCAATCCGTATTGGTCTCGCGTCACCGGCCAAGATTCGCTCATGGTCGCACGGCGAAGTCACCAAGCCAGAAACAATCAACTATCGGACGTTCAAACCGGAGCGGGACGGCTTGTTCTGCGCCAAAATCTTCGGTCCTGTGAACGACTGGGAGTGCCTCTGTGGCAAATACAAACGGATGAAGCACCGGGGCGTGATCTGTGACAAGTGCGGCGTTGAGGTGACGCAGTCGAAGGTTCGCCGGGAACGCATGGGGCATATCGAACTTGCTTGCCCAGTGTCGCACGTGTGGTTCTTTAAGGGCCTGCCCTCGCGTATGGGGCACCTCCTGGACATGACCATGCGCGACATGGAGCGAGTGTTGTATTACGAGGCCTACGTGGTCATCGATCCGGGGCCAACTGACCTGAAGGAACGGGAACTCATCGGCGAGGAGCGGTTCCGCGAGCTGCGTGCTGAGTTTGGTGATTCCTTTCTCGCCATGATGGGCGGCGAGGCCATCAAAGAGCTTCTCCAGCGCCTTGAGGTGGCGGTTTTGGCAACCGAGCTTCGTGCCAAGATGAAGATTGAGGCCTCGAAGCAGAACCGAGCCAAGATTGCCAAGCGTCTCAAAGTTGTCGAGGCGTTCCTGAAATCAGGTAACGACCCCGAATGGATGGTCCTGGACGTGATTCCGATCATTCCGCCCGAGCTTCGTCCGTTGGTCCCGCTCGATGGAGGCCGCTTCGCGACCTCTGACCTGAATGATCTGTATCGTCGCGTGATCAACCGTAATAATCGCCTGAAAAAGCTAATTGAACTCAAGGCGCCGGATGTTATCGTCCGCAACGAAAAACGTATGTTGCAGGAGGCCGTTGACTCGCTTTTTGATAATGGCCGCCGTGGTCGCACCTTGCGGGGGGCCAATAATCGGCCTCTGAAGTCGCTTTCCGACACTCTAAAAGGTAAACAGGGGCGCTTTCGCCAAAACTTGCTCGGTAAGCGTGTCGACTACTCGGGCCGCTCGGTCATCGTGATCGGCCCGGAGTTGAAGCTCGACGAGTGTGGCTTGCCAAAGAAGATGGCGTTAGAGCTCTTTAAGCCGGTCATCTATCAGAAGCTTGAGGAACGGGGAATGGTTGCGACGATCAAGGCAGCCAAGGAGCTGGTTGAGCAGCATGACCCGTGTGTGTACGACATCCTCGAAGAGGTTGTTCGGGAGCATCCTATTTTGCTGAACCGCGCGCCGACTCTGCACCGGCTTGGTATCCAGGCGTTTCAGCCAATATTGATCGAGGGTAAGGCAATTAAGATCCATCCACTTGTCTGCACGGCGTTCAATGCCGATTTTGACGGCGACCAGATGGCAGTGCACGTCCCGTTATCGCCACGCGCTCAGGTTGAGGCAGAAGTCTTGATGAAGAGCACCACCAACCTGCTGTCGCCTGCGCACGGGAGGCCGATAGCAATTCCCAGCCAGGACATCGTTCTTGGTTGTTACTACCTGACTAAGCTGCGGAAGAATGCGCTAGGGCAGGGTCGTTTGTTTGCCAGCATGGATGAGGTCGTCCTGGCACTGGAAGCTAATGAAGTTGCGAGCCAGACGCAAATCCGCGTGCGTTACACAGGCGAACTTATTGACTTAAACAAGTCACCAGACGACCAGGACGTGGTCCATGCTGAAGTGACCGAGTGCACCCAACAGATCATTGAGACCACGGTTGGACGAGTTCTTTTCAATCTTGCGTTGCCAGAGGAGTTTCCGTTTATCGACGGCTTGCTCAAGAAGCGTGGTCTCGGTCAAGTGGTCAACTACTGCTACCTGCGTTTCGGTGATGGCCCGACCGTCAAGACGCTCGATGCGCTCAAAGATCTTGGCTTTACCTATGCAACGCTGGCGGGTTTTTCGATCGGCATTGACGACATGACCGTTCCGGTGGACAAGGAAAGACTTGTTGCCAACGCGCGCGAAGACGTTGTCGAAATTGAACAGCAATACCAAGAGGGAGCCATAACCAACGGAGAACGTTATAACAAGGTCATCGCCATATGGTCGGATGTTACCGAGAAAGTTTCGGAAGCCATGTTTCGGCAGATGGAAGAGACCGACCGTGAAGGTGCTCCAAACCCGATTTACAGCATGGCGGACTCCGGGGCGCGAGGCTCGGCGCAGCAAATCCGACAGCTCGCCGGCATGCGTGGTCTGATGGCCAAGCCTTCTGGCGAGATCATCGAAACGCCGATCGCCGCTAACTTTCGCGAAGGCCTAACGGTTGCCCAGTATTTCATCTCTACTCACGGCGCCCGCAAAGGTTTAGCAGACACAGCTCTTAAAACTGCCGACTCAGGGTACTTGACTCGACGTCTTGTTGACGTGGCGCAGGATGTGATCGTGACCATCAGCGACTGCGGCACGATCGAGGGTATTTTCGTGTCGGCGATCGTTGAGAGCGGCGAGATTATCGAGCCGTTGCGTGATCGTATCATTGGTCGCGTGGCACTCGAAAATATAAAGGACCCATTTACCGATGACATTCTTTGTCCGGCCGGCCAGGAGATCGACGTAGAGCTTGCCGCAGAGATTCAGGATTCTGGCCTTGAGAAAGTGAAGATCCGTTCGGTATTGACCTGCGAGACGGTTCGGGGTGTTTGCCAGAAGTGCTACGGGAATAGCCTGGCAAGCGGCAAATTGGTGGAGAAGGGTGAGGCCGTAGGTGTTATTGCGGCCCAGTCTATCGGAGAGCCAGGGACGCAGCTGACCATGAGGACGTTTCACATCGGTGGCACTGCATCTCGGGTTGGCGAGGAGAGTACGTTGGAGACGAAGAACGGCGGGACGATCGCTTTTCTCAACCTCCGAACCGTTGCTGACCAACAGGGCGACCTTGTGGTCATGAACCGTAACGGAGCTATTGCGATAGAGGATGAAGACGGCAATATCCGGGAGCGCTACACGGTTGTCTATGGCGCTCATCTCAAAGTTAAGGAACGTGCCACGGTGGATCCGGGGACAGTTCTTGTCGAGTGGGACCCGTATTCGTTTGCAATCCTTACCGAGGAAGAAGGTACCGTTGATTATAAGGATCTGACCACCGGTGTTACGACACGCGAATTGGTCGACGAGGTTACCGGTTTATCGCACCGGGTGGTTATCGACTCGCCCGAGGAGAAGCAGCCCCAGCTGCAAATCATTAACCCGAAAGTGAAACGCAAGACCGTCCTTCGGTCTTACCATTTACCGTCCGGGGCCCACGTCATGGTGCCCGATGGTGCCCGTGTACACCCGGGTGACGTTCTTGCCAAGATTCCCCGTGAGACCACCAAGACCACCGACATCACTGGAGGCTTGCCGCGTGTTGTGGAGCTCTTCGAGGCCCGTAGGCCAAAGGAGCCTGCTGTTATCACGGAGATTGATGGTGTTGTCCATCATGGTGAGATCACCAAGGGTCTTCGAAAGGTAGTAGTTAAGCCCAGTGAGAAATCCGGTGAGGATCGTGAGTACTCGGTGCCTCGTGGGACGCACGTCAACGTTCGCGAAGGTGATTTAGTACGGGCGGGGGAAGCGCTCGTTGATGGCCCGATCAATCCACACGATATTCTCGACGTTCTGGGAGAACGTGCCCTACAGGAATACTTGGTGAACGAAATCCAAGAGGTATATCGACTGCAGGGCGTCACTATAAACGACAAGCATATCGAAGTTATCGTGCGTCAGATGATGCGCTGGGTAAAGGTCGAAGAAGTTGGTGACGCTGATTTTCTTTACAACGAACAAGTTGACCGCTTTCGATTCCACGCAGAAAACGAGCGCGTCAGCAAGAAAAAGGGAACCCCTGCCACAGGTCGGCCGTTGTTGCTTGGTATTACCAAGGCTTCGTTGTCGACTGATTCGTTCATCTCAGCGGCGTCGTTCCAGGAGACTACCCGGGTCCTGACCGAGGCTGCCATCAGCGGTGCAGTTGACCATCTGCGGGGTTTGAAGGAAAACGTAATCATGGGCCGATTGATTCCTGCTGGCACAGGATTTGATGACTACAAGCGTGTACGGCTGGTCGAAGAAGAGCCTAAGCGCCGTCGTCCAGCCGACATCTTGGCCGGTATGGAAGAAGCCGCAGCCGAGGCCGAAGCTGCTCAAATGGCAACTACCGAGAGCAAAGACAAGTGAACGCTGGTTAAAACCAGCAAAGGCGCTGTTTTTCGGGACTTTCGAGCGTTGACTGAGGCTAAATCGCTGATATAATTTTTGCCAACGCCTGAGGGATACTGCGCTTGGTCCCCAGGATTTCAACCCTGCCATTCACATTCCCTGTCTTTGTCTCTTCCTGCCTGGTAACGGGCTAGGGGTCTGTTCGTGTGGCGGGGCTAATTTTCGGAGGCTAGATTTGCCGACGATCAACCAATTGGTTCGGAAGGGGAGGAAGCGGACTGCTTCCAAAACCTCCAGCCCGGCACTGCAGAGGTCGCCTCAAAGGCGTGGTGTGTGTACGCGTGTTTACACATCGACGCCCAAGAAGCCAAACTCTGCTCTTCGAAAGGTTGCCCGTGTTCGGTTGACTAACGGGATTGAGGTCACCACCTACATCCCAGGCATTGGGCACA
>MDTC01013159.1_pt1 | contig 13766 bp, 15 predicted proteins | sample 811181 | NCBI WGS metagenome assembly MDTC01 (sample SAMN05326644, study PRJNA326480) | marine metagenome | isolation source: seawater | place: Pacific Ocean: North | collected 2011
CTCTGGAAGGCCTACACTTTTCCCAAAAGTAGTAAGTTTGGCTGATGGATAATTTTTGTAAAGAGAATCAATATAGGAAGTTTTTGCATTATCTATGGCTGAAACGTTAGGATCACTAGAAATACCCCATCCATCTAGTATCATTAAAATAACTTTTTTAGAAATTTTCAAAAGATAAATTTTTAATCAGAACAAATATAATTATAGTTGAAGGTATTAATTATTTTAAATATGGATTAATGTCTAATATATATTCATTTTTATACTTTTCAATAAAATCATCAGTAAAAAATTCAGACCCATAAATTTCATCTTTTACTAAAAGTTTTTTTAAATCTGACTTAATAAACATTGAAAGCATTTTTTTTGAAACAGGCGCATAACTATAATGCCAAGGTTCGTACTCGAACCCTTTTCTTTTAGGGTCATTATTATAGGTCAGGTAAAATCCAAATTTTTCAGAATTTAAACTAAGCCAATTTTTAATTTTGAAAAAGATGCCTCCTTTTTCAAATTTACTACTAATCAAAACATTATCTTCATCAGAATAATTTTCATCAATAATATCTACTTCTGTACCCCAGTGATGCCTAGATGTTCCAGGTATTGTGGAAAATCTTATGATTTCGTGAATAGCTTGAGTTGGTGTCAAAGAATTTTCTTTGGTAAATTTTTTAAATTTTTTATTCCAGATAAACTTTTGTCTTTCGTACCCTCTGTAAGCAGATACAATTTTTAAATTTACTCCCTCTTTTTTTGCAGCATTCTTCATTTTTTTAAAAGCATTATAGGTGTTTTTTTCAAGCTTAATTGTGTCGCCAACTAAATTTGGATTTTTAATCCCTTGAAGAATGTCTAAATTCATATTTTTTTGAGAAAAATTAAAATTACAAATTGATAAAAATAATAATATAGATGATTTTAAATTCATTTTAATTCTTTGTATAAAAAACAATGTAAGCCTATATCTTTAATATCATAACGAATGCCTAAATCTATATAATTTGATCTTAAATAAAATGGTGCTGCTTTTATTCTAGCATTCATCCAAATATTAATTATTTTTGAATTCTTACATTCTTTTTCGGCCTCGCTTAATATTTTATTTCCAATTCCGTTGTTTTGAAAACTATCTAACACACACATCCCCCTTAATTGGTAACAGTTTTTTAATTCTTTATAATTAGAATTATTTTTTATTATTGATATACCTCCAATAATTTTATCGTTTATATATGCACCAATATGAATAGAGCTTTTTTTATTATCTCCATTAAATTTACAATTTTCATGACTTGCATTATTTCTTAATACTTTACTCCTTATATCAAGCAATTCACTTGAACTTACTTTTTTTAAAAGAATATCCATGATTTATAAATTTAATAATATAATTTTTAGTTAGTCAAATATTTTATAATAAATCATTAATATTATATTTGTAGTTAAGCGAGAGTAGCTCAGTTGGTAGAGCGTCAGCCTTCCAAGCTGATGGTCGCCGGTTCGAACCCGGTCTCTCGCTCTATTAATTTTTATTAATGAAATATTTTTTAAATTTTTTTTTATTTCTTTTCATTTGTAATTTTACTTTTTCTCAATCTAATTATAGAACTTGGATTAAAGGAAAAGTTTTATATCGTGACAGTAATGTTATTTCAGCCAATGTAGTCAACAATACTACTCAGGAAGCAACTACTACAAATGAGGATGGGGAGTTTGAAATTAAAGTAAAGCTTAACGATAGATTGATTTTTTCCTCAGTTCAATATCAAATAAGATCCTTAGTTATTAACAAAGAAATATTACAAAAAAGTAGAATTGTAATTGACGTAAATGAAAAAGTGAGAGAATTAGATGAAGTAGTTGTAGGACCTGAGAACACCGAAAAATTTATTGATTTAAAAGAAGAAGAATTTAAAAAAATAGATTATAGTTTTGATAAATCAACAAAAATCGAAAATCAAATTTTAAAAGCCGGCAGATTTAATAATGGACTTAACTTTATTAATTTATATAAAGCTATTGCTAAATCTAATTCAAAAGATTCTGAACCTAAAAGTTTATCTTATAAGCCTAGTAATTTGATAAGAGAGGTTTATGATGATAATTTTTTTATTACGAATTTAGGAATACCAAAAGAAAATATTTCAGAATTTTTATTGTTTTGTGACGAGAAGTTTCCTTCAAAATTTTTACTTAAAAAAAGTAATGAGTTTCAATTAATTGATTTTTTAGTTAAACAAAGTGACAAATTCAGAAAAATACTCAAAAGAAGCTAAATTAATTTTTTGCTTTTTTTTTACAGGATTACAAATTATTTTTTCCCAGACAAATGAGGAGTATAAATCATTTAAGGGTGAAGTTATAAGTGACTCTTTAAATTTAAGCGGAATTCACATAATAAATAAGAACAGTGGAGCAAAATCAATTACAAATGAGAACGGATTATTTGTAATAGGAGTTAAAAAAAATGACACAATAATTATTTCTTCAATACAAATAAAGCCTCACATAATTGTAGTAAGCCCTAAAGTTTTTGAACAGGACCAGGTTAAGGTTTATGTAGAACCTTTTATAAATCAATTAGAAAACGTTGTAGTAAAATCCCACAATTTAACTGGAAATTTGTTAAATGACATAAAAGATTCAGGTGTTAAAAATCCAATAAATTTTGATGATGTTGGCGTACCAGGATTTAAAGGAGAAAGAGCTGAAAGAATTGTATATAAAAATGACGCTCAAATTATTCTTAATATTCTTCTTCTTCCCATAATGCCTTTAAATATTGAAGGAGTTTATAAAAAACTTTCAGGTTATTACGATAATCTAAAGAGTAAAAGAATATTAGATAAACAGTTTAATGCAGTTTTTCAAGCAATTGAGTTTTATGGTGTTGCTTTTTTTATGAAAAATTATAATCTTAATGAAGATGAAGTATATGAATTTGTTTTAGGTGCTTTGGAAAACAGTGATATTGAAGAGAACTTTAGATCATCAAATCATTCACTTGTTTTAAATTCTTTAAATGAGTATTACAATTCTATAAGTAATGAAAAAAACTAGTTTTTTAATAACACTATTTTTTATTCTTGGACTCAACTCTCATAAGTATTATGTGAGCACTAGTTTATTTGATTTTAATAAAGATTCTGCCTCTCTTCAAATCACACTAAAAATTTTTAAAGATGATTTTATAAAATTAATTAGTTATAAATATGGACTTGATTTAGAAAATAAATTACAGAGGGATTCTAGAAAAATTAAATCAAAAATTTCTGAATATTTGTTGTCTAATCTTATAATACATTTTGATGATAAAAAACAAGGGTTAATTTACTTAGGTTATGAAGAAAATGATGAAATGTTTACGTTTTATTTAGAATTGGAAAATTTATCATCTTTCAGTTCTGTAAAACTACAAAACACTATTTTATTTGATTTATTTGATGAGCAACAAAACGTCATTCATTTAAAAAAAGATAATAAAAGAAGAAGTTTTATAAGCAGAAAAGATAGTTATATATCTTCATTTGAATTCTAAACTTTTTGATTAAATTTAACGCTAAAATTAAATTTAAAATGAAAATTACCCGTATTAAATTAGCTTTACTCTTTATTCAAATTTCCTTTTTAGGATTTTCCCAACAAAATCCTATGCAATCAAATGAAAAGGGCCATATAAATACAAACAAATTTAGGCAATTGTATCAAGAATTTTCATCTCCTAATATGTTCAGAACTGCTGCAGGTGCTCCTGGGCCTGCTTATTATCAACAACAAGCAGACTATAAGATGGATATTGAATTAGATGATAAGAACAAAAAAATATATGGAAGTGAAAGCATTACTTATACAAATAATTCACCAGATGATTTAGAGTATTTATGGGTTCAATTAGATCAAAATGTAAGAAAAAAAGATTCTCCTTCATTAGAAAAAGATGGAAGTAGGGTTCGTTTAGCTTATCCACCCGCTGATTTTACAAAAGATTTTTTAAATGACCCATTTGATGGTGGTTTTAATATTGAATATGTTAAAAATGAAAATGGAAAACCTCTTTCATATATCATAAATCAAACTATGATGAGAGTAGATTTACCAGAGTCTTTAAAAAGCGGAGATAATTTTTCTTTTTCTATTAAATGGTGGTATAACATTCAAGATCACGTAAACCAAGATGGTAGATCTGGTTATGAAACTTTTCCAAGCGATAGTAATCGAGCTTATATAATAGCGCAATTCTTTCCTAGAATGGCTGTTTATAACGAAGTAGAAGGTTGGCAAAATTATCAATTTTGGGGAGATGGTGAATTTGCATTACCATTTGGAAATTACGATGTTAAAATCACTGTTCCCTCTGATCATATTTTAGATGCTACTGGAGAACTTCAAAATAGAAAAGATGTTTTTTCAAAGGAAATGTTGAAAAGATTTAATAAAGCAAAAAAATCTTATGATAAGCCAGTTATGATTGTAACTCAAAGTGAAGCAGAAGAAGCGGAAAAAAGTTTTTCCAATAATAAAAAAACTTGGCATTTTAAAGCTCAAAACGTTAGAGATTTTGCTTTTGCATCCTCAAGAAAGTACATATGGGATATGATGGCAGTAAAAATTGGTGAGAGAGATGTAATGGCTGTATCTATGTACCCAAGAGAAGGAAATCCTCTTTGGGAAGATTACTCTACGGTTGTTGTAGCGGAGACTTTAAAAACATATTCCGATTACACTTTTGATTATCCTTATCATAAAGCGATTTCTGTACATGCTGCACAAATTGGAATGGAGTACCCTATGATTTGTTTTAATTTTGGAAGACCAAACATCGATGGATCCTATTCTGACAGGGTTAAATATGGAATGATTGGAGTAATAATTCATGAGATTGGCCATAATTTTTTTCCAATGATTGTAAACAGCGATGAACGTCAATGGGCATGGATGGACGAAGGAATTAATACTTTTGTTCAATATGTAACGGAACAAAAATTAGGAAAAGATAAACCGGAAATCATTTATCCATTAAAAAAATATCCATCAAGAAGGGGTGAAGCAAAAGATATAGTCAACTATATGAGTGTTGATCAAAATAATTTGGCTCCAATTATGAGTAATCCTGAAAATGTTTATAGTCTAGGTCCAAATGCCTACGGAAAGCCAGCAACAGCACTAAATATTTTAAGAGAAACAGTCATGGGTAAGGAATTGTTTGACCATGCTTTTAAAACATTTTCTAAAAGGTGGATGTTTAAACACCCAACACCAGAAGATTTCTTTAGAACAATGGAAGATGCTTCTGCTGTAGATTTAGATTGGTTTTGGAGAGGGTGGTTTTATACTACAGATTATGTAGATATAGGAATTAAGGAGGTTAAACAGTTATATGTATCTACAGGACCAAGTGTTGAAATGCAACAATTGATGAAGGATAATGGGTGGAGTAGACTTAGACCACTGGTTCATTTTGAAAATTTTGAAAATGACTCTGAAAACATAAAAGATGGAAATCCTTTAGAAAACTCCAAACTTTTGAATAATTATCTAAATGAAAATTATACTGCTGAGGAAATAAAAAATTTGAAAATCCCCAAATATTTTTATGAAATAATTTTTGATAAACCTGGAGGGTTAGTAATGCCAATAATTGTTGAATATGAATATGAAGATGGGTCAAAAGAGCGAATTAAATATCCTGTTCAAGTTTGGAGAAAAAATGATAATCTAGTAAGTAAAGTTGTAACTTCAAATAAGAAAATTATTAACATAAGTTTAGATCCAGATTTAGAAACTGCAGATATTGATACATCAAATAACTCTTGGCCAAAAAAAGAAGAGAAATCAGATTTTGAAAACTTTAAAGAAAAAATAAAAGGTTAATTAAATAATATATATATGTTATTGTTCATTAGTGGTCCCGAAATTCTTTTTATTGGTCTGATTGTTTTATTGGTTTTTGGCGCAGATAAAATTCCAGAAATATCTAAAGGTTTGGGAAAAGGAATTAGAGCTGTTAAAGATGCCACTGAAGAAGTTAAAAGTGAAATTAAGAAAAGTACTAAGACAAAAGGTATCGACACCGAATCATTAAAAAAAGATATTGATAATGTAAAAGAAAATATTGAAGATTTGGGAGGCTCAATTAAAAGAAATCTTTAGATTTTTCTACTAATAGATAGGCCATCTCTCACTGGAAAAATTACTGTTTCTATTCTTTTATCATTATTAATCAAATTATTAAACTCAATTAATCTTTTTGTTGTTATATCTTTTTTCTTATTATCGACAACTTTTCCACTCCACAATACGTTATCTGAAATTAAAATCCCTCCTGTATTAATTTTATCAATTACCAATTCAAAATAATTAATATAATTTTCTTTGTCTGCATCCAGAAATACTAAATCAAATTTCCTCTTGATTTTAGGGATAACCTCCAAAGCATTTCCAATGTGTTGATTTATTTTATTTGCAAATCCTGATTTTTTAAAAAATTTATTTTGAATTTCTTGAAGTTCTTCATTAATATCAATTGTATCAATAACTCCTTTTATATCTAATCCCTCAGCAATACATAAAGCCGAATAACCAGTGTAGGTTCCAATTTCTAATACCCTTTTTGGTTTTACAATTTTTGAGATCATCGATAAAATTCTTCCTTGATAACTTCCACTCAACATTCTAGGATTTAGAATTTTAAGATGAGTTTCTCTATTTAATTCTTTAAGTAATGTAGGTTCTAGTTGGGAGTTAGATTCAACATATTCTAAAATATCTTTATTAATAAATTCATTCATTTTTTAGGCTTAGCATATTGGAATCTATCAATTAATGATGGGAGTGCATAACCATCCAATCCATTGATTGTAACTGTTTTTGCTTTTTCTAATTGCAACCAACCATCCTCAGTTAGCACATCTTTTTCAAAATAGATATCTTTTATTTCTGCAATCATTAATAGCGTATCATTCTCTTTTATCTCGTATTTATTTAAAAATTCACAGCCTAATTTTACTTTTGAACTTTTAACAAAAGGCGCTGGAAATTCATGCAAATATTCCGATTCAAATTTAGTTACATCAAATTCAGAAATATTAGCAGGATATCTAGCTGAAGTATGGTGAGCGTCCTCAATATCCTCAAGATGGATATGGTTGACTGTAAAAAACTTATTGGAAAGGATATTTTTGTAAGTATCTCTAGGAACAATAGTAGGACGCACAATAAAACTCAATAATGCAGGATTACTTCCAAGATGTGTGACAGAACTAAATACAGCTAAATTTTGTACACCCTCGTTTGAATAGGTTCCAATTAAATTAGCAGATTTATATCCAGTACAGCTATTTATGAGATTTAATCTATAAATCTTCTCCATTTGATTTATTTGTGACTTTGAAATATGTTCCATGAATAATTTTTTCAGTTTTTGAAAAAAAATAAGCCCCAATTTGGAGCTTATCTTATTGATTTGAATTGTATTTCTAACCTTTTCTATCGTTTTTACCCTTCCCTTTTTTATTTCCTCTACAATGACTCCAGAGAGATTTTAATCCCTCATTATCAGTAATATCTTTTGTAATTTCATTTTTGTCGTCATCAAGTACCAAAATTTGCAATGGCAGATTTAAAACAGGTTTACTTTCTTTAGATTTTCCATTTATTTCAAAGTATGCTTTCATTGCAGCATGTATTTCTTTTCTATCGTTACCAGAAATTACTGAGCCGTCACTCATGGTGTAAGAAATTGGATAAACAAATTTAAAACAAGGTCCTCTTTTTTTCTTTTTAGAGTTCATGTCTTTTTTATTTCCCCAACCATTCTTTTCTACTTTATTAGCTTCTAACTTCCTACCGTTTGTTGCGAAATATTGGTTATCATTTCTTTCATAATCTAATTCAAATTCAAAAAAGTCCCAACTTTTCATTTCAATTTCGTAACCAAGTTCTGGAGCTAACTCAGCAAAACTTACCACGTCATTTGGCATATCAAAATTTAAACTAGTAATGACAGAATTTGGAATATTTTTAGCTGATACTGATATTCTGTTTTCTGATTCTATAATAGCTTCAATTAATTGCTCATCAGATAATTCCGAAACGTTATCGCTACATGAATTAAAAAATAAGGGTATCAACAATAATGTGAATAATTTTTTCATGATATAAATTTTAAAATCTTAAGTTCAAAATGTGTGCCACAATTCAAATATATTAAATTTTTTTATTTTTTATCCGTGTTTTTAATTGATTAACTTGCATTGATGTTCCAAAATTTATCATTTTTTATATCGTTATTTTTTTTTATTAATATTTATTCGCAAGATTCCAATGATCCTGAATTAAATTTTCCAGTTTTTCCTGTTTGCAAACTTGTACCCTCCAATTTGCAAAATAAATGTTTTAATGAATCCATGGATGAACATATTGAGAAATATTTTTATTACCCCGATTTAGCTATTGATTTGCAACTTCAATCGGTTGTTAACGTATTTTTTGAAATTAATAATGAAGGTTTGGTTGACAATGTGTTTGCTAAAAGCAATCTTGTTGGAGCTAGTTACGATAATCAAGGTTCATTGAACACTGCAAACATGTTGTTTGAGAAATCTGCTAAAGAAATTATCATGAAACTACCTAAAATGATCCCTGGAAAGTTAAATGATTCTATATCTTCATTTCCATTTCAAATACCGATTACTTACAGACTTCCCTCAAAAGCAGACGACTTGAATAAAATATTTGCATTTAAAAATATAGAAATAGCTCCTTTTTTTCCAGGATGTGAAGAATCTAAAAATAAGAATAGAAAGACATGTTTCGAAGAACAAATAAATAATCACATTAAAAAGAACCTAAGGTATCCAAAGCGAATTAAGAATAAAAAAGAAAATACAGTAGTTTTTGTTGAAATAATAATTGAAAAAGATGGAAAAATTTATGATGTTTCTATTTTAGGACCTGATATTTTTAGAAAGGAAGTTGAAAGAGTTATAAAAAAAATCCCTTTGTTAAAACCAGCATTAATAAATAATATTCCTGTTGCAGTTAGCTATAATATACCCATATTATTTAAACCTAATTAGCTGCAGATGAAAAAGATTACAAATCATAATGGTTGGATAAAAGCACTTTTATCTTTTTTCTTAATTTTTATTCCACAAATTTTAGGCACAGCAGTTTTATTAATTTTTCAATACGACCTTAGTAAAATATCCAGTGCAAGGATTGATTTAAATGCTATGATTATTCTTGAATATTCTATGATTATTTTCATGGTTATTCTTTTGTGGCTGTTTATGAAATTTATTGACAAGCAGCCTTTTATTCAGATAGGGTTTGGAACTAAGGGCAGGCTAAAAGAATTTAATTATGGGATTCTTTTGGGTTTCATTATTATGGCTACTGCTTTTTTATTTTTATTTTCTATCAATGAAATAGTGTTTAGCAATTTTTCATTCAATTTAAATAAAGTCCTATTATCAGTTATATTGTTTGTTGGAGTTTCTATTTTTGAAGAAGTCGTTTTTCGAGGATATTTATTGAAAAATTTATTGGAATCATTCAATCCTTTTGTAGCATTATTCATTTCCTCCATTTTTTTCTCACTAATTCATGGATCGAACCCTAATGTAACAACTCTTGGTTTATGTAATATTTTTTTAGCTGGTTTTTTCTTAGGAGCATCTTATGTTTTTACAAAAAATTTATGGTTTCCAATTGCATTACATTTTAGCTGGAATTTTTTCCAAGCTATGTTTGGATTTAAAGTAAGTGGTTTAGATTCTTATTCAATTATAGAATTTACTATTCCTGAAAACAACGTATTAAATGGAGGCGAATTTGGATTTGAAAGCTCTTTTTTATCTCTTGTAATTATTTTATTTTCAACAATATTAATTTGGAAATTTTTTAAGTCAACTGTTCAAGAAAATACATAACTTTATTATTTAATTAGGGTCATTAACTCAGTTGGTTCAGAGTGTTACCTTGACAGGGTAGAAGTCACTGGTTCGAATCCAGTATGACCCACTAAATTTGAAAATTATGTACAAAAAAGTTTTTTTACTACTCTTTTTTATTTCAACATCGATTTATTCTCAAGTTTTTGATGAGAAAATTAATTCGTTGGCATCCAATTATGAATCTGATATTATTGAATTAAGACATTGGTTTCATGAAAATGCAGAGTTAAGCAATAGAGAATTTAAAACGGCTGAAAGAATCGCTGCTGAATTAACAAAAATTGGTTTAATTCCTCAGATTGGGGTTGCTAAAACAGGTGTTGTTGCAGTTTTAAAAGGGGGTAAACCAGGACCAGTAGTGGCATTAAGGGCTGATATTGATGGCCTCCCTGTAAAAGAAAGAGCAGATCTACCATGGAAATCAAATATGACTGGAGAATATAATGGTGAATCAGTTCCTGTAATGCATGCTTGTGGACATGATACACACACTGCTATTTTACTAGGTACAGCAAAAATTTTATATCAATTAAAAGATCAAATTCCTGGAACCATTAAATTTATTTTTCAGCCAGCAGAAGAGGGTGCCCCAGCAGGTGAAGAAGGCGGTGCTGAACTTATGGTTAAAGAGGGTGTTTTAAATAACCCAGATGTAGATGCAATTTTTGGTCTACATATTTGGTCTCAATTTAGTGCTGGACAAGTTTTTGTTCGCCCAAATGGAATCATGGCAGCAGTAAATGAATTCAGAATTGATATTGAAGGAGTTCAGACTCATGGTTCCTCGCCTTGGTCTGGAATTGACCCTATCGTTACAGCATCTCAAATGATAAATTCTATCCAAACTATCGTCAGTAGAAATATGCCATTAACTGAAGCGGCAGCTGTAGTTACAATTGGAAGTATACACGGAGGAGTTCGAAGCAATATTATTCCCGAAAGTCTTTATATGCTAGGAACTATTAGAACTTTAGATAACGAAATGAAAAAGTTAGTTTTAAAAAGATTAGAAGAAATTGTTCACAGTATTGCACAAGCAAATAATGCTAAGGCTAAATTAACTTTTTTAGTTAGTTATCCCATAACTTTTAATGATCCAAATTTATATGAGACTATGTTACCTTCATTAAAAAGAATAAATGGTCCAGAAAACGTAAATACAATGAATGCAGTTACGGGTGCTGAAGATTTTTCTTTTTTTCAAGAAAAAGTTCCTGGAATGTATTTTTTTATTGGAGGCACAAAAAAAGGGACAGATCCATCAAAAGCTGCTCCTCATCACACCCCTGATTTCTATGTCGATGATTCGGCAATGATTACTGGCTTGAGATCTATGACAACATTAGCTTTAGATTACTTAATTAATAATAAATAATATTTTGCCAATCTCAATTTTTCAAAAACAAAACCAAGTATCGGGCAATTTCAATAACGGTGAAATTTTAGAGAAAAAACCTATTGGTTTTCCACAAGACGGTGGTGAAACAAAACCTTATTCAAACTTGTTTTATTGGGCTCATGCCTGGACACCTGGCGCTAAAAGTACAATAGCACTTCATCCACATCAAGGTTTCGAAATATGTAGTTTTGTATTGAGAGGATCAATTAAGCATTATGATACTAAACAAAAAAAATGGATTATTTTAAATGAAGGTGATGTTCAGATAATTAGAGCTGGAAATGGAATTTCTCATGCTGAAGAAATTTTAGATAGTTCAGAAATTTTTCAAATTTGGTTTGATCCTGATATTTCCAAAACAATAAATAAACCTGCTTCATATAGTGATTATAAGTCTCGAGAATTTCCTGTAATAAAAGGTGATAATATTGAAACAATAATTATATGTGGCGGAAAATCTCCTTTAAAAATGGATTCCGAGAGGATTGAAATAAATAATCATAAATTAAATAATGGAGACTTTAAATTTAATTTAAACTATCAGCTTGTTTATTCTTTTTTTGTCATTGAAGGTGAACTTATTTATAATGGCGAGAAAATTTCAAAAGGAGCTTTTATTATTTTAAAAAAAGAGAGTTTTATTAATATTATTGTTAAAGATTATTTAGAAATTTTTGAAATAAAATCGCCGTTAAAACCCAGCTATTCTACATATTTCGAAAGATTTGTAAATTAAAATTAAACCACTATTTTTCTTTCAATTTTTTTCGCAATTAATTTTTATACTCTGGTTAAATTGTTTAAAAAGTTTTTTAAATATTTATATGCCTTAAAAATTACTTACATTTAAGAAAATAATATTTATGAAGATTCAAAAAAAAACTGAAAAATTATTTTCTGTTATTTTTTCAGAAAACGTTTTAAAAACTATAGAAAAGTATATTTTATATCTTGCATCTATTGGTTTTGTTATTCATTTATCTCTTATTTTTTTAAACAACAAAAACTTAATTGATTTATCAACTATAGAATCCACTTTACTTTCTAATCCAATCTCTGCATTATACACTCCCTTTTCATTTATTTTAGTTTATGAAGCCTTTTTATTAATCTATTACATACCCAGATCTTTTACTACGGCAGTGGGCAAACAATATGAGATAATTTCTTTGATTGTTATTCGTAAAATTTTTGGAGATATTCCTTTAATTGACTTAGAAGCAAATTGGATAGAAAACTCAAATAATCTACAGCTAATTTTTGATTTAGTCGGTATAATAGTGATATTTTTTCTAATCTACTTATTTAGAAGAACCAAAGACAATTTACCTGTAAAATCTGTTTCAGAAAAGCTAGATCGATTTATTGCATCAAAAAAACTTGTAAGTATTATTCTTTTACCAATACTAACTGTAATTTGTATAATTAGTTTTTTAAGTTGGTTTAACGGTATATTTATTTATGACTCATTAGATTTAAATATCAATTATTTATTTTTTAATGAGTTTTTTACTTTATTGATTTTAGTGGATGTTTTTATTCTTCTTTTATCTTTTCAATATACTGAAAGATATAGTCAATTAATAAGAAATACAGGGTTCATAATTTCTACAATATTACTGCGTCTTTCTTTTTCTGCTAATGGTTTAACCAGTATACTATTAATTATTTCAGGAATAATATTTGGTCTTTTAATATTATTAATTTATAATGCTATTGAAAGAGAATAATTATTTAATGTGATTTAATATCAGTTCCATTTTCATAATTCTAGATCCTTTAATAAGTATATTTTTTTCTTTAATTTTATTTGTAGATAATTCTTTAATTAAATCTTTTTTATTTTTAAAAAATGAAAGAAAATTTGATTGTTTTTTTAAACTATAAAATTTTTCCCCAACAAAGTAAGCTTTGATATTGTTTTTTTCTAATTGTTCAATTATTTCTAAATGCTCATTATTTGAATATTGACCAAGTTCAAACATATCAGCTAAAATCAAAATTTTAGATCCTGAAATTTTCATGAAAGAATCAATAGCTAATTTCATACTTGATGGATTAGCATTGTAAGCATCTAATATTATATTTTTTTTATTTTTATTTAATAATTGTGACCTGTTGTTCGTTGGAATATAGCTTTGAATTGCTTGTTTGATAGATTTAATACTTAATTTGAAATGAAGACCTAAGGAAATGGCTGCGATAATATTATTAAAATTATAATCTCCAATTAGATTACTTGTAATTTTAGTTTCTCGATAACTAACTGAAACAAAATTTTCTATTTTCTCTTTTTTAAAAGTGTAATTAGAATTGTCTTTTGTTCCAAATATTATCGATTTGTGATTTATAAAATTATTTTGTGTTTCATCATTGGAATTTATAAGAATAGCTTTATTGTATTTTAA